>Ga0302275_10000169_pt1 | contig 72359 bp, 56 predicted proteins | sample III_Bog_N2_2_FD_200229 | JGI IMG/M metagenome (GOLD analysis project Ga0302275, IMG submission 200229) | Peat permafrost microbial communities from Stordalen Mire near Abisko, Sweden - III_Bog_N2_2 | ecosystem: Environmental > Terrestrial > Soil > Wetlands > Peat | place: Sweden: Abisko... | reverse complement strand
AAGAAACGGGAGGGGGCTCTGGATATGACCACCCCTCACCCTCAATCCCTCTCCCCGTTGAGGGGCCGTTGAGGGGAGAGGGAGGCCAGTGGCGACGCGGCCAGCTGGATTGGAGACGTTGGCAGCGGTGTAACATATTGTAAAAACAGGTACTTGCATATTGGGATGGCGGCGGTTGGGGAAAGCTTGTCCGCTGGGATGTCAATAGCGGCGCGCACGGAGTGGCGCGCCCTACCGCCCAAGGGTTGGCGGCGATGCGTTGAGTCATTGCGGGGTGCGGTTTCAATCTGTAAAAAGTGATATTACGGGGGTTTTCGATGTTTTTTGGCCGCATTGCGTCGCCACGGCCACCCAGGCTGGCGGCAGTTCTTTCGTCCCGGATGGGACTTGGGACAAAGAGACCCGCGAACCCAGTGATCAATCACTGGGCTATTTTCTTTCGCCCTCCGGGCTTGATGGTGGCAGCCCTGCATCAGAAGCAAGTCTAGCAGGGTTCCGGAAAACCGGGTTGTTAGCGGCTAACGCATTTGTGGCAACTGCCTGGGGCGCAACGAAATATTTTTGCGACTTTTTGATGATTGCGATTGGCCATGGACGGGATGGGGCAGGGGAGGGGGCTTAACCGCAACCATTCAACGAACAGAATTTCAACCACAGATGGACCCAGATAAACACAGATGAAGAATTGTCGGAACGGCGTCCGGGGAAAATGGGCGGTCAGCCGTCCCTGCGGGACTTGGGTCGCGCGCAGATCCGATCCCGACCGGTTTAAATACAACCATTTGCATAATGTGTTTCTTAACCGTATGCATGCAGCTAAAGAATAATTCAACCACGGATGGACACGGATGAACACGGATGAAGAAAGGTCAGAAGGGCGCTCCGGCTTGGTTTTCCTGGACGGTTGGAAAATCACGTTTATATCCGTGTTCATCTGTGTCCATCCGTGGTTTTAAATCTGTTTTACTGAATCGTTCCGGGTTAAGAGTTCGGTTTTAATCAAGGCGAGGCAGGAATTTTGTCTCACTCCCGGATTTACCGCCGGTTAAAACTCCCATTTGATTAAAACAAACTGGTTTGGCATAGTACTGGCTTGCGCTACCCCGACAAACAATCGCAATTGCCAGCGCTATTGCCAATGCAAGCCGTTTCATGAATGATTTACAACGTGCCAACCAGTCTTTGATCTGGCTTTGGGCTATCCTCGGTGCCATCGCCATCACCGTTATCGCGGCGACCGTGATTTTTTTGACGCCCCGGCAGCCCGGGAAATCCGCTGCCGCCGCCGGCCCCGCCTCGTTTGGCCGGGGCGGCACGAACGTGCCGCCGCTGATGGTGAGCACGGCCACGGCCCGGCAGGGGGATATCGGGGTTTACCTCACCGCGCTGGGCAACGTCACCTCGCTGAACACCGTGGCGGTGCAATCGCGCGTGGCCGGACAGATCATCAAGGTGAATTATCAAGAGGGGCAGCTCGTTCATGCGGGGGATTTGTTGATTGAGATTGACCCCGGCCCCTACCAAGCCGCCGTCACGCAAGCTCAAGGCCAGCTGGCCCGGGACAAAGCCCTGCTGGAGGACGCCCGCCTGAACCTCGAACGCTACCAGGAAGCCTTTGCCAGCAACGCCATCCCCAGGCAGCAATACGACACGCAACTGGCCACCGTGCATCAATACGAAGGCACGGTGCAATTGGACCAGGGCAACTTGGACAACGCCAATGTGCAACTGGCCTATTGCCACATCACCGCCCCCGCCACCGGCCGCGCGGGCTTGCGGTTGGTGGACGTCGGCAATATCGTGCAGGCCTCGGGTTCAAACACGCTGCTGATCATCACCCAATTGCAGCCCATCAGCGTCATCTTCGAGGTGGCCGAAGACAATCTCCCGCAAATCCAGGCCCCCTTGCACCGGGGCGAAGAGCTGACCGTGGAGGTGTTTGACCGCACCCAGTTAAAACTGCTCGCCACCGGCAAGCTGGCCACCCTCGACAACCAGATTGACACCACCACCGGCACGCTCAAATTGCGGGCCGTGTTTCCCAACGACGACGGGGCGCTGTTTCCAAACCAGTTTGTCAACGTGCGGCTGCTGGTGGACACGCATCAAGACGTGACGCTGGTGCCGAACACGGTGATCCAGCGCAACGCCGACAGCGCGTTTGTCTATTTGATCAACCAGAATCCAACCAACCAGGAGTCAACGGTGGCCGTTCATCCAGTCACGCTGGGTACCACCGACGGCAACATCACCGAGGTGGGCGATCTGGAGCCGGGTGCGATGGTGGCGGCGGATAATTTCAACCGGCTGGTGGACGGCGCGAAAGTCACGCTACGGACGGCGGAGGGCAAGGGCGGCAAATGGGGCAAAGGCGGTAAAAATGATCCCCAGAGCAATTTGCCCGAAACCCGAAGTCCGAAGTCCGAAATCCGAAAGAAATCCGAAGCCCGAAGGCCGAATCAGATTGGCAATCCGACGCTGGGCGCGCGGCAGGTCTGTTCGATTTCATTGCCCACTGCGGAGTCCGAGATTAATGCAGATTTGGAAATCTGCGCCACGACGCGGGAAAGCGTGCATTCCTCGTGAGCCCGTCACGCCCATTCATTCTCCGGCCGGTGGCCACCTCGCTGCTGATGGTCGCCCTGTTGCTGACCGGGCTGGTGGCCTATTTCCAACTGCCGGTTTCCGCGCTGCCCCAGGTGGATTATCCGACCATCCAAGTGGTCACCTTTTATCCGGGCGCGAGTCCGGATGTGACCGCCTCGGCCATCACCGCGCCGCTGGAACGCCAGTTTGGACAAATGCCCGGCTTGAACCAGATGACCTCCATCAGTTCCGGCGGGGGCTCGGTCATCACGCTGCAATTTCAACTGGCCCTCAGCCTGGATGTGGCCGAGCAGGAAGTGCAGGCGTCCATCAATGCCGCGCAAAGTTATCTGCCCACCGGTCTGCCGTCGCCGCCGATTTACAGCAAGTCCAATCCCGCTGACGCGCCCATCCTCACGCTGGCGCTGACGTCCAAAACGCTGTCCCTGTCCCAGGTCGAGGATTATGCCGACACGCGCCTGGTGCAAAAAATCTCCGAGGTGCCCGGCGTGGGACTGGTGACCATCAGTGGCGGCCAGAAGCCCGCCGTGCGCATCCAGGCCAATGCGCCCGCCCTCTCGTCCCTCGGCCTCAACCTGGAGGATGTGCGCAGTGCTTTACAGGCCGCCAGCGTGAACCAGGCCAAGGGCAATTTCGACGGTCCCAAGCAATCCTATGAAATCAACGCCAACGACCAGTTGTTGAACAGCCACGATTACCAGTCCGTGGTGGTGGCGTACCGCAACGGCGCGCCGGTGATGCTTTCCGACGTGGCCAAGGTGGTGGATGGCGTGGAAAACACGAAGCTCGCGGCGTGGACGGATAAAACGCCGGCGGTCATCGTCAACATTCAGCGCCAGCCCGGCGCGAACATCATCCAGGTGGTGGACCGCATCAAAAAATTGCTGCCGCAACTCCAGGCCAGCCTGCCGGCGGCCGTGGATGTCACCATCCTCACCAACCGCACGACGACCATCCGGGCGTCGGTGGCGGACGTGCAATTCTCGCTGTTGCTGACCATCGGGCTGGTGGTGATGACCATCTTTTTGTTCCTGCGCAACGTTTCCGCCACGATCATCCCCAGCGTGGCCGTGCCGCTCTCGCTGGTGGGCACGCTGGGCGTGATGTACCTGCTGGGCTTCAGCCTGAATAATCTGACCCTGATGGCGCTGACCATTTCCACCGGGTTCGTGGTGGACGACGCCATTGTGATGATCGAAAATATTTTCCGGTTCATCGAGGAGGGCGACAAGCCGCTGACGGCAGCGTTGAAAGGGGCCGAGCAGATCGGCTTCACCATCATGTCCCTCACCATTTCACTCATTGCGGTGCTCATCCCGCTGCTGTTCATGGGCGACATTGTGGGCCGCCTGTTCCGGGAGTTTGCCATCACCTTGAGCGTCACGATCCTGGTGTCGGCGGTGATCTCGCTGACGCTGACGCCGATGATGTGCGCTCGCATTCTCGGGGCGAAATCCGACCGCAAGCCGGGGCGGGTTTATGAGGCATCGGAGCGGGTTTACCAGCGGATTGTGAACTTTTATGGCCGCACCCTGCGGTGGGTTTTGCAGCATCAACCGGCCACCCTGGCGGCGGCGGTGCTGACGCTGATGTTGACGGTGGCGCTCTACCTCGTGGTGCCGAAGGGCTTTTTTCCGGTGCAGGACACGGGTGTCATTCAAGGTATTTCCGACGCCCGGCAAAGCATTTCGTTTGCCGCCATGGCGGAGCGGCAGCAGGCGCTGGCGCAGGTCATTCTCAAAGATCCCGCCGTGGCCAGCCTGTCGTCCTTCATCGGCGTGGACGGCATCAACACCACGCTCAACAGCGGACGCATTCTGATCAACCTCAAGCCGCTCGCGGAGCGGAAGATCAGCGCCAGCGACGTCATCCGGCGATTGCAACCGGAACTGGCCAAAGTCGAGGGGATTGTCCTCAACATGCAGCCCATTCAGGACCTGACGGTGGAGGACCGCGTCAGCCGCACCCAGTATCAATACACCCTGGAAGATCCCAACGCGGACGAGTTAAACACCTGGACCGCGATCCTGCTGGGAAAAATGCAGGCGATGCCGGAGCTGCGCGATGTGGCCACGGACCAGCAGAATGGCGGCTCCCAAACCCGGCTGGTGATTGACCGGGTGACCGCGTCGCGGCTGGGCATCACGCCGCAGCAGATTGACAACACGCTGTACGATGCGTTTGGGCAGCGGCAGATCTCCACGCTGTTCACGCAGTTGAACCAATACCATGTCATTCTGGAGACGCCGCCGGATTTCCAAAAGGATCCTTCCAAGTTGGCGAACATCTACCTGAAGTCCGCGAACGGCGGGGCGGTGCCGCTGTCGGCCATCGCGCATTTTGAATCCGGCACGGCCGCGCTGTCCATCAACCATCAGGGCCAGTTCCCGTCGGTGACCTTTTCCTTCAACCTCGCGCCGGGCGTGGCGCTCGGCGCCGCCACCACGGCCATTCTGAAAGCCCAGCATGACCTGGCCATGCCGCTGAGTGTGCAGTCTTCGTTTCAAGGCACGGCCCAGGCGTTTCTGGCGTCGCTCGCCAATGAACCGCTGTTGATCCTCGCGGCGATCATCACGGTGTACATCATTCTGGGCGTGTTGTATGAGAGTTACATTCATCCGGTGACCATTCTCTCCACGCTGCCCTCGGCGGGCTTGGGGGCGCTGCTGGCCCTGATCGTGTGCGGCACCGAACTGGGCGTGGTGGCGCTGATCGGCATGATCCTGCTGATCGGCATCGTGCAAAAGAACGCCATCATGATGATTGATTTCGCCCTGAGCGCGGAACGCCAGGAGGGCCGGCGGCCGGAGGAGGCCATTTACCAGGCCTGCCTGCTCCGTTTGCGGCCCATTCTGATGACGACGTTTGCCGCGCTGTTCGGCGGCCTGCCACTGGCTCTCGGCAACGGCGTGGGCGCGGAATTGCGCAAGCCGCTGGGCATTGCCATCGTGGGCGGGCTGCTGGTGAGCCAGGTGTTGACGCTGTACACCACCCCGGTGATCTACCTGTATTTCAGCCGGCTGTCCGCAAAATTTTTCCCGCGCCAGGCGGAAAATGACGACGCCTTGGTCGTTCTAAAACCCGGGAATTCTCCCAGCCATCCATGAACCGCAACGTTCCATTAAACCCGGACTCCGAAGTTGGGAGCGGAAACTCGAGCAAGGTTTTGGTCGGCAGCGGGTCGGGAAGGCGACGGCAGGGAAATTTCGCACCCGCTGGCTGGCAGGCGCGGCGCGCACGGAGTGACGCGCCCTACCGCGCCGGGCGCGCGGCAGGTCCGTTCGATTTGATGGCCCGCTGCGGATTTCGGATTTCGGGATAACGCCATGAACATTTCCGCCCCCTTCATCCAGCGCCGGATTGGCACCGTCCTGCTCACGGCGGCCGTGGCTTTGGCGGGCATGGTGGCGTATTTACAATTGCCCGTGGCCCCGCTGCCGCAGGTGGATTTCCCCACCATCTCCATCGGGGCCGGCCTGCCCGGGGCCAGCCCGGAAATCATGGCCGCCGCCGTGGCCGCCCCGCTCGAACGCGAGCTGGGCCACATCGCGGGCGTCTCCGAAATGACTTCCGGCAGCAATCTGGGCACCACGAGCATCACGCTGCAGTTCGATCTGAACCGCGACATCAACGGCGCGGCGCGCGATGTGCAGGCCGCCATCAATGCCGCGCGCGCCAATCTGCCCGCCAACCTGCCCAGCAACCCGACCTACCGCAAGGTCAACCCCGCCGACGCGCCCATCATGATCATCGCGCTGACCTCGGACATCTATGACCGGGGCCAGATGTACGACGCCGCCTCCACCATCATGCAGCAGCGCCTGCTGGAAATTGAAGGCGTCGGCCAGGTCAGCGTGGGCGGCAGTTCGCTGCCGGCGGTGCGGGTGGAGGTCAACCCCACGCTCCTCAACAGCTTCGGCCTGAGCCTGGAGGACGTGCGCTCCATGCTGAACCAGCAAAATGCCAACCTGCCCAAGGGCCAGCTGGCCGATGACCACACCACTGTGGATATTCTGGCCAATGATCAGTTGCTCAAAGCGGCGGATTACCAACCATTGGTGGTGGCCTATCGCAACGGCGCGGCGGTGCGCTTGTCCGACGTCGCCGAGGTGACGGATTCGGTGGAAAACCTCCGGGCGGCCGGATTTGTGAATGGCAAGCCCAGTGTGCTGCTGATCATCTCCCGGCAGCCCGGAGCCAACATCATTGAAACCGTGGACCGCGTCCGGGCCGCGCTGCCTTCCCTGAAAGCCTCCATTCCCGCCGCCATCAACATGACGGTCATGTTGGACCGCACCACCACCATCCGCGCCTCGGTGTTTGAGGTGGAACGCACGCTGGTCACCGCCATCCTGCTGGTCATCCTCGTGGTGTTCCTGTTCCTGCGCAGTGGTCGCGCCACGCTGATTCCCGCCGTGGTCGTGCCCGTTTCCCTGATCGGCACCTTTGGGGTGATGTATCTGTGCGGTTTCAGCCTTGATAACTTGTCCCTCATGGCGCTGACCATTTCCACCGGGTTCGTGGTGGATGACGCCATTGTGGTCATTGAAAACATCACCCGCCATCTGGAATTGGGCATGAAGCCGGTGGACGCCGCCTTGAAAGGCGCGAAAGAGGTGGGTTTTACGGTGCTCTCCATCAGCCTGTCGCTGGTGGCGGTGTTCACGCCCATCCTGTTGATGGGCGGCATCGTGGGGCGGCTGTTCCGGGAATTCGCCGTGACGCTGTCCACGGCCATCATGGTTTCCCTCGTCATTTCCCTGACCACCACGCCGATGATGTGCGCGTGGCTGCTGCGGCACCGGTCGCAGGAACAACATGGGCGGGCCTATGGCTTCGGGGAAACCGTTTTCACCTGGATCCTGGAGCTTTACCGGCGGACCTTGGTGGTGGTGCTGCGCCATCCGGCGGTGACGATGTTTGTTCTGCTGCTCACCATTATTGCCAACGTGGTTCTCTTCTGGACCATACCCAAGGGCTTTTTCCCGCAGCAGGACAACGGCACGATTTTTGGCGGCCTCCAGGGATCGCAGGACGCCTCGTTTCAAGCCATGCAGTCGGCGTCCATACGCTTCGTCAACATCATCACCAACGACCCCGCGATCAGCGGGGCGATGGCTTTCACCGGCGGCGGCGGCGCGGCCAACGGCGGTTTTATTTACATTGCGCTGAAACCCTGGAACCAGCGCCACGGCACCAACGCCACCCAGATCATCAACCGCCTGCGGCCCAAACTCGGGGCCGTGCCCGGGGCCACGGTCTTTGTCCAGGCCGGCCAGGATTTGCGCATCGGCGGCCGCCAGAGCAACGCCCAATACCAATACACCGTGCAGGGCGACAACCTCGATGATCTGGTCAAATGGGGGCCCATCCTCCTGCAGGAGATGAAAAAACTGCAAGGGTTCACCGACGTCAACAGCGACCAGCAGAACAGCGGTTTGCAGGCGTCGCTCACCTACGACCGGGCGACTGCGGCCCGGATGGGGATTTCCGCCAACCTGCTGGATAACACCCTCTACGATGCCTTTGGCCAGGAGCAGGTTTCCACCATGTTCATGGCCTTGAACCAATATCACGTGGTCATGGAGGTGCAGCCGCAATTCTGGCAGAACCCGAAGGGGTTGGACGCCATTTATCTGCGCGGCACCAACCAGACCGCCATGGTGCCCTTGAGCGCCGTGGCCAGCTACCAGCCCACCACGGCCCCCATCGCGGTCAATCACACGGGCCAGTTTCCCTCCGTGACCATCTCCTTCAATCTCGTCCCGGGCCTGTCGCTTAGTGACGCGGTGCAAGCCATCCAGGCGATGCAACAACGCATTGCGATGCCCGCCACGGTCCACGGAAGTTTTTCCGGAACGCTCGCGGCCTTTCAAGCTTCCATGGCGGGCGAAGTATATTGGGTGCTCGCCGCCATCCTCGCGGTGTACATCGTGCTGGGCATTCTCTACGAAAGCTTCATCCACCCCATCACGATCTTGTCCACCCTGCCGTCGGCCGGGGTCGGCGCGGTGCTGGCCCTGATGATCTTCCACACCGATTTGAGCGTGATGGCCATCATCGGCGTCATCCTGCTGATCGGCATTGTCAAAAAGAACGCGATTCTGATGATTGATTTCGCGATCACCGCCGAGCGCACCCGGAACCGGTCCCCGCTCGACGCGATTTATGAAGCCTGCCTGCTGCGTTTCCGGCCGATTCTAATGACCACCATGGCGGCGGTTTTTGGCGCGCTCCCGCTGATTCTCTCCAACGGCACGGGCTCGGAACTGCGGCGGCCCCTGGGCATTTCCATCGTGGGCGGCCTGCTGTTCAGCCAGGCGCTTACGCTCTACACCACCCCGGTGGTGTATCTGTATTTCGACCGGCTCCGGCTGTGGTGGGCGGAACTGCGCCGCAAACCCGCCCTCCCGCCACCGTTGCCATTATCCGGGGAAAGGGCGGTATGAAGGACTCCAACCCGTCTTTTCCCAATGGGTGGAACCGGCGTCCCGCCGGTCCGGGAATGAACGCCCAAGGCGTTCCATCATTGAGCCCAGGGTTGCGCGCCAGCGCCACTCTGGGTGATGCCCCCGCCGGCCTCAACCCGGAAAGGGTTGCATCAGTTCCACGCGCAGCCAATCCCGCGCCAGCCAGCACCGCTTTCTATTTCTATTGGCACGCACATTATCGAACCTCATCACGCCCGATTGCCAATCGGCAATCGCCAGCCGGCAATCGGCAATTTTTCAAAATGCATGCGAATCTTTCTGCCCTGGTTTTTCCCGCCCTTCTGGCCGGCCTGTTGCTCTCGACCGGTTGCAATCTCGCGCCGAAGTACGTGCGGCCGCCCGTCGAAACCCCGGCCGCCTTCAAGGAAACCGCCGGCGACACCAACCTGTGGCAGCTCGCCCAGCCCAACGACGCCGCGCCGCGCGGACCGTGGTGGGAAATCTTCCACGACGCGCAATTAAACGCGCTGGAAGCCCAGGTGACTGTCTCCAACCAGAACGTGGCCGCCGCATTCGCCAATTTGCTCTCCGCCCAGGCGCTCGTCCGAAACGCCCGGTCGCAATATTACCCCACCCTGGTTGCCAACCCGGAGGTGTTGCGCCAGCGCACCGCCGCCGGCGGCGGCAAAGGCAGTTCCACCTTCACGACCTATTCCCTGCCTGTGGACGCCTCCTGGCAGCTCGATTTGTGGGACCGCGTCCGCAACACCGTCCGGGCCAGCCAGGCCGAGGCCCAAGCCAGCGCGGCGGATCTGGAAAATGTCCGGCTGACCGCGCAAGCCGAGCTGGCGTCCGATTATTTCCAACTGCGCGCCCAGGACGCCCTCCAGCAATTGTATGACCAGACCGTGGCCGACTACCGGCAGTCGTCCGAGCTGACCCGGGTGCTGTACCACACCGGCATTGATTCGGATCAGGACGTGGCGCAGGCCGAAACCCAGTTGCAGACCGCGCAGGCCCAGGCCACGGACCTGGGCATTGTGCGGGCGCAGTTGGAGCATGCCATGGCCATGCTCAGCGGCCGGGCGGCCTCCTCGTTTTCAGTGCCGCCGCAACCGTTGCAGACCTTGGCGTTGCCGGTGCCCGTGGCGCTGCCGGCCCAACTGCTTGAGCGCCGGCCGGACATCGCCGCCGCCGAACGGCGCGTCGCCGCCGCCAACGCCCAGATTGGCGTGGCCAAAGCCGCGTATTTCCCGAACCTCACCCTCAGCGCCTCCGGCGGCTTTCAAAGCACCGCCTTGGAAAACTTGCTGGACTGGCCCAGCCGCGTCTGGTCCATCGGCGCCGGCATGAGCGAAACCCTGGTGGACTTCGGGGCGCGCTCCGCCACCCTGGCCCAATATCGGGCCGCGCGCGACAATGCCGCCGCCACCTACCGGCAGACCGTGCTGACGGCCTTCCAGCAAGTCGAGGACTACCTCGCCACGCTGCGGATTCTCGCGCAGGAAATCCCGCAGCAGGAAACCGCCGTCCAATCCTCCGCCCGCTATCTGGAACTCGCTGAACACCGCTACAAGCTCGGCATCGACAGCTATCTCAACGTCATCACCGCCCAGAACACGCTGCTGGCCAACCGGCAAACCCTGGTCAAGCTGCGCCTGGAGCAAATGACCGCCACCGTGCAGTTGATCGAAGCCCTCGGCGGCGGCTGGGATGGCGCGCGCCCGACGAAACCGCCGCGTTAATTACCATCCCGGCATTCGCCATTCTTGTATGGCGTGTTTTCAAAATGGGTGGAACGGGCGACCCGCCCGTCCCGGTTGGCGACCCGCCAACCGGAATGGCCAGACGCGTCGGGTTTCGCAAACGCGCCGGGGTCAGAAAAACGCGTCCCTCCGTTCCGTCCGGCGAGTCGCCGGACGGCACCGGCCAGTGGCCTGTGCCACCCAAAGCCATATTGAAAACACGCCCTAGACATTAGGCATTCGCCATTCGTCATTTCGCTGACGCGGCCCGTCGTCGGTAAAGTTCAAGCCCCACCCCTTTCAGCGGACCATGGCGTGCGGCATCCGCATCCCAATAATAATGGGTTTCCACCAGCGACGAGACTTCGGCCACGCCCACCAGGTCATAGTTGGTCCGGTAGGCCGCCCACCAGTTGAAGATGTCCCGCACGGAATCCGGCCGCCGCTGCCAGGAGGAGTCAATGGTCGAATACACCACGAATTCGGGCGCGTTGGTCTCAATCTCCGCCATCATTTCATGCTGCATCCTCATGGCAAACGGCTGCGGCTCCATCAAGCCATAGATGTAGATGTAGCCGGTGGCGGAATGTCGATGGGAATAGAAATAAATCTGCGGTTCCGACCCCAGCACGGCGACCCGCGCCATCGCGGGGGATTGGGATTGGATGTACGCCGCCACCACTTGCGACTCCGGCACCGGTTCCAGCCCGTGCAAGGCATGCCCGCCCACCCGCGACAGCACGGCGACCACATCCGCGTCGTGAATCAGGACGGCGGTCAGTACGCTAACATAAAGCGCCACGGGAACCGGCCACCAGCGCTTGCCTCGCGCCGGGTGGCGCAGCCAAGCGACGCCCCCGCTGACCGCACAACCAGCCAGCAACGCGGCGACCGGCAACACGAGATGAAAATAATGCGTGCGGAAATAAAACCCCGGCACCGTGGTCAACCCGCTTGCCACCACCAACCCGGCGAGCCAGCCACGCACCGACCGCAACCGGCCATCCAGCCAGATCACGCCGCAACCGGCCACCGCAAACCACCACAGCCAGCAATCCGCAAAGATGGAGTGCAGGCTCCAGGAAAGCTGCCGGAGGATATCCTCCCGATGGTTGATGGCAACGTAGGCGCGGGCATAATCAATCGTCCAGAACCAGAATTTGCCGAACACCCCCGCATGCCAGAGCCATCCGCAGCACCAACCGAACGGCAGCAGCACTCCCGCGGCGAAGGCCAGGAGCGGCAGGGCTCGCTGGCCGATCCGCAGCTCTTTCCGGCGCAGACTCCAAGCCAGCAATAATAGCCCGGCCCACAGGGCAATGAACAGCGCATGCTGTTTCATCAGGATGGCCAGGCCGAACATGAATCCGGCAGTGGCGGGCCTGAGGCAATGACGAAGGTCGAAGGTCGAAGGTCGAAAGAATGACCAAGCTCGAATGTCAAGGATCCCCCGGCTGGCGACCGGCGGCGGGGGCACCGCCGCCACCTTGGGCGACGCGGCGTCGCCCTTGCTCTCCGCGCACCGCGTCAACAAACACAACCCCGCGACCACGCAACACGCGCCAAAAATTGTGGCGTGGGCCGCGTTGCCGAACATGGCCGTGCTGGCCGCCATGACGGCGTAACTGCTGGCGGCCACCGCGCCCGCGAGGGCGTCCAGCAGCCGTTTCCCCAGCCAATACAGCATGACCGCCGTGGCGGTGGTGACCAGCAACAGCCCGAAATGGATCCCGAACGGCGTCTCGCCGAACCCCGCCATGATGGCCGCGTAGGCCAGATAGGTGCCGGGGAACTTCATGTTGTAGGCCAGTTCGTAAGGCGGAATGCCTTGCAGGATCAACTGGCCCGCATAGGCATATTCGCCCTCGTCGCGTTCCAGCGGGAAGTTCAGCAGCTGCAACCGGCCAACGGCCACCAGCGCCAGCACCACGAACATGAGCCACCACGCCCAGGGACGTGGAGAGGAAAGGGGACGCGGCGTCATGCGCGAGCAGGAGACAAAATCAAGCGGTCAATTTCAATCACATTCGGAGCGTTGGGGGGCATTTGGTTGGCCTTGCGCCAAACAGGGGCGATCTAAACTCCGGCATTAGCGAGCGGTTGCAAACCAGGGTGGCACGGGCCACTGGCCCGTACCGTCCGGCGACCCGCCGGACGGAACGGGTGAGGCGCTCTTTTTGCATGCGGAGACCGCGTTGTCCTTGCCTGAGATCGTAAACCTGGGTATCGTCTTTCTATGTCAGATTGGAGACAATGTGAAAATCTTGCAGGGTGGGTTGAATCAGGGGCGACGCCAGAATTGTTAACATGTTTTCCCTCCAAACCATTGCCTCACTAGAACTTCCGGAGCTGGCCCCCTATCGCACCTTGCGCCGCGCGGCGGAGCACGCGGCCCAGGGTATTTTCGTGGCCGAAGGCGACAAGGTGGTGCGCCGGCTGTTGGAAAGTGACTTTGGCGTGTTGTCCGTGCTGCTGCCGGCCAGCCGCGTGGCGGAATTTGAACCGCTCCTGCGCGCCCGCCCCGAGGTCGATATCCCCGTGTTTGCCGTCACGAACAAAGCCGTGCTGGAGGAACTGGTCGGCTTTGAAATGTTTCAGGGCGTGCTGGCCATCGGCAAAATCCCCGCCATGGCCACGCTGGAAACCGTTCTGGCCAACCCCGCGCGGCCGCGACTGTTCGCCGCCGTGGACGGATTGACCAGCGCGGAGAATATCGGATTGCTGGTGCGCAATTGTGCGGCGTTCGGCACGCAGGCGCTCATCGTGGGCGAGACCAGCAGCAGCCCGTTTTTACGCCGGGCGGTGCGCAATTCCATGGGCACCATCTTCCAATTGCCCGTCGTGGAGCTGAAAGTGGAGGGCTCCCGCCCGGCCCGCAACCTGGCGGACACCCTGCGCGAGCTGCGCGCCCGTGGCATCCATTGTCTGGCGGCCCATCCCCACACGGACCGGAAATTTTTATCGCAGGCGGATTTTACGGGCGACTGCTGCATTGTTTTCGGGAGCGAAGGCAACGGACTTTCCCCGGAAGTGCTGGCTGCGTGCGACGAGGCCGTGGCGGTGCCCATGGCGGCGGGGGTGGACTCCCTGAATGTCGGGGCGGCGGCGGCGGTGTTTCTGTACGAGGCGGCGCGCCAGCGCCAGGCGGGTTAATGGCGGCCGGCGACGAGGCGTCGCCCCTGCAAAAAACGGGCGGCGACAAGGGTGTCGCCGCCCGCGTGTTTGCTGCTTTAGAACTGCTTGATTAATTCGGCAGGCGCAGACGATAGAACACCGTCGGCGTGGTGGCATCCACACCAATGGTGGCATTCGTGGCCGCACTGCTGCCGCTCACGTCCACCCAATTGGTGCCGAGGCCTTTGCCCACAGTATTGGTCTGGGCCTGCAAGATCCAACCCAGATGATCTCCGGGCCAGGTCAATGAAAGCGAGCGGGTGGCACCACTGCCACTGCCAGTGACACTGACCGAGAAGGAGATGTTGGTCGGATTGGTGGCGATGGCTTGGACGAGCAGGTTGCCGGTGCCGGCGATGTAGGTCGGCGTGGTGGTGCGGTTATAAACCCCCGCCGGCTGGCTGACGCCGTTCAACACCAAGGCTTTCACCTGGTTGGTGATGGTGGTGGCGAAGTCCAGTTGCAGCAAGGCACCGCTGGCGATGCTCACCGTGGAAGCGGTCGCGAGCACCGGGTTCACCAGTTCCAGCGTGCCGGCGCTGACCGTGGTGTTGCCCGTGTAGGTGTTCGCCCCCGCCAGCGTCGTGGTGCCGGAACCAACGGCAGTCAGACCACCGCTCGTGTTGGCTGTGGGAGCCGATCCGGTGATCGTGGCCGCCGTGGTGGCCCCGCCGCCACTGACCAGATAGATTGGCGTGGCCGCATAGTTAACCCCGGGGCAAGTGATGATCACGTTCGTGACGGTCCCCGTTGCGGGATTGATTTGGGCAATGGCCGTCGCCCCGGTGCCGGTGGTGTCACCCGGGCCGTTGGTGATGATGATCACCGGCGGAGCGAGGTAGCCAGCGCCCCCGGTGAAGGCAGGCTTGGCATTGATGCCATTGCCCGCCGGGGCTTGCAGCGCCTGATTGATGGTGATCGCATTGCCATTGTTATCCATCGTGGCCCCGCCGCTGTAAATGTTGGCCGCGGTGACGCGAATGAAGTCGGTGCTGGCGCCGTTGGCTTGGAGCGTGCCGCCGTTGAAGTTGACCAAACCGGCCGCGACGATGGCGTAACTCGGGCCATTATAACCGGCGATATCGGACACACTCAACAGGCCGCCATTCAGGTTCAGAATGCCCAGGAAACCTGTGTTTCCGAGCAGAACCGGCTGGCTGGCGCTGGTGATGCTGCCGCCTTGGAGGTTAATGATGGCGGTCTCGCCCGTATCCCACGGGCCCACCAGACCGCCGCCCGCAAAACTCAGCGCGCCGCCGCTGTAAACATTCAGGATGCCAATGGCGGTACCGCCGGTGCCACTGTTCTGCCGGGCCAGCACCAGCCAGCCACTATCGGTGACCGTCCCACCATTGACTTCCACAATGCCATTACCGCCGGCCGCGCCAAAGTTGGCGCCGGTCCCTTGATTGTTTTCACCGCCGATGCAAATGCCATTTACCGTGGCCGTGCCGCCACTGGCGGCGTAATAACCATAGCCGCCAGCGACGTTGCCGACGGCCAGATTGTCGTAGCCGCTGCTGGCCGTGGCCGTCAGGGTGCCACCCGTTTGATAGACCGCTCCCATCGAACCGGCCACATTGCCTACCAGCAAATAATAGGCGGAAAGCGCCGTCGAGCCGGAAATATTCAGCACCGCATTGCCCGCCACATTGCCCACAAAGGTGCTGGAGGTGTTCGCGGCCAAACCGCCGGAGGAACCAGTGATATTCAAGGTGCCGCCGTTGACCATCGTCGGTCCGGTGTAGGTGTTGGCCCCACTGAGCGTCAACGCGTGAGTGCCGGTCTTGGTCAGGCCTCCGGGACTGCTGCCATCCGCGATAACGCCACTGACAACGAGGTCGTCCGCCGCCGCATTGAAGGTCTGGGATGATCCCAAGGCAACGGCCGCGCTCAAGGTCTGCACTTTGGTGGAGTTGTTGACCACGCCGCTGCCATTGGTCAGGGTCAGGGTGTAGCCACGGGTTGAACCCAGGTTGAAGGCCCCGGCGGACGAATCGAACAAGACCCCGGTGACGGTGTAATTATTGTCCAGGTTCGGAGCCAACTGTTTGGTGCCGGCGAATTGCAGGCTGTCGCCCACATAAGCCGGAGCCAGCCCGTTGGTCCAGTTTAAAACGGTGCTGAAGTTGGCGTCCGCGCCGTTGCCAGCCCAGACATCGTTGCCGGCCACAACCGACAAAGCAATGGTCAGATTCAACAAATAGGCGGCGGAATCCGACACGGTGACCGGCAGCGAATAGGAACCCACCGCCACGTCCGACGGGACGACAATCGTGTTGGTCCAGTTATGCGTTCCAGTCACATTGGCCAGGGCCAGGGTGGAGGATCCTTCCAGCGAGCTGGCGTCCACCAGCACGCTGTTAATCGTGCCGACGTTGCCATTGGTGGCGACCACCTTGAGCAGCACGCTTTGATCGTGAACCGCGACCGCAGGCACGGCGGATGCCAGGCCACTGGGGCCGGAACTGGCCGAATAGTGCAGGGTCACCGTGTTGGCATTCTGCACGATGGAGTAATGCGACGCATTGGCCGGAGCGACATCCCACGTGGGCGTGGGGTTAAAACTGCCGGCAACGGGGTTGTTCGGCGCACGGAAGAGCACATAATCCACCGTGGCGTCAAAATTGACCGCACCGCTGGGAGCCTTGATGTGGATGGTATTGCCGTTGCCGGTCAACGTTCCGCCCACCGTGACCAAGTCATTGGATTGGTTGTGAATCGTGCCCAGATCAAAATAAGCAAGGGTGTCGGCCGCCAGATTCAGGTCGCCCGTGATGATGTTGGTGCCATAGCCGCTGCCGGTATTGGCATAAATTTTGTTGCCGGAACTGGCGCTGATCGAACCATTGAACGTGCCGCCATTCAGCAGGTTCTGACTGGCTGCCAGGGTGACCGTGCCCAGGGCGGAAGCATCCAAGGTTGTGCCCGCCGCCACGTTGATATTGCCGGAAGCGAGCCAGCCACCGCTCAAAATCAGCGAACCGGCGTTAAGGGTGGTATTGCCCGTGTAGGTATTGGCCCCGGACAGGGTGAGCGTGCCAACCCCATTTTTGATCAAGCCACCCGGGCCGCTCATCGCCCCGGAATAGGCGGTGCTGGCATTGTTGCCGCCCACGGTCAGAGTCACGCCGGATCCAGCGGAGTAACCGACCGAGCTCGACGCCACCAGGGTGTCCGCCAGGGCGAAATCCCCGCTGCCTTCCAAGGCCCCAACGGTGGCGTAGCCCACGCCATCGAGATTGGTGCCGGAGCCGAACAACAAGGAGGAGGCTCCGAAACGACCGCTGGAATTGCCATTGTCGCCGTTGAGCGAGACCGTGGCATTGGCCAGCGCATTGGTGCCGACCAGGAACAGATAGCTGCCGCCCTCGCTGCTCCAGGCATTGACGGTGACCGTGCCGGAATAGGTGTTTTGCGATGCCGGAGCCATGCTGGTGAAATATACCGTGGAACTATCCCAAGGATTCACGGCCTCAATGCCGCTATCCTGCACGGTGATATTGCCCGTGCCCGTTAGCCGACCGTCCACGAACAAACCCTTGGCGAAACCGGCGTCGAGCCCATCCGTTTTGTTGTCATAAGTCGCGCCCAGCGTGGCCCCGCCCGATGCAATGGTGACATTCCCCTTCAGATGGAAGAACGCATCCTGCTCATAGACGATGGAATTATTCAAAGTGATGGAGTTGGTAACGTCCATCTCAGCAAAGTTGTTGCCGCCCACTTCGCAGCCCAAGACAATTTCCGTGCCGCTGTTTCCCGTGACCCCACCGGTGCCAAAGGGGGTGATGAGCCCGGCGGTGGCGATTCCCTGGCCATATTCCCCGTTGCCGGTCACGGCCAGCACCCCGCCATTGACGATCGTGCCGCCGCTATAACCATTGATGTTTCTCAACTTGAGCCAGCCTGCGCCATTTTTGATCAAGGCCAGCGGAGTGACGCCATTGTTGGTGATGTTGTCCCAGATGGTCCAGTCGGTGCCGGCGGCATCCGGCACATCCACAAACAACTCGCCCGTGTTCAAACCGGAGGTCACATAAACATTCGTGGTGCTGTTGGCCGCCAGCCACCGGCTCGGACCGCGCATGATCAACCCGCCTTCCCCAATCGTGAGGGTGACATTGGTGTATAATACCACGTCGCCCATCTGCACCAGCGAATTGATCGTGGTGCTGTTGGTGATGGTGGTGACGTTGTTTTTGGCCCCGGTCGCATCGCCCGTGATCCAGTTTTGCGTGGTGGTGGCCGCCGTCAAATTAGGAGTGGTGCCGGCCGCGGCCGAAAAAACCGTGTAGCCAGTGTAGAGCCCGACTGCGCCGCCACTGACCGCCGCCCAATTGCCGTCGGCCCCGCCGGTGGTCGCCCCCACCGTGGCCCAAGCCCCGATAATGCCGGTGGCATCATTGGCCAGGGAGGAGCTGGTGACCCCGTTGGTGGGAAAATCCACCGCCCCGCCAAGGCTGCGGGAGATGGCACCATTCACCGCCAGCCTGGAGCCCAAACCCACCAGCCACGGCTGCTGGGCGGCAATTTGCACGGGTATGCTGAGGGTGGTTGCGCCGGTCGATAACGCGCTGGCATCAATCCCGCCCTGGCCCAGGGTCAGTGTTCCCGCCCCGGACAGCGTATAGCCGGAGACGGTAAATTGGAGGTTGGAGGCGCTCAGGCTGGTGCCCAGGCTGACGGTGCCAGCCGTGCCGCCAAAACTCGCCTGGTTGGTGCCCAAGGCGGAAGTATCCGTCCATTTGGTATCGGCTGCGGTCAAGCTGTTAAACCAGTCCGCCGTGGTTAAATTCCAAGTGCCGGCACCACCGGAACCGCCGGACAAGCCGGGATCCCAGGTGAGCGTCTGCGCGTGGCTGGCGGCCGTTCCGGCGGCCAGCACCATGCAGATGGGTATTTTATTCAGGATGCTTTTTTTCATGGGTATTGCGGTGTGGGGGCCATGCCGTTATTGCCGGGCAAGCGCACAATAGGTCGTTGAGATACAAGGCCATTCGCTCATCACCCACGCCTCCGTTGGTTCCCGATAAACGCGAAACCGGGTGCCAAGAATTGGGAGTGCGTGATTTCAAGCATTGGTCTTGAGAAGGACACTAAAGTAATTTCCGCCAATCGAACACCCCTCAATTGAGGGGGAAACCCGGATCATTCCGGCGAGCCGGCGAAGGGCGGATTTCGGATTTCTTTCCCCCGGGCGGCAGACTAAAGTACTGCCATGTCGCACGTTGATTTTGTCCATTTGCATCTGCACACCGAGTATTCCCTGCTCGATGGGGCCTGCCGTTTGGACAAGCTCATGGACAAGGCCCACGAGCTCAAGTTCCCCGCGCTCGCCATCACCGACCACGGGGCCATGTTCGGGGCGATCGAATTCTACCAGGCCGCCCGCGCCAAGGGCATTAAACCCCTCATCGGCTGCGAGATGTATGTCGCGCCCGGATCGCGCCTCGAAAAAAAACAGGGCAGCGGCACCCGCGACATTTATCATCACCTCGGCCTGCTGGCCAAGGACACGACCGGCTACAAAAACCTCGTCCGCCTCACCACCGAGGCCCATGTGGACGGCTATTATTACAAGCCCCGCGTGGACAAGGAAATCCTCGCCAAATATCACCAGGGCTTGATCGTCACGTCCGGCTGCCTGGCCAGCGAAGTGTCCGACCTGATCGTTAAAGACCAGATCACCAAGGCCCGGGACACCGTGGACTGGTTCAAGCAGGTGTTCGGCGCGGAGAATTATTTCCTGGAGCTGCAAAACCACGGCATTCCCGAACAAGCCAGGGTGAACCGCCACCTCCTTCAGTTCGCCAAGGATTTCGGCCTGAAACTCGTCGCCACCAACGACGTGCATTACATTGAAAAAGGCCATTCCCACGCGCACGATTGCCTGGTCTGCATCGGCACGCAGGATTTGTTGAGCAATCCCAAGCGCATGGGCGCCGGCTATGCCCCCGAGCAGTTTTACCTGCGCAGCGCCGAGGAAATGAAGGCGCGCTTCGCCGAGGTGCCCGAGGCCGTGACCAACACGCTGGAGGTGGCTTCCATGTGCAACCTGGAAATCAAGTTCGGCGAGTTGCATTACCCCGTGTTCAACCCGCCGGAGCATTTCACGCGCGAAGGCTATCTGCGCCACCAGCTCGCGGAAGGGTTGTTCCGCCGTTACACGCTCCATGCCCGGGCGGAAGACAAGGAATACATCGTCACCGGCATTGACCACCCCGAGCACCTCCCCACCTATGTCGCCCCCAAGGAACCGGAGGACGCGAGTCTTCCGGCGCATGAACGGCCAGCGGCCGCCGCCGCCATCAAGGAGGTCATTGACCGTTTGCAAATGGAGTTGAAGGTCATCGAAAAGACCGGCTTCATTTCGTACTTTCTCATCGTGGCGGACTTCATCCGCCATGGCCGGAAGCAGGGCGTTTCGTGCGTGGCGCGCGGCAGCGCCGCCGGTTCGATTGTCACCTACCTGCTGGAAATCGCCAACGTGGACCCCATCCGCTACGCGCTGCTGTTCGAACGGTTCCTGAACCCCGAGCGCGTCAACCCGCCCGATATTGACATCGATTTCGCCGACGACCGCCGCGGCGACATCATCGAATATGTGCGCGAAAAATACGGGCGCGATGCCGTGGCCCAGATCATCACCTTCGGCACCATGGGCGCGAAGTCGGTGGTGCGCGACGTCGGCCGCGTGATGGGCCTCAGCTACGGCGATTGCGACCGGCTGGCGAAACTGGTGCCGGCCGAGTTGAAGATGGATCTGGCCAAGGCCCTCAAGCAGGTGCCCGAACTCAAGGAGGCCTACGACACCGAGGAAGTCACGCGGGAGCTGATTGACACCGCGTTTGTGCTGGAAGATCTCGCGCGCAACTCCAGTGTTCACGCCGCCGGCGTGGTGATTGGGCCCGAACCGCTGGTCAACCTCCTGCCCCTCAAGCTGGACGAAAGCGGCACGCTCGTCACCCAGTACGCCATGGGCCCGGTCGGCGAACTGGGCCTGTTGAAGATGGACTTCCTCGGGCTCAAGACCCTGACCGTCATCCGCAACACCTGCGACATGGTCAAGCGAGGCCACGGCGTCACCATTGACATTGATCATCTGCCGCTCGACGATAAAAAGACCTACGACCTGCTGAACCGCGCCGAAACCCTCGGTGTGTTCCAGTTGGAATCCGGCGGCATGCGCGACCTGTGCAAAAAATTCCAGATCAGCTCGGTCGAGCACATCACCGCGCTCGTGGCGCTCTACCGCCCCGGCCCGATGGACCTGATCCCGGACTTCATCAAACGGCGTCACGGCGAGGTGAAGATCGAGTATGAGCATCCCCTGCTGGAATCCATTTCCAAGGAGACCTACGGCATTCTGATCTATCAGGAGCAGGTCATGCAGGCCGCCCAGATTCTTGGCGGCTACACGCTGGGCGGCGCGGATTTGCTCCGGCGCGCGATGGGCAAGAAGAAGCTCGAGGAAATGGCCAAGCACCGCGACATCTTCGTCAAAGGGTGCGAGCAGAAGGCCATTGCCAAGACCAAGGCCAACCAGATTTTCGATTTGCTCGAGAAATTCGCCGGGTACGGTTTTAACAAGTCGCATGCCGCCGCCTATGCCGTCGTGGCCTACCAGACCGCCTACCTCAAGGCGAACTATCCGGTCGAGTTCTACTGCGCCATGATGACCAACGACATGTCGGCCACCGAAAAGTTGAGCGAATACATCGCCGAAGCGCGCGAGGTGGGGATCGAAGTGCAGGGGCCGGACGTGAACGAAAGCGAAATGTATTTTGCGCCGGCCAAGGCCGGCCAAGCCATCCGCTTCGGCATGGCCGCGATCAAGGGCGTGGGCGAAATGGCGGTGGAAGCCATCATCCGGGGGCGCAACGAACACGGCAAATTCGCGACGCTGTCCGAACTGTGCGAGCGCGTGGACGGCCGCACCGTCACCCGCAAAACGCTCGAAGCGCTCATCAAAACCGGCGCCTGCGACACCTTTGGCCAGACGCGCGCCACCCTGTTCGCCCAGATTGACCGCACGCTCGCGCGCGCCGCCAGCATTTTATCCGACAAGCAAAAAGGCCAAAGCTCGCTGTTTGGCGCGCTGGAGGAGAAGGCCCCGCCCATGCCCGAGGCCATCAGCAACCTGCCCGAATGGCCCCAGCATGAGCTGCTGGCCAGCGAAAAGGAGTTGCTGGGATTCTACGTCACCGGGCATCCGCTGACCCCGCTGGTGCCGCTGCTCCAGAAGTATTCGCTGCACACCACCGTCAAACTCTCCGAGTTGGAAAACCGCAGCATGACGCGCATTGGCGGCATGATCGCCGCCGTGAGCCATGGCACCTCCAAAAAATCCGGCAAACCCTATTCCATGGTCACGCTCGAAGACCTGGACGGCTCGGTGCAGATCCTCGTGATGAACGACTATGATAAATTCCGGCCGCTGCTGGAATTGAACCAGCCCATCCTGGTCGTCGGCGAAGTCAGCACTGGCGAGGATCGCCCCAAAATCTTTCCGCAGGAGATCATGCCGCTCGGCGACGCGGCCAAAAAGTACACCAAGCAGGTCCACCTGCGGCTGCCCATGGCCCATCTCCAGCCCGACGACATGGTGAAGGCCTTTGCCCTGACGTCCGCCCACCCCGGCAAATGCCCGCTTTTCCTGTGCCTGCTGCGGCCGGAGGGCGGCTCGGTGTTCATCGAAACCAACAGCCGCTTCAGCGTCACGCCCTCGCTTGAGCTGGAACACGAAGTCCACCGCCTTTTCGGCGACAAAACCTACTACGCCGTGGTGGACAAATCCCTGCCCGAAAAAGCCCGCCGCAACTGGGAAAAGAAAACCCCCAAAGGCGAGGAGGAATAAACCTGAAACCCGAAAACCGAAAACCGAAACCGGCGTCTCGCCAGTCCGTTTCAAAGCCAGATGTCAGCTACTCGCTGGCTCGAAGAAGCCCTCGATGACTCGTGCCGAGCAGCAGGCAGGGCGAAGTCGTTTTTGGCCTAACTAACTAACAGCCTGTGGACAAAAGCGCCCGGTGAGGGCACCGGGCCTGCAGAACCGGGCATTTTCGTGAAAATCATGCCGGCCGTGTGCCCTCACATGGTGTTTTTGGGATTAATCAACAGGCTGCCAAGGACAGTGACATGTAGTCAATCAGTGTTCCCTCGCGCATGGCGATGGGGGGCGGGGTGACGATGTGAAAGTGCAGCCACGGCGGCGTGAGGGCGTCGAGGTTGGCGGCATTGGCGAAGAAGGGAAATAATTCGTCCGGCGGGAGCGGCAGCCAGAGTTCAGTTTGAAATTCGCGGATGCGCATGGTGATTCCGGGTAGTGATTCGCGGGAGCGGTGAGCCGTCCGGGAAATTTTCACCCACCGGTTGCAGGCGCGGCGCGCACGGAGGGACGCGCCCTACCGCGCCGGGCGCGCGGCAGGTCCGTTCGATTTCATGGCCCACTGGGGGATTCGGCTTCACGGCAAATCCTCCAGGAGCAGTTGGGAACTGATGCGCGCGGACTCGAAGATGACGGGCAGGCCGCTGCCGGGATGAGTGCCGCCGCCGACGAGATACAGGCGGTCGAATTCCTCGAAGCGGTTTTGCGGACGCAGGTGGAGCATTTGCGAGAAGGTGTGCGCGAGATTGAAGGTCGCGCCGCGATAGATGTCGAGTTTGCCTTCCCAGTCCGCCGGCGTGAGCACGCGCTCGAAACGGATGCGTGGCTCCAGGTCGGTGAGGCCGAGCTTGGCCAGCTGGCGTAGCGCCACGCCGCGATAGCGCGCCCGCTCCGCGTTCCAGTCCACGTTGGGGTGCTGATGCGTCACGGGCAGCAGCACGTACAACGCGCTGTGGCCGGGCGGGGCCATGGTGGGGTCGGTGCGCACGGGGTTGGCGACGTAGAACGACGGGTCGGCGGACAAGACGTGCTGCCGCTCGATCTCGTCGAGGTTGCGGCGGTAATCTTCGGCCACGTAAATGTTGTGATGCGCGAGGTGGTTGAAGGTTCCCTCGACGCCGAGGTACAGCATGAAGGTGGAGCAGGAAAAGCTCTTCTTCGCGACGTTGGCGTTGCTCCACCGGCGGCGCCGCCGGTCGGGCACCAGCCGGGTGATGGCGCTGGCAAAATCGGCGTTCAACATCACGGCATCCGCGCGTTGCTCGCCTTGCGCGGTGCGCACGCCCACGGCGCGGCGGCCCGCGAACATGATTTCTTCCACGGCGGTGTTGAGCTGGATCTTCACGCCAAGTTCCTGGGCGACGCGCGCCAGGTTGCGGGTGATGGCATTGCAACCGCCGGTGGGATGCCAGATGCCGTGCTCGTATTCGAGGAAGGACAGGATGGAGAAGAGGCTCGGGCATTGAAAGGGCGACATGCCGAGATACTTCGACTGGAAGGTGAAAGCGAGCTGGAGGCGCGGGTCCTGGAAATAGCCCGCCAGTTCCGCGTGCAGCGACTTCCAGGGCTTCAGATACGGCAGCACCAGCAGCAGGCGCAGGCGGAGCAGGCTGGTCCAGCCGGGAAATGGGACTTGCAAACAGGGCGCGAATTTTTCCAGCTTCACCCGGTTGCGGGCCATAAAACGGCGGAAGCCCTGCCCGTCTGCCGGCGAGAGCCGGGTGATCTCCGCCACCATGCGTTCGAGGTCCGGCGTGGCGTTCAACTCGCCGCCCGCGCCGAAGGTGATGCGGTATTGCGGGTCGAGCCGGGTCATGGGCACTTCTTTGAACAGATCGCGTCCGACCTCGGCGAAAATCTCCTGCAGGATTTGCGGATACAGAAAGAACGTCGGGCCGAGGTCAAAGCGATAGCCGTCGCTCTCGATCTGCGAGGTCCGGCCGCCGACCCGCGGCTGTTTTTCCAGAATGGTGACTTCCGCCCCGGCCTTGGCCAGCAAGAGGGCTGAGGCCAGGCCACCCGGCCCGGCTCCGATGATGATGACGCGGCGCGACATGGCCTCATGTTTGTCGGAACGGCGTGCCTGGGCAAGCCTAGTTACGGAGCAAAAACCGCACCGCCCGGCGCAATCTGGGCAGGGAGAGTTTTTGCGGCGGATACCGGAACGGCGGGTCGAGCCACAGCGCCCGCCGCAAAATCGAGCGCCGGTGCGAGAAGGCATCAAAGCCCGCGCGCCCGTGATACGCGCCCAGGCCGCTTTCGCCGAGCCCGCCGAAGGGCAGCCCGGAGCCGATGATGTGCGAAACCACGTCATTCACGCACGCGCCGCCGGAACGGGTTCCGGCCAGGACCCGCGCCTCCGTGGCGCGGTCGCGGGTGAACACATAAATGGCCAGCGGGGTTGGCCGGCCGCGCAGCCAGGCCAGCGCCTCGTCGAGCGTGTCGTATTCCAGCACCGGGAGAATCGGGCCGAAAATCTCCTCCTGCATCACCGGGGACGCCGGCGACACATCCGTCAAAATGACCGGCGCGAGGTATAAATCCTGCGGGTCATGCGCGCCGCCGTGGGCCATGGTGCCGTCCCGCAAGTAGCCCAGCAATCGTTCAAAGTGGCGCGCGTTGACGATGCGTCCGTAATCCGCGCTCTGGCGGGCGTCCGCGCCGTAAAAATCCCGCAGCGATTCTTTCAAGGCGGCCACGAAGGCAGCGCGCGTTCCGCGGGGCACGAGCACGAAATCGGGGGCGACGCAAGTTTGTCCGGCGTTGAGGAATTTTCCCCAGGCGATGCGTTTGGCGGCGAGCGCCACGGGGGCGTCGCCGCAAACAATGACCGGGCATTTGCCGCCCAGCTCAAGGGTGACGGGGGTGAGATGCTTCGCCGCCGCCGCCAGCACCAGGCGGCCCACGCGGGTGCTGCCGGTGAAAAAGATGTGGTCAAACCGTTCGCGCAGCAGGGCCTCCGCGACGTCCGCGCCGCCGGGGACGACGGCGATGAATTGTTCCGCAAAGGTTTCGCGGATCAGCGCGGCGATGGCTGCCGCCGTGCGCGGCGCGAGTTCAGACGGTTTCAACACCGCGCAATTTCCCGCCGCAATGGCGCTGACCAGCGGCACGAGCAGCAGTTGCACGGGATAATTCCAGGGGCCCAGGATGAGCGAGACGCCGCGCGGTTCGGCCTGGACCCAGCCCCGCGCCGGGGCCACGAACCACGGGGTTTTGTGGCGCGCCGGGGCCGTCCAGTCCGCCAGATGCCGCAGGGCATGGCGGATTTCCGCCTGGAGCAGCCCGGTCTCCGAAGCGCAGGCCTGGGCGGGAGATTTGCGCAGGTCGGCGTGCAACGCGGCGTGCAGCGCGGCTTCGTGCCGGACCAGCGCGGTCGAAAACGCTTCGAGCTGCGCGCGCCGGAAGCCGGCGGGCCGGGTGGCGCCCGCGGCAAAAAACGCGCGCTGGGATTGGACCGTGGCGGCGAAATCCATAATTACTTGGATGAGGCTCGCTTACCGGGTATAACTCCGTCAAGTGATGATTCGTGTTTTGGCCATTCTCCTGCTGCTGGCCGCGCCCGCGACGCGCGCGGGGACGGAGGCGGACCGGCTCACGGTGGCGGGGATGGCGGAATTCACGAACGCGTACCAGGCCTGGGATGGCCTCCGCTTCGCCGCGGCGGAGCGGCTTTTCCAGCAGGGCTGCACCAATGCCGCCGCCACGGCGACGAATTATTACTGGCTGGGAACGGCGCGGTTTCACCGGCTGCTGCAATTGCTGGGGCGGCCGGAAACCCGGGCCAGCCGGGCCGAGGCCGACGCCGCGCTGGAGGCGGCCATCGCGGCGCTGACGCAGGCGGTGAAACTGGACGGGTGCCACGCCGAAAGCCATGCGCTGCTGGGCACGCTTTATGGCCTTAAGATCAGCGGGAACTTTCTGCGCGCCGCGTGGCTCGGGCCCCGGGTGCAGCAGGAATTCAAACTGGCGCTGGCCAATGGCGCCAGCAATCCCCGGGTGCAATATTTGCTGGGCACGAGCCAGTTTTATACGGCGTGCCGGACGGCGTCCCGGCGCGAGGCGCTGACGACCCTGCTGGCGGCGGAAAAACTGTTTGCAGCCGAGGCCCGGACGCCGGCGGGCCCGCTCGAACCGCGCTGGGGTCGCGACAGTTGCCTGACCTTCATCGGTTCCGCCTGCGAGCAACTGGGCCGGCGCGCGGACGCGGAGAATTATTTTCGCCAGGCACTGGCCCTGCACCCGCAGGACGGACTGGCCCAGGCCGGGCTGAAACGGGTCACCCATAACGAAAAATGAGCGGCAAAAAAGTCATCGTCATCGGCGCGGGCCTGGGCGGGTTATCCGCCGCCATCTCGTTGCGGCAGGCGGGCTACGACGTGGAGGTGCTGGAAAAGAACGCGCAGATCGGCGGCAAGCTGAATGTGCTCACGGAACGCGGCTACACGTTTGACCTGGGGCCGTCCATCCTGACCCTGCCGCATATCTTCGAGCGGCTGTTCGAGCGGTCGGGCCGGAAGATGGCCGATTATTTCTCCATCCGCGCGCTGCGGCCGCACTGGCGGAATTTTTTCGCGGACGGCGTGACGCTGGATTTGCATCCCGAACCGGAAAAAATGGCGGCCGAGGCGCGCAAAGTGGGCGAACCGCCGGAGAACATCGAGCGGTTTCTCAAGTACTCGGCGGGCCTTTATGACCTGACGAACGAGGGTTACTTCGAGCAGGGGCTCGACAACTGGCGCGATTTTGCCCGCCATTATGGCCCGTGGAAATTCTTTCAATTCGACCTGTTCCGCTCCATGCACCAAGGCGTGGCGGCGCACCTCCAGACGCACTATTTCCGAGACATCTTTGATTTCTTCATCAAATACGTGGGTTCCTCGGCCTATCGCGCGCCGGCGTTCATGAATTCGCTGCCGACGATCCAGTTCCGCCACGATCTCTGGTACGTGGACGGGGGGCTGTACCATATCGCCCTCGGCCTGGGCCGTTTGATGGCGGAACTGGGCATCAACATCCAGCTCAACGCCGCCGTCAGCGAGGTCCGGCAGGCTGGCGGGCGGGTGACCGGCGTGGTCGCCAACGGCGCGTTTCACGCCGCCGACATCGTGGTGTCGAACGTGGAGGTGATTCCCGCTTATGAAAAATTGCTGCGCGCGGACCCGGCCTTCCTCGCGGCGCTGGAAAAGAAGTATGAACCGGCCTGCTCCGGGCTGGTGCTGGACCTCGGCCTGGATTGCCAGTATCCCCGGCTCGCGCACCACAATTTCTTTTTCAGCCGCGGGCAGCGGGAGCATTTTGCCACGGTTTTTCAAAAGCACGAGCTGCCCGCCGAGCCGACGATTTATCTGGTCACCGCGTCGCGCACCGATCCGTCCGTGGCCCCGGCGGGCTGCGATTGCCTGAAAATCCTGCCGCACATTCCGTATATTGATGACGCGCATCCGCTGACGCGGGCGGATTACATGGGGTTCAAGGAGCGGATCATTGACCAGCTGGAACGCATGGGCTTGAAGGATTTGCGGCAGCACATTGTGTTTGAGCATGTCTGGACGCCGGCGGACATCCGCGAGCAATACAACTCCAACAAAGGTTCGATCTACGGGGTGGTCAGCGACCGCTGGAAAAACCTGGCGTTCAAGGCCCCGAAGCAAAGCACGCTGCACCCGAATCTGTTTTTCGTGGGGGGCAGCGTGAATCCCGGCGGCGGCATGCCGATGGTCGTGCTGTGCGGCCAGAACGTCGCCAAAAAAATCGTCGCGTGGGACCGGTGATGATTCTGCTCCCCCTCACGCTGGTGCAATGGGCGGCTGGCTGGTTGGTGCTGGGCCGGCTGCGGCGGTGCGGCGGGGGCAAAACGGTGTCCGCGATTTCGGGCGGAGAACTTTCGGTCATCATCCCGGCGCGCAACGAGGAAACGAATCTGCCGGTCCTGCTGCGTTCGCTCGCCACGCAATCCATCCGGCCGGCGGAAATCCTGGTGGTGGATGACGCCTCCACGGACCGCACGGCGGAGGTCGCGCGCCAGAACGGGGCGCGGGTCATCCCCTCGCGCCCGCTGCCGGACGACTGGCGGGGCAAGACGTGGGCCTGCCATCAAGGCGCACAGGCGGCTGCGGGCCGGTGGTTGCTGTTTCTGGACGCGGACACCTGGTTTGAGCCGGAGGGGCTGGCCGGCGTGCTGGCGGAATTCCCGGCCGCCGGCGGGGCGCTGTCGGTGGCGCCGTGGCATGCGGTGCGGGAGGTGCATGAGCAGTTCTCCGCCTTTTTTAACCTGGTGATGCTGGCGGGCACGGGGGCGTTCACGCTGCTGGGCGACCGGTATCCGTTGCGCGGCCTGCTCGGACAGTTTCTGCTCATTGACCGCGCGGCTTACGAACAGGCTGGCGGCCATGAGACCGTGAAGGGCCGCATCCTCGAAAATTTCCAGCTCGCGAAACAGTTGCAAGCCGCCCATCTGCCGCGGGTCTGCCGCTGCGGGCGCGGCGTGTTCTCGTTTCGCATGTATCCTGATGGCTGGCGCCAGCTCGTGGCCGGCTGGACGAAAGGTTTCGCCTCCGGGGCGGGCCGGACGCCGCTGCCGATCCTGCTGCTCATCATTTTCTGGCTGGCCGGGCTTATTTTTGCGCCGATCGGGCTGGCCGCGGCCGGTGAATCGCTGGCGTGGCTGGCGGTGTATGGGCTGTGCGCGGCCCAGACGGGCTGGCTGTTGCGCCGCGTGGGGCGGTTTCATTGGAGCGCGGCGCTGTTTTATCCGCTGCTGATTTTGTTTTTCTTCGCCGTGTTTGCGCTTGCCGTTTTCCGCTCGGGGCGGCCGGTGAGTTGGAAAGGACGCGTCATTCGTGCTGATTGAACTTCCCATCGGATGGATCATCGGGCTGAACTGCCTCGCGTGGCCGGCGATTCAACTTGGCCTGGCCTGGGGGCTGACCCAGCTGCCGGTGGAGCGCCTGGCGGGGCGCAATCGTTTCGCGCGCCCGAAAAAATGGGAGCGCGGCGGACGTTTTTACGAGCGGGTCTTCGCCATCAAGGCCTGGAAAGACCGGCTGCCTGACGGTGCCGGCTGGTTTCGCGGCGGTTTTCCGAAGGCGACATTGCGCGGGCGCTCGCCGGAATTCCTGGCGCGGTTCGGGCGCGAAACCTGGCGGGGCGAGCTGGTACACTGGCTCGCGTTGCTGGCGCTGCCCCTGTTTTGCGTGTGGAATCCGGGGTGGGCGATGCTGGTCAACGCCGCCTACGCCGTGGCGGCAAATGGCCCCTGCATTCTCGTGCAACGCTACAACCGCGCCCGCCTCCTGCGCCGGCGGGGGAAGGGATTGATGGATTGATGGATGGGTGGATGGGTGGATGGGGCCACCCGGCGAAACGGGCGTTTTTGAGCCTGGATTATGAGGTTGAAAAACTCTGCTTATATTTTCGCTTAAAATAATGTGACTGCTAATGGGCATATCTTTGCAATTTTTGAAAACATGTATTGCACCTGGGTGAAAATTGAGTAAAAAATAGATGAACGCAGGCATAATTTGCCGAAAGATGACCAGAAACTCACAGAACATTACGAATGAGCGGCCCGGTGATAGCATGATTTCCGCGCCGCCGAAACAAGGCCTTTACGACCCGCAATTTGAACACGACGCTTGCGGCCTCGGTTTTGTCGTGAACATGAAGGGGAAGAAATCCCACCAACTGGTGTCGGATGCCTTGAAGATTCTCGTCAATCTGGATCACCGCGGCGCTTGCGGCTGCGAAGCCAACACGGGGGATGGCGCGGGTATTCTGATCCAGGTGCCCCATGATTTTTTTGCCGCCGAGTCCGCCCGGCTCGGCTTCCAGCTGCCGGCCGCCGGCCAATACGGCGTGGGCCAGTTGTTCCTGCCGCAGGTGCCGGCCGAGCGCGACGCGGTCAAGGCCGAACTGGCCCGCATTGTCATCGCCGAAGGCCAGACGGTGCTCGGCTGGCGCGATGTGCCCACGGATGATTCGTCGCTTGGCAGGACGGCGGTGGCGGCGGAACCGTTCATGGCGCAGGTGTTTATCAGCCGGGACGCCAGCATCAAAGACGACGAAGCCTTTGAGCGCAAGCTGTACATCATCCGTAAGCAGGCGGAGCAGCGCATCCGCTACAACCCCAAATTCCCCGGGGGCAAATGGTTTTACGTTTCGAGCCTGTCGGCCCGGACGCTCATCTACAAGGGTATGTTGATGTCCGAACAGGTGGAGAAATATTATGCCGACCTGCGCAACCCGGCGGTGGTCACCGCCCTGGCACTGGTGCATTCGCGTTTTTCCACGAACACGTTCCCGAGCTGGGACCGGGCGCATCCCAACCGTTACATTGCCCACAACGGGGAAATCAACACCCTGCGCGGCAACGTGAACTGGATGCACTCCGCCCAGGCCAATTTCAAATCCAAGGTCTTCGGCAGCGAAATCAAGAAGGTGGTCCCCGTCATCAACACCGATGGCAGCGATTCCGCCCAGTTTGACAACTGCGTGGAATTGATGGTGATGGCGGGCCGCGAGCTGCCCCATGCCATGATGATGATGATCCCCGAACCGTGGGAGAATCATGAGAGCATGGATGCCGCCCGCCGCGCTTTTTATGAATACCATTCCTGCCTGATTGAACCGTGGGATGGCCCGGCCTCGATGGCCTTCACGGATGGCATCCGCATTGGCGCCTGCCTGGACCGCAATGGCTTGCGCCCCTCGCGGTATTATGTCACCAAGGACGATGTGGTCATCATGGCGTCCGAAGCCGGCGTGCTGCCGGTGGCCCCCGAGCGCATCGCCGTCAAGGGACGTTTGCAGCCGGGCCGAATGTTTCTCGTGGACACGCACCAGGGCCGCATCGTGGCCGACGAGGAGCTGAAGCAGAAATACGCCGGCGAGCATCCGTACCAGCAGTGGCTGGATGAACATCATGTGCTGCTGGAAAACCTGCCCGAATCCACGGAGCGCACCGAGCCGACGCACCGGAAAATCCTGCAATCGCAGCAGGTGTTTGGCTACACCTTTGAGGATCTGCGCTTCCTGATTGTGCCCATGGCGCGCGACGGGCAGCAGCCGCTTGGCTCAATGGGGACCGACACGCCCCTGGCGGTGCTCTCGAACAAGCCGCAGTTGATGTACAACTATTTCAAGCAGTTGTTCGCGCAGGTGACGAATCCGCCGATTGACCCGATTCGCGAGGAGATCATCACTTCAACCTTCACGATGGTCGGTTCGCGCGGCGGCCTGCTCACTCCGGGGCCGGAAAGCTGCTCGGTCATCCGGTTGGAACAGCCGATTCTGACAGACGAACAACTGGACAAGCTCCGGTTCATCAACCGGCCCGGCTTCAAATCCGCGACGATTTCGATTCTGTTCAACGTGGCGGAAGGGGCCAGGGGCCTGGAAGCCGCGCTGGAAAAGGTTTTTGCCGAAGCGGATCAAGCCATCCAGAGCGGGGCCAACATTTTGATCCTGTCGGACCGGGGGATCTCCTCGGAACTGGCGCCGATTCCGGCGTTGCTGGCCACGGCGGGCCTGCATCATCATCTCATTCGCAACGGGACCCGCGGGCGCACCGGCCTGGTGCTGGAATCGGGCGAACCGCGCGAGGTGCATCATTTTGCGCTGCTTATCGGCTATGGTTGCAGCGCCATCAATCCGTATCTGGCCTACGAGACCATTGATGACCTTATCCAAGAAGGGCTGCTGGAAAAGACCGACCACAAGACGGCCATCAAGAAGTACATCAAGGCGACGATCAAGGGCGTCGTGAAAACGATGGCCAAGATGGGCATCTCCACCATCCAGAGTTATCGCGGCGCGCAAATCTTCGAAGCCGTGGGCCTCAACAGCGCGCTGGTGGACAAGTATTTCACCTGGACGCCTTCGCGGATTCAGGGCGTGGGGCTGGATGTCATCGCCGGCGAGGCGATCGCGCGGCATCACCGGGCGTTCCCGCGCGAAGCGGTGAACACGGAACTGGATGCCGGCGGCCAGTATCAATGGCGCGATGGCGGTGAATATCACCTGTTCAACCCGCAGACCATTCACAAGCTGCAAATCGCCTGCCGCCTGGGCAGTGAGAAGATTTTTCACGAATACAGTGAACTGGTCAATAATCAGGCCAAGAACCTTTGCACCCTGCGCGGCTTGCTGGACTTCCAGTTTGCCGCCACCCCGCTGCCGATTGATGAAGTCGAGTCCGTGGACGCCATCGTGAAGCGCTTCAAGACCGGGGCCATGAGCTATGGTTCCATCTCGCAGGAAGCGCATGAGACGCTGGCCATCGCGATGAACCGCCTCGGCGGACGCTCCAACACGGGCGAGGGCGGCGAGGATCCCCTGCGCTACACCTGGACCAACGCGAAGGGTGACTCCAAGAATTCCGCCATCAAGCAGGTGGCCAGCGGACGCTTTGGCGTAACCAGTCATTATTTGGTGAACGCCAAGGAGCTGCAAATCAAGATGGCCCAGGGGGCCAAGCCCGGCGAGGGCGGCGAGTTGCCCGGCAAAAAAGTGTATCCGTGGGTGGCCAAAGTTCGCGGCACCACGGCGGGCGTGGGCTTGATTTCGCCGCCGCCGCACCATGACATTTACTCCATTGAAGATCTCGCGGAGTTGATTCACGACCTGAAGAACGCCAACCGCAACGCGCGCGTGAGCGTCAAGCTCGTCGCCGAAGTGGGCGTGGGCACGGTCGCGGCCGGGGTGGCCAAGGCGCACGCGGATGTCGTGCTGATCTCGGGCCATGACGGCGGCACGGGTGCCTCCCCGTTGTCTTCCATCAAACACGCGGGCGGACCCTGGGAACTCGGCCTGGCTGAGGCCCATCAGACGCTCGTGCTGAACAATCTCCGCAGCCGCATCTATGTGGAAACGGACGGCCAGTTGAAGACCGGCCGGGACGTGGCGGTCGCGGCCCTGCTCGGGGCCGAGGAATTCGGCTTTGCCACCGCCCCGCTGGTGGTCATGGGCTGCATCATGATGCGCGTCTGCCACCAGAACACCTGCCCGGTCGGCGTGGCCACGCAGGATCCGCGCCTGCGCAAACGGTTTGCGGGCGAGCCCGAGCATGTCGTCAACTTCATGCGGTTCATCGCGCAGGAATTGCGCGAGATCATGGCCAAGCTCGGCTTCCGCACGCTCAACGAAATGGTTGGCCGCACCGACAAGCTGTCGCCGTGGAAAGCCATTGAGCATTGGAAGGCCAAGGGCGTGGACCTTACCCCCATTTTATATCAGCCCAACGTGGCCGCGGATGTGGGCCGTTACCGGCAGCAGGCCCAGGATCATGGCTTGGAGAAATCCCTGGACGTCACCAAGCTGCTCCAGTTGTGCGAACCGGCCATCGAACGCGGTGAAAAAGTCCGCGCGGAAATGGACATTCACAATGTCAACCGCGTGGTGGGCACCATTGTGGGCAGTGAGATCACCAAAAAGCATGGTCCCGAGGGCCTGCCCGAGGACACCGTCCATCTGAAGTTCAACGGTAGCGCGGGGCAAAGCTTCGGGGCCTTCATGCCCCGGGGCATGACGCATGAGCTGGAAGGCGACGCCAACGATTACTTTGGCAAGGGCCTGAGCGGCGGCAAACTCATTGTTTATCCGCCCAAAGGATCCACCTTTGTGCCGGAGGAAAACATCATCATTGGCAACGTGGCGCTGTATGGCGCGACCGCCGGGGAAATCTATGTGGGCGGCATGGCCGGCGAACGCTTCGGCGTGCGCAATTCCGGGGTCAGCGCCGTGGTGGAAGCCGTGGGCGATCACGGTTGCGAATACATGACGGGCGGCCGGGTGATTGTGCTGGGCCGGGCCGGCCGCAACTTCGCGGCGGGCATGAGCGGCGGCATCGCCTATGTGCTGGATGAGGCCGGCGATTTTGCCACCCGCTGCAACAAGGAACTGGTGGGACTGGAAAAACTCGTGGATGCCGACGAAATTGAGGAGGTCTGGAAATTGATCCAGCGCCATCAAACGTACACCCGCAGCGAACGGGCGGCGAAAATCCTGGCCGACTGGAAGAATTTCGTGCCGAAGTTTGTCAAGGTCATGCCGCAGGATTACAAGCGGGTGCTGGTTTCCCTCAAGAAAATGGAATCGCAAGGCCTGAGCGGCGAAGATGCCGTCATGGCCGCATTTGAAGAAAACGTGAAAGGCGGACACTGAGGCGCGGCGAGGATAAACGCAGAATCGCACAGAACGCAGAGAAACGCAGAGTTTCTTGAAAAATTAACATGACAAACATAAACGCAACCGCAAAGAGCCCAAAAGCTTGCAGAGAAGAATCTCATTTTCTCCTCTGCGCCCCTCCGCGTTCTCTGCATCTCTGCGTTTACCCCCCAAATTACTAATATGGGAAAACCCACTGGATTTTTAGAGTTTCAACGCGAACTTCCCCATGACCGTTCCCCTCTCGGCCGGGTGGCCGACTGGAAGGAATTTCATGAACACATGACCGAGGCGGACCTGCGCAAACAGGGTGCGCGGTGCATGGATTGCGGCATTCCTTTCTGCCACACCGGCCAGCTCGTCAGCGGCATGGCCAGCGGCTGCCCCATCCACAATCTCATTCCCGAGTGGAATGACCTCATTTATCGCGGCTTGTGGAAAGAAGCCCTCGAACGCCTGCACAAGACCAACAACTTTCCCGAGTTTACCGGCCGCGTCTGCCCCGCTCCGTGCGAAGGCTCCTGCGTGTTGGGCATGAATAATCCCGCCGTCACCATCAAAAACATCGAGTGCAGCATCATCGACCACGGCTGGGCCAACGGCTGGGTCCGCCCGGAACCGCCCCAGCACCGCACCGGTAAAAAGGTGGCCATCGTTGGCTCGGGGCCGGCCGGCCTTTCCGCCGCCGCCCAATTGAACCGCGCCGGGCATGCCGTCACGGTGTTTGAACGCGCCGACCGCCCCGGCGGGCTGCTCATGTACGGCATCCCCAACATGAAGCTCGACAAGCAGGAAGTCCTGCGGCGCCGCATCCACTTGCTGGAGCAGGAAGGCGTTCAGTTTGCCTGCAACACCGACATTGGCAAAAATTATCCGGCGGAAAAATTGTTGAAGGAATTCGCCGCGGTCATCCTCGCCACCGGGGCCACCAAGCCGCGCGACCTGCCCATTCCGGGACGCGAATTCAAAGGCGTCCATTTTGCCATGGAATTCCTCACCGCGAATACCAAGGCGCTCCTGGACGGCCATAAAAATGGCAGCTTCATTGATGCCACCGGCAAGGACGTCGTCGTCATTGGTGGCGGCGACACCGGGACCGACTGCGTGGGCACCTCCATCCGGCACGGCTGCAAATCGCTGGTGCAGGTGGAAATCCTGCCCCAACCGCCGCTGGAGCGCGCCAAGGACAATCCCTGGCCGGAATGGCCCAAGGTCCTCAAGGTGGACTACGGCCAGGAGGAGGCCGCCGCGAAATTCGGCGCTGATCCGCGCGTGTATCTGACGACCGCGACCCAATTTGAAGGCGATGCCACCGGCCACGTCAAGGCCGTGCATACCGTCCAGGTGGAATGGACCAAGAACGACAAGGGGCAGTTCATCCCCAAGAACGTTCCTGGCACCGAAAAAGTCCTGCCCGCGCAACTCGTGCTTCTGGCCATGGGCTTCCTCGGGCCCGAACAACCGTTGCTGGAAGCCCTGGGCGTCGAACGCGACCCGCGCAGCAACGCCAAGGCTGAGTTCGAGAAATACACCACCAACCTCAAGGGCGTGTTTGCCTGCGGTGACTGTCGGCGCGGCCAGAGCCTGGTCGTCTGGGCCTTCAACGAAGGCCGGGGGGCGGCCCGCGAATGCGACCGTTACCTGATGGGAAACACCGACTTGCCGTAAGGCAGGAGGCGGATTGTGTCCGTCAAATTCACCATTCTGGGCAGTGGTTCGGCCGGCAATTGCGCCTATCTGGAAACCAGCGAGGCGCGCGTGCTGGTGGATGCCGGATTTTCCACGCGGCAAATCCGGCTGCGGCTGGCCAGCATTGGTCGCACGCCCGAGAATCTTTCCGCCATTCTGCTGACCCACGAGCATTCCGACCATATTTCCGGGTTGCTCGGCCTGGCGGACAAGTTGCACATCCCGGTGTATTGCAATCGCGGCACGCAGGACGGCACCATCTGGGCGTTCAAAGAACGCTGGAGCAAGAAGACCAACCTGGCACTGGAAAACGCCGATACGTTCAAGTCGAAGATGGATTGGCGGCTGTTTGAGACGGGTTCCAGCTTTGAGGTGGGCGATGTGGGCATCCAGACCTTTTCCATTCCGCACGACGCCCAGGACCCGGTCGGCTTTGTGCTGCATACTCCGGCGGGCAAGGTGGGCTTTGCCACCGATCTGGGCCACGTCACCAAGCTGGTGCTGGAGCGCATCCGCGCCGCGAACGTGCTGGTGTTGGAATCCAATCACGATGTGAAGATGCTGCAAAACTGCCCGCGCCGCTCGTGGGCGCTCAAACAGCGCATCCTGGGCCGGCACGGCCACATCTCCAACGTCACCGCCGCCGATGCGGTGGCCAACATCATGTCCGCCGGCCTGCGGCAGCTTTATCTGGCCCACCTCAGCCGCGAATGCAACACCCCCGAACTGGCCCAGCACATCATGGCGGAGCAGTTGTTTCAAATCGGCGCCAAACATGTGCAACTCCAGGTCGCGGGGCAGGATGCGCCGTGCGCCACGATTGAACTGTGAATGGGTGGAGGCGGCGGGATTAACGCTGCCTCCCACCAAGACACGAATCGTCAACGCGGCTGAACGAGCGGGTTAGACTTCTTGGGCTGCCACTTCATAATTAATTAACATGTTATACATTTGCTTCCTTATCCAGGGGCCATTTACCCCTGTCCCCTATGAGGTTCACGGCTAACGCTGCCGCTCCCCGGCCGCATACCAGGCGCGCGATTTATTGCAGACCTGGCACACCGAGAGCATCACCGGCACCTCCACCAGCACTCCCACCACGCAGGCCAGCGCCGCCCCGGACCCCGGTCCAAACAGCGTGATCGCCACCGCCACCGCCAGCTCAAAGAAATTGCTCGCCCCGATCAATGCCCCTGGGGCCGCCACGTTTTGCGGCACTTTCAGCCAGCGCATCAGCAGATAAGTGAGGCTCGAATTAAAATAGACCTGAATCAGGATCGGCACCGCCAGCAGCAACACCGCGAACCATTTCGCCAGCAGGTTTTCGGCCTGGAACGCAAAGATCAGCACCAGCGTCAACAGCAGGGCGCTGATCATCACTGGATGGAACTTCGGCAGGAATTTTTGCTCGAACCATGGCTGGCCGCGCGTTTTCAACAGCAGGGTCCGCGTCAGCCAGCCAGCCGCCAGCGGAATGACAATGAACACCACCACCGAGGTGATCAGCACCTTGGACGGCACGACCACATGCACCACGCCGCAAAGCACCATCACAATCGGGGCGAACGCCACCAGCATGATGAGGTCGTTCACCGCAACCTGAACCAGGGTGTAAACTGGGTCGCCATCCGTCAGGTAGCTCCACACAAACACCATGGCCGTGCAGGGGGCGGCCGCCAGAATGATCAGGCCGGCCGTGTAATTCCGGGCGGTCTCGGCATCAATCCAGCGGGCGAAGACATGCTGCATGAACACCCACGCCAGCAGCGCCATGCTGAACGGCTTGACCAGCCAGTTCACAAACAACGTCACCAGCAGCCCTTTCGGCCGTTTGGCGATGCCGCCAATGGCCCCGAAATCCACTTTCAACATCATCGGGAAAATCATCAGCCAGAGCAGCACCCCGATGGGCACGTTCACCTGCGACCCGGCTCCAAATTCCAGATGGCTTAACGTGCGGGTGAGGTCGGGCAACCGTTTGCCAAAGCTCACGCCCACCACCATGCAAAGCAAAACCCACACGGTAAGATAGCGTTCAAAAACCGCGAGGCGTTTGGGACGTGTTGTCGGCTCACTCATGGCATTGTTTCAGGAATTTGTGTGTGGGCAAACAACTGTTGCAATCGTTCCGGACCCGCCGGTTCCTCCGCCACCCACGGCACCAGAGCGGTGCGTTTCGCGAGCCGCTCCGTGACTTCGCGGATAAAGGGCCGCTCTCCCCGGCCGCGCGCCAGCAACAACGGGTCGCACGAACCGCACCCGGCAAAGCTCTGGTTGATGACCCAGGCAAACGGCTCAATCTGCGCCCGCCGCAAATCGGCTTGCAACGCCGCCGCCTCATGCACCGGCGTGGCCTCGGGCAGTGTCACCACCAGCACGCGGGTGAATTCCGCGTCCCGCAGGCGGGGCAGCAATTGCCTCACTTCCTCCGGAAAGTCACTCGTTTTCCGGGCAATCTCCCGGTGATAGGATTCCGTGGCATCCAGCAGCAAGACCGTGTGCCCCGTTGGCGCGGTATCCAGAACCACAAAGGCATCTTTGCCTTCGGCCACGATCCGCGCAAACGCCCGGAACACGGCAATCTCTTCCGTGCAGGGCGACCGCAAATCCTCCTCCAACAGCGCGCGCCCAGCCGTATCCAGATTCCCGCCCGTCGTCGCCAGAACGTTCTCAATGTAGTTGCGCGTCTCGGCCTGCGGGTCAATCCGGCTGATCTCCAAACCCGGCAGAAATCCCGCCGCCACCGCGACATGCGCCGCTGGATCGGTGGTGCTCAAATGGACTTTATGACCGCGCCGGACCAGTTCCGTCGCGATGGCCGCGGCAATCGTGGTCTTGCCCACGCCACCTTTGCCCATCGTCAGCACCACGCCTTTGCCCGCTTGCGCCAGCGCATCCACCAGTTCCGCCAAGGATTCCGTGACTGGCGATAATGGCCGGTCTTCTTCCCTTCTGACAACGTCCGTTGCCAATTCGGGCGCAACGAGCGCGCGCAGGGCGGGAATGCCCACCAAATTTTGCGCGCGCAACGGCACCCGGATCACCTCCATCCGCGCCAGGAAATCCTGCGCGCCCGCCAGGGCCTCCCGCCCGCGTTGTTGCAACGCCAGCGCCACCGCATCATCCGCCGCCGCTTGAAACAGCCCGTTTAAAACCAGCCGTTGATTGCGCACGCCAATCGCCGCCAGTTCCTGGCTGGTGCGTGCCGCCTCGGCCAGCGCCGCCCGCTGCGCCCGGCTGACCAGCACCAGGGTCGTGCGGGAGCCATCCGCCAGCGCCGCCACGGCGAGTTCATAAATCACGCGCTGTTGCTCCAGGCCAGCCAGCGGACCCAGACAGGAATTGCCGGTCGTATTGGCCGCCAGAAATCCCGTCCACGCACCCGGCAGCGAGAGCAGCCGCAACGTGTGACCTGTCGGGGCCGTGTCAAAAATCACCTGATCGAAATTGGCTGTGGCCGCCGGCTCGCCCAGCCAGCGGGAAAACTCGTCAAACGCCGCGATCTCCATCGTGCAGGCCCCGGAAAGCTGTTCCTCCATGCTCCGCACAATCGCCTCCGGCAGCTTGCCCCGATAGGGGCCGACCAGCTTTTCCCGATACGCCTGCGCCGCCGCCGCCGGATCAATATTGAGCGCGGCCAGGCGCGGCACGCCAGGCACTGCCGTGGGGCGGGCAGCCAACCGCACGCCCAGCACCTCATCCAGATTGGACGCCGGATCCGTGCTGACCAGCAGCACCCGCCGGCCGTGGTCCGCCAGGGCAATGGCCGAGGCGCAGGCCAGCGAGGTCTTGCCCACGCCGCCTTTGCCGGTGAAAAAGAGAAAGCGCGTCGGCGATTCCAGAAACCGGCCCAGCGATGGTTCCACGGGGAGATTCATCGGTCAGCAAGTTCCACTGCCACAGCCGCAGCTGGATGGGCCAGCAGTCTGCCGCGCCGAAACCCTCAGGTTCAACCACCCCGCCAGTTCCTCACGGCTGGGATGGCGTCCCGTCACGGCCACCTTGCCGTTGACCAGCACCAGCGGCAGGGCCGCCTCGCCCTTTTCGTTCAGCGCCGCATGCACCAGTGGGTTCTCCACGAACGCCCCCGGGTTCTGCGACAGATTGTGCCGTTGCACCATCACGCCCTCGCGCTTGAGCCAGTCCAGATCGGCCGTGAATTCCACCCGTTTGGGATCCACCTCCGGCCCGCACACGCCGGTGGGGCAGCACATGGCCGGTTCGAACACTTGAACAATTTGCGTCGTCATTTTCATATATTTGCTTTCAGTTGGTCCCGCCGTCCATCGGCGTAAGCTTGAAACACCATTTTGATTTCATCCCGCACCCGGCGGAACACCGCCAGTTTTTCCTCGTCTGTGCCCGTCGCGTGTGCCGGGTCGTAAAACCCCCAATGATGCCGGTTCAACTGCCCGGGAAACATCGGGCACGCCTGATCGGCGTTGCCGCAAACCGTGATCACCGTTTCCACCGGCTGGCTCAAGAACTCCTTCATGTGCTTGGAATGATGCCCGGAAATATCAATGCCCACTTCCTGCATCACTTGGATGGCCAGCGGATGCACATAGCCCGCCGGTTTTGAGCCGGCGCTGGCCACATTGAGCAAGTCGCCGGCCGCCGCCCGTAACAGGCCTTCAGCCAGATGGCTGCGACACGAATTACCGGTGCAGAGAACGAGGACGGTGGGTTTCACTTTCGACTGGGGCGTTTGCATTTGTCCATGGGGTTGGGTTTGCGGAATATTCCGGGCCGGTCGCGGGTTCATAAATCAGCAGCAGCGTTGCCGGCGGCAGAGCACCGCCGGCTCGGTCTGCAATATTTTCTTGAGCTGTTTCCGGTCGGCCATGGCCTCGGCCGATTTGCCCGCACACTGCTGCACCAGGTTCAGGGCCGCCCGCGCGGCCACCGACGCCGCGGCACCGGGCAGCCGGTAATAAACCCAGCGCTCGGTCTTGCGCGAAAGGATCAGCCCGGCCTGCTGCAGAATCGAAAGGTGCTTGGACACGGTCGACGGCGCGAAGCCGAATAATTCGGTGATCTGGCAGACGCACAGCTCGCCGTCGTGCAGGGCCAGCAGGATGCGCACGCGGGTTGTATCGGCGAGCGCCTTGGTGAGGTTCACAAATTCGCGCATGGTTATATTTCGTTATATGGCGAAATAACAATACATGCGGCGCGAACGCCTGTCAAATCAAACCGGATGGATTGATGGATTGATGGATTGATGGATTGATGGATTGATGGATTGATGGATTGATGGATTGATGGATTGATGGATTGATGGATTGATGGATTGATGGATTGATGGCGTGTCCAACGCGGCAGGGCGCGTCGCCCCGTGCGCGCCGCGCCTGCAACAAGAGGGCACCAATTGTCCCCAGCGTCGTATTCCCAACCCGTTACCTAACCGGCATTCTCCAGCTTCCCCCGTTCCAACTTCGAAGTTCGGGTTGAAGTCAGAGCCAGTTGGCTTTATCGGGCACGACAGGGCTTTTGCGATTCTCACTCCATTGGCTCGGGCCGCGGCTCGACCGGCACCCCAGGAACCCGGCGGCGGCGGCGGCACCGCTGCACTGGGTGACGCAGCGTCGCTCCTGCCGGCGGGGAACGCCCGGGCGGGACGCCGCGCCACTAGACGGAGGCGCGGCCCACCGAGAGATGTTCCACCCCGGGAACGCTCATTAATTCCTTGTCCAGAAAGCGATTGGCGTCCACAAACACGGGCTGGCGCAGTTGCGGCACAAGCGCGGACCAGTCCGCCTGGCGGAATTGCGGCCATTCCGTACACACCACCACCGCCTCGGCCCCGGGCAGGGCTGCCGCCAGGTCCGTGGCCAGCGCGATGGCGGCCAGTTCGGCCGGGAGTTGCTTGACGGCGGGATCGAACGCGGTCACCTGCGCGCCCGCAGCCACCAATTGCTGGCATAATTCCACCGCCGCGCTGCGCCGGAGGGTGTCGGTATTCGTGGTATAAGTGAGGCCCAGGACGGCAATCTGTTTGCCGCGCAAGCCGCCCAGCCGCGATTGCAATCGGCGAAACGCCCACCCGCGATGCAGGTCGTTGCTTTGCTTGATGGCAGGGATCACGGAAATCGTTTCGCCATGGAGGTCGGCCAGCTTGCTGAGCGTCACCACATCCCGCGCGAGCGTGCCGCCGGCAAACGGGCCGCCCGGCCCAAGGTACGCCTTGGGACCAATGCGCGCCTCGCTCTTGAGACCGGCGGAAACCTCCTTCGCATCCGCGCCCGTGTGCTCGCACAACCGCGCGATTTCGTTGATGAAGGTGATGGACAACGCCAGAAACGAGTTCAGCGCATGTTTCACCATTTCCGCGGACTCGGTGCGCATGAACAACGTCTGCGCCGCAAACGGCTGGAACAATTCCTCCAGCAGCGCCTTTTTGGCGTCGGTGCGGATGCCCACCACCGCGCGCCCGGCCTTTTCAAAGGCGTCAATGGCCTTGCCCAGCCGCAGGTTTTCCGGCGAGCAGGCAAAGTGAAATTGCGGGTATTCCTTTTCCAGCCGGGCGCAGGTGCCCACGGGTAGCTGCGCGGAAATCAGCACCAGTGCGCCGCCAGGCAAATGCGGCAAGGCGCGCCGCAACTGACCCAGCACCAACTCCACGTCGGACTCGTCCTGGTCGTTGACCGGCGTGTCATAAGTGAGCCAGAGCACGTCGGCCTGGGCGCAGGCGGCTTTGGGGTTCACAGTGAATGAGAGTTTCCCGGCGGCCAGACCGGCGGCGATCAACTCATTGAGCCCCGGCTCCAAGAGGGGAGCTTGGCCGTCGTTGAGGCGTTGGATGTTCGCGGCATCAAAATCCAGCCCGACCACCTGGAAATGTCGGGCGCAACACGCAGCGGTGACGCTGCCGAGATGCCAAAGACCGAGGACGCAGAGGTTCATGGGAAATAAAGGTTAATGCCGGCTTTCGTAAACCCATTGATTTTGCTGCAGCCATTGCAAGGTGCGCCCGATGCCTTGTTCGATGGTCAGGGAGGGTTTCCAGCCGGTGGCCTGGATCTTGGCGGTGTCGAGGAAGATGAACGGATTATCCCCCACCCAGCCGCGTTTGCCGCCCGTATATTCGAGGTTTGGCTGCAAGCCCAGCCCCTGGCAGATAAACCCGATGGAATTATTGACCTGCACATATTCGGGCGTGCCCAGGTTGTAGATTTCCACGCCGTGCTTTGCCCGCTTGGCGGTGCCGAGTTGGATGACATGCAGCATGGCGCTCACGCAATCCTGCACATAGAGGTAGCTCTTCCGCTGCGAGCCGTCCCCGAGCACCTTGAGGTGGCGGGGATGTTCCAGCAACTGCTGGTAGAAGTCAAACACATGGCCATGCGTGTAGCGCTCGCCCAAAATCGAAACGAAGCGGAAGATGTAGCCCTCGAACTTGAACCCCTCGCAATACGACGCGATCATCCCCTCCCCCGCCAACTTCGAGGCGGCATACAGCGAAGTCTGCACCGGAAAGGGCGCGTCTTCGGGCGTGGGAATCTGCTCGGCCTCGCCATAAACGCTGCCGGTGGAGCTGAAGGCAATGCGCTGGATGCCATTGGCGCGCATGGCTTCCAGCACGTTGAACGTGGCCATCGTGTTTTGCTGCAAATCCTTGGCCGGATGTTGCAGCCCGAACCGCACATCGGCGTTGGCGGCGAGATGAAAGACCGTGTCGCAGCCCGCCATGGCCTGGGTAAGCGCGGGCAAATCCAGGTTGTCGCCTTCGATCAGGCGGAAGCGATCGTGCTTCAGCGCGCCTTCAAGGAAACGCCGCTGGCCGGTGGAAAAATTATCCCAGCCCACCACGGTCCTGCCGTCGGCAAGCAGCCGGTCCGCGAGATTGCTGCCAATAAAGCCGGCCACGCCGGTGATGAAAATCGTGTTCATTAAAGCGCGCCAAGCATAGTGAAACCCGCAGCGCGGGGCCAGAAATTCCGGTGAATCGCAAATTCAAGCGACACTTGTTTCCATCAGCCCGGTCTATTCCTGTAGAACGACAACTCAACCCAGAAATGACGAGGTTCTCATGTCTAGCTATTTGTTTGAAGCGGTGGATGCCGGCGGACTCCGCAGTGCGGGCTCCCTGGATGTTTTAGACCAAAGCGAAGCGTTGCGGCGCATCCGGGAGATGGGCTTGTTTCCCACCATGGTGCGGCCGGTGGCCAAGGCGCCGCCCACCACGCGGGCGCGCACCCGCACCACGCGCGCCCCGCGCAAATTCAATCTGACACTTGGCCGCATCAAGCCGGCGGCGCTCACCGTGTTCACCCGGCAACTGGCCACGCTGGTCAATGTGGGCATGCCCCTGCTGCGCGGACTGCGCCTGCTGCACGAGCAGGAAAACCACCCGGCCATGAGGCAGATCATCTCCGAAATCGCCCATACCGTGGAAACCGGCGGCACCATGTCCGAGGCCCTGGCCGCGCACCCCAAGGTCTTCGGCCCGCTGTACGTCAACATGGTCCGCGCCGGAGAACTGGGCGGCGTGCTGGAGGAGGTGCTCCGCCGGCAGGCCGAGTTCATGGAAAAAGCGGTCCGCATCCGGGGCAAAATCCGGGCCGCCATGTTTTACCCCGCGGCCGTCATGTTGGTGGCGGCCGCCATCATCACCCTGCTCATGGTGTATATCATCCCGCGCTTCCAAACGGTGTTTGAAGGGCTGCTGCCCGGACGTTCCATGCCTGCGTTCACCCTGGCGGTGCTGCAGCTCAGCGAACTGTTCAAGAACCACCTCTTCATGGTGGGCATGGCGGGACTGGCGGCGGCGGTGGCGTTCAAAATATTCACCCACGCCCGCGTTGGCCGGCGCTGGTTTGACGGCTTCAAGCTGGTCATTCCGGTCGTGGGTGGAATGGTCCGCAAGATCTCGCTGGGACGTTTTGCCCGCACGCTCGGCACGCTGTTGGGCAGCGGCGTGCCCATCCTGCAGGCGCTCAACATTGTCAAGGAAACCGCCGGCAACGTCGTGGTCAGCGAAATGATTGCCCGCATCCATGACAACGTCAAAGAAGGCGGCACGCTGGCCGATCCTTTCAAGGCCGCCAAACTGTTCCCGGCCATGGTGGGCGGCATGGTGGATGTGGGCGAACAAACCGGCGCCCTGCCCGACATGCTCCTGCGCATCTCCGACACCGCCGACGAAGAAGTGGACAACTCGGTCGCCGCCATGACCGCCCTGCTGGAACCCGTGATGATCGTCTTCCTGGCCGTCGTGGTCGGCAGCATCGTCATCGCCATGTTCCTCCCGCTCATCTACATCATGGACGGCAACCTGAACCCGTCCGACGGCGGACCACAATAACCACTAGGGGACCTCACGCGCCCCGCATTGAATGATGAATAAGAGCCGAAGCATGATTCACGTGCAAGATGAGAATCTTCAATCTGAAATCGACAATCTGAAATCGACAATCCGCTGGCCCCAAACCTTATGCCAAGGGACAAACCGCATGCTGTGGCCTTGCAAATGCGCATTCGAATGGGGCAAAGCGTTCAACGCGTTGGCCTCCTGCAAAACGCGCTTGACATACATTGCACAACATTGTTTAAGACGGCGATGCTCAAGAACGACCAAGTGGGAGCAGTGATTGCGGCCGCCCGCCGCCGACTCCAGGACCTGCAACGACCACCGGATGACCCGCTGGAAAAACAGCTCGCCTATTTTGAAAACCATCAGGACAAGATGCGCCACAAGACCTATCTAATGCGCCATCCAGATTATGTGGACTTTTTCACCCTTCCATCAACGAGTCGGCGTTTTCCCGGGCGCGGCAAACCCGGTAAGCTGCTGGCAAGCCAGGGGGGTGCAGGCGGCCGGCAAAATGCAGTGGAGCAGAAAATAGTTGTCCCTTTTTGGTCGCGGGCGGCCACATATAGATGAAGAAAGCGGAAAAAAGTGTGTAACTTTTGCCGCGGGCTGCTGTTAGTAAGCTTGGCAGGGAAAATGACAACCGATGAAACCGCTGAGAACATGCTGTAGGCGGCCGGCCGGGCGGGACCGGGGCTTCACCTTGATGGAGTTGCTGGTGGTGATCGCGATCATCGCCGTGCTGGCGGCGTTGCTGCTGCCCGCGTTGAGCTCGGCCAAAGCCAGGACCCGGCGGCTGGGCTGCGTGAACAATCTCCGGCAAATGGGCACCGGTTCGGCGGTGTACGCGGGGGATTCCGGGGACCTGCTGCCGCCGTGGCGCGACTATGCGCCGTTCAACCGCAACGGCAAAATGAACTACATGAACGAGTCCCATTTCAGCCGCTACGTCTGGCTTGATGAGAATCACAGCCACACGAAATGGAAGCTCAACGGCAACGGGCCGCAGCCGGCGGATTGTTCCTTTGAAAACGCGGGCTATCTCTATCCCGCAAAATATATCGGCGATGGCACGATCTATTTTTGTCCGAGCCTGACCCGGGGCGATTATTCGGAGGAAAGCTTCGAACCGCTGCTCACGACGGAGGCGGTGAAAGGTTGCGTGCGCTCCAGCTATTTTTACAATCCGCGCTGCACCGATGTGGCGGCGGGGAATTACCTCCGCCGGTATCAGAAAAGCAGCCAGTTTGAGGGCCACAAACTATTCGGGTGCGATGTGATCACAGCCCTCCGGCCGGATTACACGGCCCATCTGAAGGCGGTGGGGTACAGCGTGCTGTTCACCGATGGGGCGGCGAAATTTGTCAAAAGTCCGGCGGCCTTTGCCGCCGTGAACCAGATGCGCTCGTCCTCTGCCCCGGGGGGTTCCCTGTTTGGCACCCCGGCACAACTGGACCAGGTGTTTGACCTGCTGGAACAATAATCTAAAAATCGATGAAACAAAACGACGCGAGCGCTGTCTCAATACGCATGGGATTCCGTTCCCGGGCCGGGTTTACGTTGATCGAATTGCTGGTGGTGATAGCGATTATCGCCATTCTGGCCGCATTGTTGTTGCCGGCCTTGAGCCGGGCCAAACAAAAGGCGTGGACCACCAGTTGCAATTCCAACCTGCACCAGATCGGGCTGGCCATGCGGATGTTTGCGGATGAGCACGGCGATTTATATCCCCAATCCGGCGGGACCATTTATTGGAATCCGAATGTCGATGCGGCCAACAACAGCTGGATGGAGCAGATCTATCCCTACGCCGGCAGCACGAATGTCTTCAATTGCCCGGGCAACGTGCAATTGCCGTTGGCGTTTCAAGGGCCGTTCAACTATTTCAATGGCGCGCATGCGGCCTATGTGGCGGCCGGAGGCCGGTTCGCGCCGGTGAAGGGCTCGGCGATACGATTTCCCTCGGCGCAGGTGCTGGGGGGCGACACCGTGGGCACCATGGTGGGCGGGACCGGTTGGCAGTTTGATCCGCTGGACTCGGACAAGGATGATTACACCGCCAATTGCGTGGGCGGGGCGGCGAATGACGACCAGACGCAATACTGGAAGATTCACAGTCGGGGACAGAACGTGATGTTCGCCGACGGCCATTCCCACTGGTACAAAAGCTATGCCCCCGGCGAAATGACTTTCGCCTACAACGCCCTGACCAACTGGGTCGCCTCACCATGACCTGGGGACCGCCAAATCCATCCGCGCGGCGGATCCTGGGCGCGCGTTTCCGGGATGCCTTCACCTTGATAGAACTGCTCGTGGTGATCGCCATCATTGGCATTCTCGCTGCCCTGTTGCTGCCGGCCTTGAGCCGGGCCAAGAAACAAGCCTACAGCGCCCAATGCAAAAATAACTTGCGGCAGATCGGGCTGGCATTTGCATTGTACGCGGACCAGCACGGGGGGCGGATCATGCAGCGGTACTATGGAATCAACACCCAGGGGGTGGAAGTTGGTTACGATGAGATGCTCATTCCCTACACCCTGCGCACCGGCTTTGGCACGAACAGCGCGAAGTTGTTTACTTGTGCCGCCCAGACGCAAACGGATTACCCGCATCAGCCAGGCTACGGCATGAATTGGTATTACGACAACGTGAGTCTGTCCGCGGTGCCGAACAGCAGCGGGACCATTCTCCTGACCGAGACGCTGGGGGATGCCGGAACCGGTTCGCATCGCGCCGACCAGAACGGGGATTCCCCGGGGGAGTTGGATTACACCCGCCACAGCGGCCGCGCCAATTATCTGTTTTTCGACGACCATGTGCAATTGCTGCGCTGGACGGAAACCATCCATCCAATGGACCAGTGGGGCAGCAACCAGGCCGCCACGCACAACCTTCCCTCGCCCGCGTTATGACCTGCCCTCGCTCCGCCATAAAACCGGCTATCCGATCGGTTTTGCCGATGGCCATGCCGATACCTTCCGCCTGATCAACCAGGCCCCCGACCCGGCGGCGTTGCGGACGGTGGCGCGCTGAGCCATGGATTTCTGGGAGACCAGGCAACGCACGGGCGGGACATCCGTGCCACTATGGGCGTTGCAGCAGCGCCTCGGCGTGTTTGCGGGCGGCCTCGCTCTGGCCGCCGAGCATCCGCGCCAGCTCCGTCACGCGCGCTTTTTTGTCCAGCAGCGTGATTTCGGAAACGGTGCGCCCGTTCCGGACCTGTTTGCTGACCTCATAATGCGCATCGGCGACCGCCGCCACCTGGGCCAGGTGGGTGATGCAGAAGACCTGCCGCTGGGCCGCGATCTGCCGCATTTTCTGGCCCACTGCATGCGCGGTCTCGCCGCCCACATTGGCGTCCACCTCGTCAAAGACCAGGACGGGAATTTCGTCTTCCGCCGCGAGAACGGTTTTCAGGGCCAGCATCACGCGCGCCATTTCGCCCGACGACGCGATGGCCCGCAGCGGCTTGGCTGGTTCGCCGGGGTTGGGGGCGAATTGAAACTCAATTTCGTCCAGGCCGGCGGGCTTGGGCGTTGTATCGGTCGTGATGGCCACGTCAAACTTGCTCTGCTTGAAGCCCAGATCCGCCAACTGCTGGCCGGCTGATTTGGCCAGTTGCGGAATGACTTTTTTGCGGGCGGCGGAAAGCCGGTTGCCGGTGTTTAAGATGTCCGCGTCGAGTTTTTCCAGCGCGGCGTTGAGCCGGGCCAGTTCGGCATCGCGCGATTCCAGCACGTGCAGCCTGGCGCTGGCGGCATCACCAAATGCAATGACATCGGCGATGGTCGCGCCGTATTTGCGCTTGAGCGAATGCAACAGATTCAGCCGCTCCTCAAGTTCGGCGAGCCGCGCGGGGTCCACGTCCACCTTGTCGGCGTAATGCGAGACGGCGGATTGCAGCTCCCGCAACGTCTCGGTGGCCTGGGCGTGCAATTCCACCAGGCTGGCCGCACCGGCGTCCACCCGCTGCAATTCGGTCAGCAGGCGGCCCACGACGCCGGACTGGGTGAGCAGCGCGCTGTCACTCTCGCTCAAGGCATCAAGGGCGGACTGGCTCAATTGCAGCAGGCGCGCGGCGTTGCTGGCGCGATGAAATTCAGCCTCCACCGCTTCGCCCTCGCCGGGTTGCAGGCGCGCGGCGGTGATTTCCTCCACTTGATGACGGAGCAAATCCAGTTGCTGCGCGTAGGTTTTTTCATCCACAATCAACGCGGCTTTTTCGGCGGCCAGCGCGGCGCGGCGGCGCATCAGTCCGGCAAACGATTCCCGGTCGTTTTCCAGGCCGCCGAAGGCGTCGAGAATGGCCAGTTGCCGGGCGGGCTGCAGCAGCGACTGATGATCATGCGGGCCGTGCATGTCCACGAGCGATTCGCCGAGGCTGCCCAGCGTGGCCAGCGTGGTGGGCGAACCGTTGATGAACTGGCGGTTGGTGCCGGCGATGGTAAAGCTGCGCTTGAGCACGAGTTGGGATTCTTCGCAGGGTTCCAGGCCGTTGTCTTCCAGGAAATCCTGTAGCGCGGCCGCGCCGGTTTTCGCCCCGGCCCGCAGGCGGCGGACATCAAAGACCGCCTCCACGGAACAGCTCTCCTCGCCGCTGCGAATCAAGGTGCGGTCGGCGCGTTCGCCAAGCACAAGGTTGAGCGCGCCGAGGATGATGGACTTGCCCGCGCCGGTCTCGCCGGTGATGACATTGCAGCCCGGCTGCAAGTCCAGCGTGAGATCGCTGACCAGGGCAAGGTTTTTGATGCGGAGCGTGGTTAGCATGGCCGTTGTTCGCACCACAGATAAGCATAGACCCGGCGGGCCGCGCGACTAAAAAACGCGGGCAACCGCGCGATTCGGCCCAGCCACGGATGGGCCCTTCCCGAAATTCCAGAAACTGAGCCGCCGTGCGATAAAGGGTTGCATTCTTGCGTGGATGGTTTTTAATGCCTGCACTAATTTTGAAATGAACATCCACGAATACCAGGCCAAGCAGTTGCTCGCCCGCCATGGCGTCGCCGTCCCGTTCGAAATTCCCGCCAAATCGCTCGCCGAAGTGCGGCCGGCGGCGGAGAAGATTGCCGCCAACGGCAGCGCCAAAGTGGTGGTCAAATCGCAAATCCACGCCGGCGGCCGTGGCAAGGGCACCTTCAAGTCGGGCTTCCAAGGCGGCGTGAAAGTGGCGTCGTCAGTGGAGGAAGCCGTTTCGTTTGCGGAAAAAATGCTGGGCCAGACGCTGGTGACCAAACAGACGGGACCGGACGGTCGCCAGGTGCAGACGCTGTTGCTGGCCGAGGGGGCCAAAATCAAAAAGGAGTTTTATCTGGCCGTGCTGCTGGATCGCGCCAATTCGCGTCCGCTGATCATGGCCAGCACGGAAGGCGGCATGGACATTGAGGAGGTCGCCGAAAAGCATCCGGAAAAGATTTTCAAGGAGCACATTGACCCGGCGGTGGGCATCATGCCCTACCAGGCGCGCAAGATTTCCGCTGCCTTGGGATTGAAAGGCGATTTGTTCAATGCGGGGGTGAAGCTCGTGACCGGGGTGTATAACACCTGGTGGGAGAGCGACGCGAGCATGGTGGAATTGAATCCGCTGGCGGTCGTGGAACTGCGGGACGGCAAGGAAACCGTGATGGCGCTGGATGCCAAGATTTCGCTGGATGACAACGCGCTTTATCGGCACAAAGACATCCAGGAGATGCGCGATTTGAACGAGGAGGCACCGCTGGAGATCGAGGCCAGCAAGTTCAATCTGAATTACATCAAGCTGGATGGGGCCATTGCCTGCCTGGTCAATGGCGCGGGTCTGGCCATGGCGACGATGGACATCATCCAGCATTTCGGCGGCAGTCCGGCCAACTTTCTGGATGTGGGGGGTGGTGCGAGCAAGGAGCAGGTGACGGCGGCGTTCAAGATCATTTTGAGCGATCCGAACGTGAAGGGCATCCTGGTGAATATTTTTGGCGGCATCATGGATTGCAACGTCATCGCCACCGGCATTGTGGCGGCCGTGAAGGAAACCGGTTTGAAGCTGCCGTTGGTGGTGCGCCTGGAGGGCAACAACGTGGTGGCGGGCAAGCAGACGCTGGCGGAATCCGGCGTGGCCATCATCACCGGCGATTCCATGGCGGACGCGGCGCAGAAAGTGGTTCAAGCGGTTGGCAAATAACCGGATGCCATGATCAAGGTCTCCGAAATCGCCTTCATCTGCTATCCGGTCATTGACATGGCGCGGGCGCGCAAGTTTTATGAGGACGTGCTGGGGTTGAAGGCGACGACGTCCTACGGCGAACCGGGTGGCATGCAGTGGACGGAGTACGATATTGCGAACGGCACGCTGGCGCTGGGTTGTGGCGCGCCGGACTGGCGTCCGCGCGAGGATGGCTCGGCGCTGGCGCTGGAGGTGGAGAATTTCGACGAGGCCATTGCGCATTTGCGCGGGCATCAGGCGAAGTTCAAGATCGAGCCGCTGGCCTCGCCGGTCTGCCAGATGGCCTTCGTGTACGATTCCGAAGGCAACCTGCTGTGCATTCACAAGCGCAAGGCGGGGTGATTGCGCTGCCTGGCAAACCCGCTTAAATTGGCTCCATGATCGACGAGGAAACATTGGCGCAGATAAACGGCAAATATGTTTGCCCGCCGGATGCCGGCCCCGCGTGGCGGGCGGCCATGGAGTATGGCTTTGACATGTCGCTGGTGGAGGCATCGCTGCGATTGACGCCGGAGCAGCGATTGGCGGAACACCAGCAGGTGCTGGATTTTTTATGCGAGGTCCAAGAGGCAGGATCTGCGCGCACAAAGGCAGCATGAAGAACAGCCATCCAGATGAATTGCGGGAAGCCCCTGCCACCTATGCGACAGGGGCCAACGAGGACATTGATCTGGAGCTTTTGAAAGATAATTTGACCAGGACGCCGTGGGAAAGAATGCTAGCCAACGACGATGCATTGAACTTTGCCGAGTCATTGCGCGTGGCGATGGAGAAACGGAATGCAACACTTAAGTGAACTGACGCGCCGGCTGATTGCGGCAAATGTTGAGTTCGTCTTGGTCGGCGGATTTGCGGCGGCAGCACATGGCGTGCTGCTGGTCACTAAAGACGTTGATATTTGCTGCCGGTTCAATGAGAAGAACTTGCTGCGGATTCAAGCCGCCTTTGCTGATTTGCATCCGGTGCATCGCTCAAGGCCTGATTTGACGCTCCAGTTGACGCCGGAACAATGCGCCAGCTTGAAGAATTTGTACTTGAAGACGGATTTGGGTGTGGTTGATTGCCTGGGCCAAGTACTGGGAGTTGGGGACTTCGACGAGGTTTTGAAAAACAGCGTTGAAGTGGAACTGCCTTTTGGCAAATGCCAGATCATTAACATTGAAACGCTGATCCGGGCAAAAGAAGCCATGAATCGCGACCATGACCGCATTGCAGTCAAGCATTTAAAAGAAATCATCAAGCAAACACAGAAATAGCCATGTCGCTGCGTGCCATCAAAGAAAAGAAAGCACAACAACCAGAATTATTTTGAGCAACTCGTAAATCGTAAATCCGAAATCGAAATTTACCATGTCCATCCTCGTCCAACCCAACACCAAGATACTGATCCAAGGCATCACCGGCAGCTTTGGCGCGAAGCACGCGCAGCTTTCCATGGATTACGGCTCCCAGGTCGTCGCCGGCGTCACGCCGGGCAAGGGCGGCCAGTTTTTTGAGCATCGCGGCCAGAAGGTGCCGATTTTCGACACCGTGGCTGAGGCCGTGAAGCAGTCTGGAGCGACCGCCAGCGCGGTGTTTGTGCCGCCGGCGTTTGCGGCCGACGCCATTCTGGAAGGGGCGGATGCCGGACTGGAACTCGTCGTGGCCATCACGGAGGGCATTCCGGTGCGAGACATGGTCCGGGTGAAGCGCGCTTTGGCGGGCAACACCAAGACCCGCCTGATTGGCCCGAACTGCCCTGGCATTGTCACGCCGGGCGCGGGCAAGGATTCGCACGGCGGCTGCCGCATTGGCATTGCGCCTGGCTACATTCACAAGCAGGGCAACATTGGCGTGGTTTCGCGCAGCGGCACTTTGACGTACGAGGCGGTCTGGCAATTGACCTCGCGCGGGGTGGGGCAATCCACCTGCGTCGGTATTGGGGGCGACCCGGTTAACGGCACCTCGCATCTGGATGTGATCAAGCTGTTTAACGATGACCCGGAAACGACCGGCATCATCATGATTGGTGAAATCGGCGGCAGCGCCGAGGAAGAGGCCGCCGAATGGATCAAACAGCATTGCAAGAAGCCGGTGGCGGGCTTTATCGCCGGGGCCACGGCACCGCCGGGACGCCGCATGGGGCATGCGGGGGCGATTGTCAGTGGCGGCAAAGGCACGGCGGCCGCCAAAATTGCGGCCTTTAAAGCGGCCGGCATTGGCATCGCCATCACGCCCAGCGAAATGGCGGACACGCTCTTGAAAATGATGTAAGGCTTAAATCCGAAATCCGAATCCCCGAAGACCGAAAGAAGGCCGAAATCCGAAATCCGAAATGGTTTTCCGCCGCTCTGAAAAAGTGCGGGTGAATTCTTGCGCAAGCCCTCTGATTCGGCTTTCGGGCTTCGGATTTCTTTCGGGCTTCGAAATTCGGGTTCAATCCAGTTGCGGAACCAAGGGGGAAAAAGCAAAAGCCAGGAGACCACTTCAGCAATTTCGACGGGTTGGTTCAACCCTGGATGGAATTTGACGCTTCGCTCCGATTCCATCCTTTGTTCGTTATTAGCTGCACGGATATTTATATGGATAGAGACGTATGACTTCTGCATTCGATGAATCGTTACAGTGCAGTGTGGCGACAGCAACTCCGCCTTCGCTACCTATGACAGGCTTTTCAAATATGCCAGGCTTTTGGGCACGGTCAGTTCTATTGTCTTCGAATGCAATATCGTGGACACGTAGCAGTTCGATGAGCTCACCGAGGGTGAAACACTGCTGGGGAAGCTCCTCGAAAGGTGGTGGAAAGATGATGGGTTCGTTTATGCTGTAGTCCAGCCTAATACCGGGTGTCCAGTACTTCCAGCCAGAAAGGTGGAAACCCACGCACAAAGACCCATAGTGCCAAGCCCAAGAGTCGTGAAAATCAGTGAGCAGTGGTCCCGTCCAGCCGATGCCGCCCTCCCGCCCCTTCCAGTCTAAGGGGGCTCCGAGCTTAGCTTCGACCCCACGCTTGGTATCGGTCCTCTTCAGCGGACTGATGGCCCCTGTGCGCATATATTCAACGAGTAACGACGATTGCATCGCGAGTGCCCTAACAGGTTAGTGAGCCAAGGTTGTGTGGTTTATCACGGTTCATGGAGCTGGGGAGGGGACAAAATTCAAAATACTTCATGCAGGATTTTTGTTGTTGGTCGTGATTGTGCCGCCCCTTCAGGGCTGGGAACCCTTGTTTGACATTTAACCCAGGGCGTCGCTCGCCGACTCGCTTTGCCCTGGGCTGTCCTGTTCCGCCCTTTCAGGGCGGCTGAATTTTGTCTCAGGCCCATGAAGGCGTTTTAGTCATTTAAAACCGGCCTGTCCAGCGCAATTTGGATGGAAAATGCCTGAATGATGGAGTCGGCAAACGCCACATTCCATTGCAGGATGCTTTCATCCCCAATCCCAAGCTGGGGCTGCGATACGGTTGAACCACGCGCGGTGGCACGCGTGGGTGCGGTTGACGAGGCGCCAGCCGCCGCACGCGAGGCGCGTGCGCTCCCCGGGGCGGAATTACTTGATGTCCAAGCTGTTGAACGGGTTGTTGCTAAAGTTGCCGGCGGGCGGATTCGCCCCGGGGCGTTCGATTTTTACCGGCGGCGGGGCTGGATTGGAAGCGGCGGGAGACGCGGCTTTCTGGGTCTCCACCGGCTTTGCATCTTCCTTATCCTCAGCACCTTCCACTGCATTTGGATTTTTCGCGCGCTTGTTGCGCGGCAGCGGGCTGATCATCAGGTTGATGGCGCGGCCCACCAGTTTGGGCGTGAAATCGGGGTGGCCAAACGGGGTGATTTCAACAATGAACTTGTTGATGACTTCAAAGCCAATCTCGGTGTGGGCCATTTCGCGGCCGCGGAATTTCAGTGCCACCTTGACCTTCATGTCTTCGCAGAGGAAACCCACCGCGTGTTGCACCTTGATGGAAAGGTCATGGGGGTCAATGCGTGGGCTGAGCTGGACTTCCTTGACGGTGGAGGCGTGCTGGTGCTTGCGCGATTCCTTTTCCTTCTTGGCGAGCTCGTAGCGGAACTTGCCGATCTCAATCAAGCGGCACACCGGGGGCACCGCGTTGGGGGAGATTTCGACCAAGTCCACGCCGTGCTGGCGGGCCAGGTTCAAGGCGTCGTTTAATTGATAAACGCCGAGTTGTTTCCCATCCGGGCCAATGACCCGCACCTCGCGGGAACGGATTTTCCCGTTGACGCGCATTTGCGAGACGGGGGAGGCATTACGTTGGGTAGGAAAAGGGCGACTCACGCGACCCTCTCTATTTTGGGCTGATTGGCGATTTGCATCAATGCTGTCGTCTGGCTAGTTCGTACAATGGCCACTATTTAAGCGATGCGCGAGGCCGCTGCAAGCAAATAATGAATAATATTACACCGGGTTGCGAAACGCCTGGATGCTCTGGACGAAATCATCGGGCACCCCGAAGTCAAACCGGCGGGCGCCGGTCATCTCCCAGGCCAGATATCCCTCGCGCTGGCGCTGGATTTCCTGGGCGCGGGTGAGCTGGAATTCGCCGCTGTCGCGCACGTTGTCGTGAATCATTTCACCCAGGACATCGTAGATGCCCGGGGCCAGCAGGTGCATGCCAAACCACCCCAGCCAGGTGGCGGGGGGCAAATCGTTGACGTGGAGTTTTTCCTGCGCAACTTCTACGGACGGTTTCTCAATAATCAGGGAGAGGTCAATCAGGCGGGGTTGGTCGGCGCGCCGGGTGCCGGCAATGGTGCCGTAACCTTTGAGTTCGCCCGCCGTGATCCGATTGACGGCCGAAACGCTCCGGCCGCCAGAGACGCTGGCCAGGCTGGCCAGTTCTTGATAGGGCGACACGGGGGCGACACGGGAACCGCGGAACAAATGATCGCCGAGGCCGAGCAGGACCATTTCGCCCGCCGCAAAGGCCTGCGTCTGGAACACCGCATGTCCGTAGCCTTCCTGCTGGTGCTGCACGGCAAAGCAGACGCGGCCGGCAAAACGCCGCATTTGCTCCGCTTCGTGCAGGAGGGCCGGATATTTCTCCAGGCGCTTCAGGTAGGTTGCATCGGGGCCGCGCAGGTACTGTTTGACCATTTCATCCTCGCCGGGTTGGACGATGATGCAGATTTGCTCAATTCCGGCGGCGTCCAGCTCGAGGAGATGATAATGGAACAGGGCGCGGGCGATGCCATCCGGCCCGACGACGGGAAACAGCTCCTTTTTGACGGCGTGGGAGGCCGGGAAATGGCGCGTGCCCAGGCCGGCGATGGGGATGACGGCTTTGCGAACGGGATTCATAGGTCAGACATCGAAGCGTTTCCAGCCGCTGGCACCGAAGGCGTAACGTTTGGCACCGAATTCAATGGCCCCGGGCGAGGTGCCGGCAAAGACATCGGGCATGGCTCCGACCCGGCGGGAATATTCCACGGCGATCTGCGGGATGTGCTCTTTGAGCGCGCTCAGCTGGCCAAACACGGCCACGGTGCCGCCGGTGCCGCCACCGGTGATTTTCGCGCCGTAAAGCCCGTTTTCCGGGCCCCGCTTGCGGACGGCCTCGACCAGGAAATTAACCTCGGAGACGGAGAGCCGGCAATTGTCGCGGTAGCTGTCATGGGCTCCATACATCAGCTCACCGGCGGTCACGAGCGACTTTTCGTCGCCCTCCCTGGCCGCCTGGAGGGCGGCGATGAATTTCAACACGCGCTCGTTTTCGCCGACGGGATGACGCGCCGGCCCCAGGACGCGGTAGGTGGCGTCCGGCTGGATGGTGGTGACGGGATCATCGTGGGTTTTATATTTTGCCAGGAAATCGGAGCCCAGAATGGATTCGGGGACCTCGGCCTCGTAGGCGGACTTGAATTCCTCGGAGGAGATTTCCGACAAGTAATTCAAGGGGGCGCGGCCGGTGCGGGCGCGGATTTCGTTGATGATGCGCTTGCCCATGAAGGCCCCGATGCGGACGTTGCCATAGGCATTGCCGGCCACGGAATGGCGCACCATGGAGTTGATGCCGACAAAGCCGGTGCCCGGGGGGACGTCCACCTCGCCGACAATGGAGCCGGGGCGGCAGAGGATATGGGTGAGCTTGCTTTCGCGGCCACTGGCGACGGCGATCTGGTCCATGATGCCGCAGGGGGCGCCGACGACGTGATTCTCGGCCATCTGGGCCAGCCGGGCGATGCGGGCGCCATCCAGGCGCAGGCCCAGGTAGGCGTTCAGACAGGAGAGAGTGCCGATTTCCACGGCGGCCGAACTGCCGATGCCCACGTTCATGGGGACCGCGCTCATGAGGAGAAAGCTGAAGCCGTAGGGCAATTCAATGGATTCCTCCTTGAGCATGGTGAAGATGCTGCCGCCGATATAGGCCGCCCAATTGGAAATGGGGTTGGCATGGCAGAGTTCGCGCACCTGCGCGTAATTGCCCACGGCGTCACCGGAGCGGAAATAATCCAGCGGAATGCGCGTCTCCACGGGAAGACTGCGGGGACCGACCTGGGCGGAACGGATGCGCAGGGTGCGGTCGGTGCGGGCCTGCAAGGCCATCAGCATGCCGTGGCCGAGGACGGCTTCGCAGACGTTGGCCCCGGAATAATCGGCGATGCCGCCCATGACATCCAGCCGGGCGGGCACGCGGGCGACCCAGACCTCGCCGCTGTTGAAAAAGCCGGCGAAGCCAGTGGGGTCGCTGTTGGGTTTGCGCAGCAGGTGCTCAAATTCAGAGACTTCAAACGGTAGCATAGGGTTAAGTTTGGGGTTGATTCAGGATTGGTGATGGTGGCGAATGATTCGGTCGCGATTGCGGAAGAGGTACCAGACGATGGCCACATTGATCAGCAGCACGATGGCCACACCGATCTTGGGATGCGCCAGCAGGTGCGGATGCTCGGAGGGAACCGGAACCCGGCGGCGGATCAGTTCGAAAACTTCAATGGGGACGAAGAACGCCGATTCAGCAATGACCAGCCAGACGATCCAACTCACTCGCAGCCCCAGCCCGATGGCTTCAAACAACATGAACAGGCCATAGGCGGTGGAAATGATGGCGAGCGAGTTCAGGTTGTGCGGCGTGATTTCGCCGATGCGGTCCGCCAGATCCAGAAAGAAGCGTTTTTCCGGGTCAATATGGAAGTACAACAGCAGCTTGTGGAAATCCTCCGGCAAATTGTTGTCGGTGAGGCTGTAGGAGAATAATGCAAACAGCAAGGCCGCCACGCCCTTCAGGAGTTTGATGCCCACGATGAAATACAACGTGGGGGCACGTTTCTTGGCGGCGGCTGGGACTTTGGCGTTTTCAGTCATTTAACGAATCTTAGACAACAAAACGTCCCGGAGTTCAGAAATTTTCAGCCGTTCCTGGTGGCCATCGTCGCGATGGCGGAGGGTGACGGTATCCAGCAGTTCCGGTTTTTCGCCGAGCGTGTCGAAATCGATGGTGACGCAAAAGGGCGTGCCGGCCTCGTCCTGGCGGGCGTAGCGGCGGCCAATGGCACCAGATTCGTCGTAGAACACATTCATCCACGGGCGTAACAAATCGCGGACGGCAAGCGCTTTTTTGACCAGCTCCGGCTTGTTCTTCAGCAGCGGGAAAACACCCACTTTGACGGGGGCGACGCGCGGATGAAATTTCATCTGGTACAGCGTCTCGCGCTTGCCCTTGTCATCGGTCTTGACCGTTTCCGAGTAGGCGTTGGCGATGAGCGCGAGGATCAAGCGATCCACGCCTGCCGATGGTTCGATGACGTGCGGGACATAGCTGCCCTTGGCCAGACCATTGGCATCTTCGGTGGCTTGTTGGGCCGCCGGTTCCGCCTCAATACCCGTCTTGAGCAGGTAGTTTTTGCGGTTTTCGTAATAGCGCCGCCAGAGGTCGTCCTGTTTTTCCTTGGGCAGTTTGGCCCAGGCCGTGCGCAATTCCTCGTCAAACACGCTCATGGGCTTGCCGGAGAAGCGCTGATGCTGGGAGAGGTCGAAATCGCTGCGGGCGGCGATGCCCTCCAATTCCTCGCCTTTCAACTCGCCCTTTTCGTCGCGCTTGCTGAAGGGGAACTTGAACAGGATGTCCACGCAGGCGCGGGCATAATGCGCGAGTTCATCGGGCGACTGGCGATGGAAGCCGAGCGTTTCGCGGGAGAGGCCGATGCCTTCGTAAAAGCGCACGCGTTCCTCGACCCAGTATTGGTGCCAGGCCTGCCAGCCCCAGTTGGGCTGCGGTTCGCCGGGATGGCCGGTTGCGGGCACGGTAACCACGGAGCCGTGAAGCGCTTCAATGGCTTCGTCGGGCTTGATGAAAAACTCCAGCTCCATCTGCTCGAATTCGCGGGAGCGGAAAGTGTAATTGCGCGGGGTGACTTCGTTGCGGAACGCCTTGCCGATTTGCGCGATGCCGAAGGGTACCTTCTGGCGCGAGGTTTCCAGCACGTTTTTGAACTGGGCAAAAATGGCCTGGGCGGTTTCCGGGCGGAGGTAGGCAATGCTGTCTTCGCTCTCCACCGGGCCGACGTAGGTCTTGAACATCAGGTTGAAGGGGCGCGGTTCGGTCAATTCCGTGGAACCGCAGCCGGTACACTTGGTGCCGGCGGGAAGGGCGAACCTGCCATTGGCATCCTTGCCGAGCGTCAGGTCCTGATCTTCGCAAAGCTGGTCGGCGCGGAAGCGTTTCTTGCATTTCTTGCAATCGCACATGGGATCGCTGAAGGTATCCACATGGCCGCTGGCCTTCCAGATGGCGGGCGACATGATGATGGTGGCTTCCAGGCCGGCGATGTCATCGCGCTGGCGCGTCATGGTGTTCCACCACAATTCCTTGACGTTGCGCTTCAGCTCCGCGCCCAACGGACCGTAGTCCCAAAAACCGTTGATGCCCCCGTAAATTTCGGATGATTGGAAAATGAAACCGCGGCGCTTGCACAGCGACACGATCTTCTCCATCTGCAAGTTCTCTTTTGGTTCGGCCATAGGAAGGGGCAGTGTTCGCCAAATGCGGCGGAAAATCAATCACGAAGGGAATGGCTGAAGGTTGCCGGGTTGGGGCCAGGTGGGGAGGTTGTTTGATCACGTAAAAAGTGTTATTTCGCGGATTTTGGGGTTTTTGTGGGCAAACGGTGATGTCAGCGTGTATGTGTGTCCATTCGTGGTTACCCCCTGCCACCCTGCCGCCGCCGCCACAGCGACGCTCCGTTTCGGCTTGCACCGTCCAGCCTGCCTGTTACGATTTAGTAACGATTCGTCCGCCAAATTCTGGCGGGTTTCCTTTTTTAACCGGCAGCAACCAATTTGTTTTGATTTGTGAAAGTATTTTCTGGAACCGCGAACGAGCCTCTGGCCCGCGCCATCTGTAAATCCATTGACATGGAGCTGGGCAAGAGCAGCATCACGCCCTTTCCTGATGGCGAAACCTTCGTGAAAATCGAGGAGAATGTTCGCGGCGAGGATATTTTCATCATTCAGCCCACGTCGCCCCCCACCAATCACAACTTGATGGAGCTGTTCATCATGATTGATGCGCTGCGCCGTGCCAGCGCCTCCCGCATCACCGCGGTCGTGCCTTTTTATGGCTATGCGCGCCAGGATCGCAAAGACCAGCCGCGCGTGCCCATCACCGCCAAATTGGTGGCCAACCTGCTCGTGGCCTCGGGCGTGAACCGCATTCTGGCCATGGATTTGCATGCCCAGCAGATCCAGGGCTTTTTTGACATCCCGGTGGATCATCTCTATGCCGCGCCGGTCATGTACGAGTATTTAAAGAAGAAGAATCTCACCAACCTGGTGGTGGTCAGTCCCGACGCCGGCGGCATCAAGATGGCGCACGCCTATGCGCAAACCCTTGAGGCCGAACTGGCAATCGTCGCCAAGCGCCGCAAAAGCGCCACCGAGGTGGAAAGCATGGCCGTCATTGGCGATATTGACGGCAAAAACGCCCTGTTGGTGGATGACCTCACGGAAACGGCCGGAACGCTCACCAACGCCGCCAATGCGCTGAAGAGCCGCGGAGCCAAGTCCATCATCGCCTGCGTTTCCCACGCCCTCCTCAATGACGTGGGGGTGCAAAGATTGCGTAATTCTGTTATTGACGAGTTGATAACAACTGATACAGTCCAACGCCCTGCTATTGATGGTGTGAAAATCACCACCCTGTCAGTGGCGGGGCTTTTGGGCGAAGCCATCAAACGGATTCATAGTAATTCGTCGGTTAATTCGCTGTTTGAGTTCAAAGGTGGGCGCACCAGTTAAGCGTCGCCGGCAACAATTTAAAAAAATGAAATCTGTAGCATTGAAAGCATATCCGCGTTCGCAAGTGCAGCGCGCTGAAGTCAAGAAACTCCGCACCTCCGGTCGCGTGCCGGGGACGATCTACGGCCGCCAGGCGCAGCCGCAGAACATCGAAGTGGGCTTTGACGAGATCACCGATTTGTTGCACCACTCGGTCTCGGAAAATTTGCTCGTGGATCTCTCCGTCGAAAACGATCCCCGCGCCCGGCGCCTCGCACTGGTGCAGGAGGTCCAGCATCATCCGCTGAGCGGCAAGGTGCTGCATCTGGATTTGCACGAGGTGGCGGAAACCGAAAAAGTCACGGTCTCCGTGCCGGTCGAAACCACCGGCGAACCGGCCGGCGTCAAGAATGGCGGCGGCACGCTCGAACACATCATGTTCAAGCTCAAGGTGCGCTGCCTGCCCAAGGATTTGCCCGAGCAGATCGTCATTGATGTCACCCCGCTGGAAATTGGCAAGGCCATTCACCTTGGTGAAGTGGTCGCGCCCGCGGGCGTCGAAATTTTGGGCGAGAAGAACCGCGCCGTGGTGTCCGTGTCCGCGCCGCGCGCCGAGGAAGAAGTCGCCGCTGTCCCGGGAGCGGCCGCGGGGGCCGCCGACGTCGAAATGACGAAGGAGAAGAAGGAAGAAGGCGCCGAAGGCGCCAAGGATGCCAAGGCTCCGGCCAAGGATGCCAAGGCACCCGCCGGCGACAAGAAGGCGGAAGCCAAGCCCGAGGCCAAAGCGGAAGCCAAGAAGAAATAGTTTTAGCGCGGGGGGCGGACCGTGTGCCAGCGCGGTCCGCAGCCGCCCGGATTTGCTCGGATGGAAAATGTTTTTCTCATCGTGGGCCTGGGCAATCCCGGCGCGGATTACGCCAAGACGCGCCACAACGCCGGTTTTTTGCTGCTCGAAAAACTGGCCGCGCAATGGCGGACCACGTGGTCCAACGAGCGCAAGTTTCAGGCGCGCATCGCGCGGCGGGAGCAGGGCGGACGGTTGGTGCTGCTGGCCGAGCCGCAAACCTTTATGAATCTGAGCGGCGAGAGTGTGGGGGCGCTGATGCGGTTTTATCAGTTGCCGTTGGCGCGGATATTGGTGGCCGTCGATGATGCGGATCTGCCCCTGGGGGAAATCCGGATGCGCCCCAGCGGGGGGGCCGGCGGACATCACGGATTGGAATCGGTGATGCAGCATCTGGGTTCGCGCGATTATGCGCGGCTGCGGATCGGGATCGGGCGCAAAGACCAGGCCCGGCAGATCACCGGCCATGTGCTGGGTAAATTCAGCGCCGCCGAGAGCGGATTGCTGGAACAAGTTTTGGAACGGGCGGGCAGCCAGCTCGAGTGCTGGCTGGACGCCGGAATACAAAAGGCGATGAGCCAATTTAACGGGGCAGTCAGCCCCACGAACGAAGACACATGAAAAAATACGAAGGTTTGTTCATCCTGAATCTTTCAGGCAAAGAAGACGGCGCGAAAGACGTGCTGGACAAGATTTCCAACGAAATCGTCCAGGCCGGCGGCAAAGTTGAGACCGTGCAGAAAATGGATCGCAAGGCGTTTGCCCGCGTCGCGGACAAGCGGCACAGCTCCGGTTTCTATGCCAACATCATTTTTACCGGCACGCCGACGATTGTGGCCCTGCTGCAAAAGAAGTTCTCCCTGAACGAGGAGATTTTCCGCGTGCTGTTCACGCTCCAGCCCGAGGTCCAGCCCGTCAAGGCATAACCCGCCCCACTTATGGCCAGCTTCAACAAAGTCATCCTCGTGGGCAATCTGACCCGTGACCCGGAGTTGCGCTACACGCCCAAAGGCACCGCCATCGCCAAAATCGGCCTGGCCGTCAACCGCGTGTGGACCAACGAAGCCGGCGAGAAAAAGGAAGAGGTGACGTTTGTGGATGTGGATGTCTTTGGCCGCACGGCCGAAAACGTCGGCCAATACATGCGCAAAGGTCGTCCCATCCTGGTCGAAGGCCGTCTGCGGCTGGATCAGTGGGATGACAAACAGACCGGCCAGAAAAAAAGCCGGCTGGGCGTCGTGGCGGAAACCGTGCAATTTCTCGGCAGTCCCGGTGAAGGCGGCGGTGCTCCCGCCGCCCGGCCGGCCCGCCCGGCCGCGGCCGCGGCGGCTCCCAGCGCACCCGCGCCGGCCCCCGCCCCCGCCCCCGATGCGGAGGACGTGCCGCCGGAAAGCGACGACGTCCCGTTTTGACCGCCCGAGTTCAACCAATCATTCAACACTAATAATCCATTTTTTGTATGGCAAAAACTGAAGTCATCCTTACCCATAACATCGTCGGCCTCGGCGGTGAATCCGACAATGTCCGCGTCGCCGCCGGCTACGCGCGCAACTACCTTTTCCCGCAGCGTCTGGCCGTGCCGGTCACCGCGGCCAACAAGCGCCAGATCGAGGCGTTGAAGCAGCGCCGCGCCGAGCGCGAAGCGCATGAATTCAACACCATGACCGAGCTGTCCAAGGCGCTCAGCAAGCTGATCTGCGTCATCAAGGTCAAGACCGGCGAGGAAGGCAAGTTGTTCGGCGCCGTGACGTCCGGCGTGATCGCCGACGAACTCAAGCACCAGTTTGACATCGCCCTCGACAAGAAGAAGATCCATCTGGAGCAATCCATCCGCACCACGGGCGAATATGAAGTGGAGCTGAACCTGCATCATGACGTCAAAGGCACCCTGAAAGTGCGCGTCGAAAGCACCACGCCCACCGCCGCCGCCGCCGAAGTCCTGGCGGAGGAAAAGCCCCACACCGAGAAGCGCCCCAAGCGGGACGCGGAACCGGCCGAACCCGAGGCCAAGCCCAGGGGCAAGGCGGAAAAGTCGGCGGCCAGGAAGGCCAAGGCCGAATAAACGTTAGCGGTTAATTTCCCGCCACGGAGCCCGGCTCCGTGGCTTTTTTTATGCCCCCCGCCGATTACCAACTTGTGGCGCTGGCCAACGGCGCGCCGACCCTCTATTCCGCCCGGTACGGCGAGAAGCTGCATCCCGGCTTGGGACCGGCCGCCGAGGCGGACCTGCTCTACGTGCGCCAGCTCCAGATTTGCCGGCGGCTGCTGGCGGCGGCCGGCGAGTTTGTGATCTGGGATGTGGGGCTGGGGGCGGCGGCCAATGCCCTGGCCGTGCTGCGCGCCACCCGGGAGCTGCCGGGGCGCCTCCGTTTGCTCAGCTTTGACGATACCAGCGAACCGCTCGCCTTTGCCCAAACCCACGCCGCCGAGCTGGGCTACCTGGCGGGCTACGAGGAGCAGGTGGCCCGCTTGCTGGCGGACCGGCAGGTGACCTTTGCCAACGGCAACATGCACGTGACCTGGCAGTTTTGCCTCGGTGACTTTCCGGCCTGGATCGAGCAACGGGCGGCGTCCCCGAACGGCTTGGAATCCAGCCCCCACGCGGTTTTCTTCGACGCCTTTTCCCCGGCCAAAAACCCGGCCATGTGGACGCTGCCGGTCCTGGCGAACCTGTTTCGCTCGCTGCCCCCGGGCCGCCCCTGCGCCTTGACCACCTATACCCGGAGCACCCTGGTCCGTGCGGCTTTACTGTTAGCCGGGTTTTACGTCGGCACCGGCCAGGCCTCGGGCCGGAAGGAGGAAACGACCATCGCCGCCAACTGCCGGGACCTGGTCGCCGGGCCGCTGGACGCGCGGTGGCTGCTGCGGGCGGCGCGTTCCGACAGCGCCGAACCCCTGCGTGAGCCCGTGTACACCCGCTCCCCGATCCGCCCGGAGACCCTGGCCCAATTGCGCCAGCACCCCCAATTTGCCGCGAAATGAGATTGTGTTCCCCGCGCCGCCGGTTTAATTAACTGCCGGGGATGACCGAGCCGATTGTTCAAATCCGCGAATTGACCAAGATTTACGCCCAGGGCGAAATCCAGGTGACCGCCTTGGACCACGTCACGCTCGACATCGCCGCCGGTGAATTCCTCGCCCTGATGGGCCCCTCCGGCTCCGGCAAATCCACCCTGCTGCACATCATCGCCGGCGTGGACCGCCCGACCAGCGGCGAATGCCGGGTGCAGGGCGTCAACGTGACCCGCCTGAACGAATCGGAACTGGCGGACTGGCGCAATCACAACGTCGGCTTCATTTTTCAGACTTTCAACCTCATCCCCGTGTTGACGGCGGCGGAGAACGTGGAGCTGCCGTTGTTGCTGACCCGGCTCAGCCGCGCGCAGCGCCGCCAGCAGGTGGCCACGGCGCTGGCAATTGTCGGCCTGGCCGACCGGGCGAAACATCTGCCGCGCCAGTTGTCCGGTGGCCAGGAACAGCGGGTGGCCATCGCCCGGGCGCTGGTGACCGATCCCGCGTTGATCGTGGCCGATGAACCCACGGGCAACCTGGATTCGCACAGCGCGCATGAGGTGTTGGGCGTGCTGCAATCGCTCCGCCAGGAGGCGGGCAAAACGATCATCATGGTCACGCACGACCCCAAGGCGGCCGCCTTCGGCACCCGGCAGATTCACCTGGAAAAAGGCGAGTTGTCCGCGTAAACGATGAACCATGAGGCATAAGCCATGACCCTGCCCACGTTCATTCTTAAGAACGCCTTGCGGAACAAACGCCGCGCCGCGCTTTCCATCTCCAGCGTGGCGGTCAGCCTGTTTTTGCTGGTCACCTTGCAGGTGGCGTTGCGGGAACTGACCTTGCCGCCGCCCAGCGCGGGCGCGGAGTTGCGCGTGGCCGTGCGCAACAAGATTTCCCTGACCAACCCCCTGCCGGTGCGCCAGCGCGGCATCATTGAGAAGATTCCCGGCGTGGAGTCCGTCTCGCCATTCACCTGGTTCGGCGGCCGGTATAAGGGGGAACTGGGCATGAGCTTCGCGCAGTTCGCCATGGATGCGGACAAGCTGCAGTCCGTGTTTGGCGAGGCCAAGATGAATCTGGAGGGCTATGAAAGGTTCAAGGCCACCAAGGATGCCTGCGTCCTCGGCAAAATCACCGCCGACAAATATCATTTGCAAGTGGGGGACTCGATGACGCTCGACAGCACGATTTACCCGGGATCGCTCACCTTTCACATTGCCGGCATTTACGCTGGCACGCCGGACGACCGCAACATGCTGTTCCGGCAGGATTATCTGGATGAGTCCATCGGCACGCCCGGCTATGTGGGCATGTGGTGGCTGAAGGTGAAGTCGGCCGACGACATGGCCCCGGTGATCAAGGCCATTAATGCGGCCTTCGAAAACACCGCCGCCGAAGTGCGCGCCGAGAGCGAACGCAATTTCCAACTGGGCTTCATTTCCATGCTGGGCAATGTCAAGACGCTCATTGCCTCCATCAGCACCGTGGTGGTGTTCACCCTGGTATTGGTGAGCGCCAGCACCATGAGCATGGCGGTGCGGGAACGGTTCCGCGAGCTGGCCATTCTCAAGGCGCTGGGTTTCCGGCGGCGCGAATTGTTTGCCTTTATTCTGGCCGAGAGTTTTGGGCTGGCGGTGGCGGGGGCGATGGTGGGCATCGGGACTGCTTATGCCCTGTACACTTACGGCAACATCAGCAAAATGACCGCCGGCATCTTTGTCTCCTTTGAGGTCACACCGCGCATCATGGGCGTGGCCGCGCTGGTGGCGGTGGTGTTGGGGATTGTTTCGGCCGTGGCCCCGTCGCTCTCGGTGGCCCGCATGAGCGTGGTCAACGGCTTGAAGACGCTGGATTAAGCCGGCACGGGAAAACTCTTCTCCGGCTTTGCGACAATCAACACCCGGTCACTGGCGAATTTTTGACGCAACGGTTGAACACCACGCGAGTCGAGGACATTGTAGCGCAGACTTCCCAGCCTGCTGTTGGCAAGCCGAGCTTCGGCTCGCAGGTTTCCAAACCTGCGTGCCGTGTCTTTTCAACCACGCATTCGAACTTGTTAGCGCCCCTCATTTCATGGGGTTATTCACGTCTCTTTCCAAATGGGCTAAGAAATATCCAGGCTAGCCATAATGCCTTTCGGAAATTCCGAGCTTGAATCCCAAAGGGATTCCATCGTTCAGCCCAGGGTCGCGACGGAGGAGCTACCCTGGGTAAACGCCCCAACAATGACCTACCCCAACGGGGTTGCATCTTCCCATCGATTTCCGGCCAATTTGAATTTCCGAAAGGCATTAAGGCTAGCCAGGGCTAGCCACGCTTGTTCCACGGAAGCTTGGCCAGGAGCAGACCCATGCCACAAAAGTCCGTGATGCCGGCGAACACCAAGCCCGCGCCCACGAAGGCGGACAGACCAAAAAAGGCGGGATGTACCGTCCAGCCCAGGACCACGCCCGTCAGCACCAGTGAACCGGCGGCAATGCGAACCTGGCGTTCCAGGCTGATGACCTTCACTGCGCTGCGGGTCACCGGCAGCTTCGCCTCGATCCAAGCCAGCGTGCCGCCGGTAATGACGATCGGTTGCGCGAAACCTTCCGCGGCCAGTTTTTCGGCCGCCTTGGTGGCGCGCTGGCCACTGCGGCAGAGCAGATAGACGGGCTGATCTTTGGGCAGCGGGAGCGAGCCCGGTTTGAGCTCATCCAAGGGAACATTGCGCGCCTGCGGAACATGGACTTCCGCGAACTCCACCGGCGTGCGCACGTCAATGACCGCAGCGGACGCTTGCGCGGCGAGGATCGCTTGCAGTTCGGCGGGCGGGAGGGTTTTCATGGATAACTCAACTTCGCTTCAGTATACGCAACGCCTGCACCAGCGCATCAATTTCTTCGCGCGTGTTGTAAAAGGCGAGCGAGGGTCGGACGCTGCTTTCGAGCCCGAAGTGGCGGATGGCGGGCTGGGCGCAGTGGTGTCCGGCGCGGACGGCGATGCCGCGCTGGTCGAGCTGGCGGGCGATGCTTTCGTTGGCCACGCCCGGGATGACAAAGGACAGGACGCTGGCCTTGCTGGCAGCGGTGCCGATCGGTCGCAGACCGGGAATGGTGGCCAAAGCCTGGGTCGCATATTCGAGCAGGGCGTGTTCGTACGCGGCAATGGCGGGAATGCCGACTTTGAACAGGTAATCAATCGCGGCCCCGAGACCAACGACGCCCGCGATGTCCGGGGTGCCGGCCTCGAATTTTTCCGGGGCGTGCTGGTAAATCGTCTTTTCGAAGCGCACGTCCTTGATCATGTGTCCCCCACCCTGCCAGGGCGGCATGGTTTCGAGCAGCGCCGCCTTGCCATACAACGCGCCAATGCCGGTGGGGCCGAAGATTTTGTGGCCGGAGAAGGCGTAAAAATCTGCGTCGAGCGCGGTGACATTCACGGGCAGGTGGGGCGTGGATTGCGCGCCATCCACCAGCACGGGCACGCCGCGCGCGTGGGCCAGCGCAATGATTTGCTCGACCGGGTTGACGGTGCCAAGAGAGTTGGACACATGCGCGACGGAAACAAACTTCGTGCGCGGTCCGAGCAGTTTGACGTATTCCTCCAGGATCAACTCGCCCCGGTCATTGATGGGAATGACGCGCAGCGTGGCACCCACCTGTTCGGCGAGCAACTGCCAGGGCACGATGTTGGCGTGGTGCTCCAGCTCGCTGACAATGATTTCATCACCCGCGCCGATGTTTTTGCGTCCGTAACTTTGCGCCACGAGGTTGATGGCCTCGGTGGTGCCGCGAACCAGCACAATCTCCTTGGCATCGGTCGCCCCGAGAAATTTGCGGATCTTTTCGCGGCCCGCCTCAAATAGCTCCGTGGAGCGGGCGGCGAGCGTATGGGCGGCGCGGTGGATGTTGGAATTGTCGCGTCCGTAAAACTGCGAGGTGGCGTCGATGACGACCTGCGGTTTGTGCGTGGTGGCTGCGTTATCCAGCCAGATGAGAGGTTTGCCGTTGACCAACTGGTGCAAGGCCGGAAAATCCCGGCGCACGCCTTCAAGGTCGAATTGGGGGACCGGGGTGGACGTTTTGGGGTACGATTGACAGGCCGCAGGTGATTTGCCGGAGGCATTGGCCCCGCGTAAAAAATAATACTCCGGCGCGGGGGCGGATTCGAGGCCCGGAACTGCCAGCAGGGGGCTGGCATTCGTGGTCTTGGTTTCCGGCCGGTTGCCTTGCGGACGGTACGTGCCGTTGCAGCGCGGTTCGCCAAACGCGTAGCTATCCGCCGAGCCCGGTGAATGGGCGCCGGAGGGCGTGGGAGCCGGGGCGTTCTTCGACTTGGGCTCGTCCAATTTGGGCGCGGCGGGTTGCACGCTGGGATGCACGGGCGGCAGGGCGGATGGGGTGCCTTCCGCCGGCAGGCTGGACAGGCTTGGTACCGCCGCCATTTCCCCGGGCGCTTCAGGCAACGCCACCGGGGATTTTTCGGCCCCGGAAAATCGCGCCAGCGCCTCGGCGAAAAGTTGCGTCACCAAATCGCTGTGCGCCGTCCCGCCCGATTCAGCAGACTCACCAACGGCCGGACTCGGACTATTTGGCGCTGTAGTCATAGTAATTATTCACCACGACCTGGTCCAAGCGGGCGATGGCGTCGGTGGTGAGCACGGCGGCCGAGAAATAGCGGGTGACCAGGTGCGAGGCGATGGAGTGTTCGTTCGTGCCCATGTAGCGCACCGACAGGCCGGGCTCCACTTCACCCGTGACGCCGGTCTTTTGCAGGCCAACCACGCCTTGTTCGGCTTCACCAACCCGCAGGAGCAGGATGCTGGTGGTGTGATCCTTCACCTCGAGTTTGTTGCTGGGAATGAGCGGCACCCCGCGCCAGGTGATGAACGGGGTTCCAAAGAGATGCACCGTGGGCGGAGGCACACCCCGGCGGGTGGCTTCGCGACCAAACGCCACAATGGCCTTGGGGTGGGCGAGGAAGAAAGCGGGCTTTTTCCAGACCAAGCCGAGCAGTTCATCCAGATCATCGGGGGTGGGTGAGCCTTTGCGCGTCTTGAGGGTTTGCGCCGGGGCCACTTCGCGGAGCAGGCCGAAATCGGGGTTGTTGATGAGTTCCCATTCCTCCTTTTCCTTCACGGCCTCGACCGTCAGGCGGATTTGCTCGCGGAGCTGGTCAATTTTATTGCTGTAAAGATCGGTGACGCGCGTGTGGGTGCGGAGCACCGTCTGGATGGTGCTGAGATGATATTCGCGCGGGTCCGGATCGTAATCCACATAAGTGGTGGGCAGCTTCGGTTCACCGCCGGCCACGGTGAGCAGGTCCACTTTGACTTCGCCGAATTCATTGGCCGGCTCGCCCTTGGCGGCTTTGGCGACGCGGTTGACACGATAGACGCCGCCATCCACATCCACCCACGGAAGCAGTTTGTGCAGCCAGCGGGGGGTGACTTCCGTGTATTGCGGAACCGTGACGGTGGCGGTGGCGAGGTTGCGCGCGGCGGCGGCGCTCAAGCTCAAATGAATTTCGTTTTCCTGGCTCATAATTTCAATTTTATGGTTTAAAGCACCTCAATCTGCGCGCAGCGCAGAACGAAACGAAGGCATGAAGAGAACCGGCGGCGGGAAGCTATTCCCACATCCGCGGCCAGTTTCCGGGCACAACTCGACATGAATTCAATTTCGCAATTTCGTTTTCATGGGAGCTTCCAGTGGACTGGTCAGCACCGTAAGGATCGGTTTTTAAGGGTGGCGTGGACGCCTAATCGTGATATTAAACGGAGTTGTCAGCGCGGGCAATCGTTTTTTTGAAACCGCGAAGGTGTGTTTGATGCCGGAGGCATCCCAGCCTGTAGCCGGTGGTTGAGCGAAGCGATACCACCGGAACCGATCCCCAAAAATTCTCCCGCCCCCTGGAAGGGTGCCAGCACACAGCAAAAGAAATTGGCGGAAGGTTCGCCGGAAGCAGCAGCCTAGCCCTAATGCCTTTCGGAAATTCCGAGCTTGAATCCCAAAGGGATTCCATCGTTCAGCCCAGGGTCGCGACGGAGGAGCTACCCTGGGTAAACGCCCCAACCATGACCTACCCCAACGGGGTTGCATC
>Ga0302275_10000165_pt1 | contig 72680 bp, 56 predicted proteins | sample III_Bog_N2_2_FD_200229 | JGI IMG/M metagenome (GOLD analysis project Ga0302275, IMG submission 200229) | Peat permafrost microbial communities from Stordalen Mire near Abisko, Sweden - III_Bog_N2_2 | ecosystem: Environmental > Terrestrial > Soil > Wetlands > Peat | place: Sweden: Abisko... | reverse complement strand
GTCCGTTTTGAGGCGGCGCAAAATGTAAGGCCGGGTGAGGTTTCGCAAAGGAGCGAAATGGCGTCCGTGATCGTCACTGAGGCGTTTTACCATGCGGCTGAACTCGGCGGCGCTGCCAAGCAATCCAGGGCAGATGAAATCAAAAAGCGACCAGAGATCGCCGGGCCGGTTTTCGACGGGGGTGCCGGTGAGCGCGATGCGTGCCGGCGCCCGCAGTTCCTTTATCGCACGTGTCTGGCGGGAGGCCGGATTCTTGATCGCCTGCGCTTCATCCAACACCACCAATCGCCACTCAGACTGTCGCAGCCAGGAGAGGCGCGTGACCAGCCCATAGGTCGTAACGACCATATCTTTGCCGGAAAATGCATCCGCCGGGTTGTCTGCGGCGGCTTTCATGGTTTCCGGCGGCGTTTCCGACGGATGGAGAAAGAAAACATCGAGCGACGGAGCGAACCGTGCGATTTCGTTCTTCCAGTTGGCGAGCAGCGAGGCGGGCGCGACAAGCAGGGATGGCGGCGTCTTTTTCGAGGATGCTTCGCGCTTGATCTGGAGCAGCAGCGCGAGCGTCTGGATTGTTTTCCCAAGCCCCATGTCGTCGGCAAGGCACGCGCCCAGGCCGAGCCGCGTCATAAACCAGAGCCAATGGGTGCCCACGCGCTGATAGCCACGCAATTGGGCGCGCAAATCGTGCTCCGGGTCGAATCCTTTGATCACCGACGGATCGCGCATGGCGTCCAGCGTCTGGCGCAGCCATTCGCCCGGCACCACTTGCGACCATTCGCGCGTTTCAGCCTCGGCAAGCGGATCACCATCGCCGCCGCTTCCCAGACCGGCCAGCATGCGCATCCCTTCAAGAAAGGTAACGCCGTCGCCGCCTTCTCCGATCCGCCGCCAGTGTTCGAGCACTTGATTAAGCCGGTCGCGGTCGATCTCGACCCATTTGCCCTTGAGCAGGACAAGCCCGTCTTTTGCGGCCATCACCCGGCGCAACTCAGCCTCCGTAAGCCGTTCGCCATCCAGCGCGACCTCGACCGAAAAATCCATCAGGCTCTCCAACCCGAGCAAACTGCCCTTCCCTTCGCCAATGCGGACATTGACCTGCGGACGCGACGGGCGCCCGGTTTTCCACCAATCCGGGACGCGTACCAGCAGGCCGCATTCCTCAAACAGCGGGATGTCGCGCAGGAACCGATGGGCTTCGCGAGGTGTCCACGCCAACGGCTGAAAGAGCCGGCGGGACTCGACCAATTCGCGTGCCATGCTGCTTTTTTCCGCTGCGCGCTGGACGGGGGATAGCAGGTTCGTCAACGCGTTCTTGTTTTTCGCGCCGGCGTATTCCTGCAAGGCGCGCGCCATGGGCAGGTGCTGGGGTTTTCCCTGATCGGAGATACGGTGTGTATAGGTCGCGAGGAATGCAAATGGCCGCTCTGGATCGCGCTTATTCTCCGCGAGATGAAAAGTCACACGGCCCACCGTGTGCCAAAGCGGGTTTTTGGCCTTAAGCCAGGCAACCAGACCGTTTTCGGCGGTTTCATGACTGATCAACGCGCCGAGGTCGCGCCAGAGCGTCTCCAGCAATGCCGGCACCAGAAATTCTCCGCCGCGCATCGGAGGCGCATGCAAGGTGAACTCCGCCATTTCCGCACCCGCCGCCGGAAGCACCGGCGCGGGACCGCCCTCGGCATTTCCCGTGTGGCAAAGCCGCTGCAAATAAAGGCGCGAAAAATCCCGCCAGTAAGACGGCGAAGGCGGAAGCTGAAGTGTCAACGCGTCGGTCGCCAGCAGCAGCAATCCATCTGCCGCCGATGTATCGAACGCCTCCGTCAGACGCGCGATCCACTTTTCATTCACCTCCGGGAGAATATCCGGCATTCGCCCGACACAGAGCCGTCCACCGGGAGAAATGGAAATTTCAAGAGACATGATTGGATTTATTCTCCGTCAGCGAAGCCAGGATCGGCTCCGAGATCGGCTAAAAGCAATAACCCTGTGCGCTCCAATAATGCCAATCGGCGATGGCTTCCGCGGTTTGCTTGCTGACTGTGATGCCTTTCAATTGCGCCAGCGGCACGCCGAGTTTGCGTCCCTGCCATTTGATTTGCACAAGGATTTCGGAGGGATTGTCCCAGCTTTCATCAAACACTCCAATCACTTCGACCTCATCTCCCTTTTTCAACGGCGATACCTCCCGCCCCCTGACGCAGCAGGCGCGAAAGGGGAACCCCAGCTTTTCTTCCAGGTAACAGAACCAGCCCCCAAAGCGTTCCGCTTCATTGTAGCAATCCACAACGATTTCCATTGCGATTCGCTCCTCACGGACTTTGTCAATTTTGGGCTTGGCCATGTCCTTCACGATTTCCACTTAGGTTCCAGCCTACCGAGCCCGCTTACGAACCGTGCGCTCGGTCTGTGCGAGTTCGGCAGTCCAATTGACCTCCATTTCTTCCACCACGAAATCGGCAAACGCGCCAATGTCGCGATCCATCGAGGCTCGCTCAAGGGCCGCCATATATTCGCCGCGACGGGTCACCCGCAAGATCGTCCATGGGTAACCGCCAGAGGCCAGCATCGTGTTCATTAGAAAGCGCCCGATGCGCCCGTTACCGTCGATGAACGGGTGAATGTAAACGAAAACGAAGTGACCGAGAACCGCACGCACGGCAGCGTCGGGTTCCTCCCGGAGAGCGGCGAAGAATGCCTCCATGCTGTCAATAACCGCCAAACCCGGCGGGGGCGGAACGTACATGGAACCCCGCAGAAAAACTGGGCGCTGCCGGTAGCCGGCCAGATCGGCCGCCGTCAGGCGGCCAATCTGCACAAACGGGCGATGCAACTCGGAATACCAATACGGGAGATCGCGGCTTGCAACCTCTCCTGGCACCTGGCCCTCGAATATCCTGCCTATGCTTCCCAGTACGGACGCGTGCGCCAGGCTGTAGCCTTTGGCTGCCAACTGGTTGTTCTCCTCCCGCTCCGCCGGATCGTTTGGATCGGAGCCGGCTTCGATCCGCGCGATGAGGTCAGGGGTGACCTGAAATCCCTCGATCGAGAGAGAATGATAGGCATCGTACTGGTACAGGTTATGCGCTTGGGCGAGAAAATCAGCGTGATTGAGCGGGGGCCGTGGCGGCGGCGGAAACCGCTCCAGGACGACGGGGCGCATTTGTTCCCAGAGCAACCGGACGCGATCAGCGCAGGGGCTGCGCGGTAATATCGTTGCCGGGAACAGCGGCTTGGCGTTAGGAAACGGATTGACTCCCTTCTTCCATCCGGTGAGCGCGATCAGGCCGCGCACCTGGTCAGCCTTGCCGTTCATCCCGAGTGCCTCCAACCCGCCAAGAACGCGTTCGGCGCCGGATTCCCTGCCCACCTCGATAACGCCGTTGGCAAGCTCCGCGGCATCGGTCGTCCGCAACAGCACCTCCGCTTGCTCCCGGTTGCGCTCGAAATACGTCGGCGTCACCCGCGCCAGGGCATGCCCCACCGGCATGAGGTTCAGGCCGCGGTAGGTAACCGTGCGGGACGGAAGCCGCTTCGGGTCTTTGTACGTCAGAACTGAACACCTCAGGTCGGTATCCGCGAACCGTAAGGTGATGGTATTGTTCCCGCCTTCCGCGAGCAGGGCGGTGACTTGCGTCGGCGTCCGGGTTTCGCCGCTCTGCAAATCCAACGAAAGCTCCGCGCTCAGACAGTAATTCTCCCCTACCCGATCCTGGAGGTAGAGGCCGAGAAACGCCCAGAAATTGCCGTGCCACAGAGCCGTCTCGCCGAGAGGGGTCGCAGGGGGCACGAGAAAATACCACCCCTTCATCACTTCGAGCAGGCAGCCCTGCCCAACGAGGAATTCGCGCACCGGCTGGGAAAGGTCGCGTCCCCTCACCACTTGCTCGCGCGCGGCTTTTTGCGCAGCCTTGAGGTATTTGGCAAGGCGCTCGTGGGGCTTCATTTTTCTCTTAACTGATACAGTAATCTTCTATTGTTTTCAATCAGAATACTTCTATTGTTTTCAATCAGCGATTTGCTTTCGCAACCGGGAAACGGGAATCCCATTAAAACTGGTCCGCCGTAGAAGCTCGGACATCAGCCGTCGTGCCTGGATGGGCGCTCGCGCTAACTGCATAGACCCGTCGTGCCCAAAAGGTCCAAAAAATCAGCATGTTTCATGCCGCGTTTTTCCAGGGAGCAGGGGACTTCTTTCTGTGGCTATGGTGGCTATGGTTTGGCTATACCTACGAGATAAAATTGGAATCTAACGTCCCTCCCGGAAAATCCAAAAACACGATTTCTCCTGGGGGAAGTATAAAAATGATTGACAAAGTATAAGGATGGCACATCCCCATTTTAGGATTATGAGTCCCCTGCTCTACCGCTGAGCTACAGGCCCAAAAAATATTTATTACATAATGCCTTGCGCTAACTCGCACGAAATGAGGGCATTGCGAAGTACGCCCGCGAGTTCTTAGGGCGCAAAAACGAATCTTTTATCAGGGCTTAGAGCAAGGGACGAAAATCCCTTGCTCTAAGCCCTCATTTGCTCTCGTATTCTGTCGGTCTTGGCTGCCTTTGGCTATTCTATTCTGCTACATTTTCGACTGTGAAAACGTCGGCGACCGACAGGCATAGACCGGACCAAACGTCCGGCAGGTGCTGGTCGAAAAGTGTCACACATGTGATATAGGAGATCGGTTTTGATCCGACCGCCGACATCGAATCAGCGGGTTGGGGTCAAGACGGCGTTTGGGGGTGGACTTGCCCCAAGGTTAGTGGGGAAGGAATTCGCAGGCCTAATAATTATTTCGAAATTATTGATGAATTCGCGAAGGAGAAGGTGCGATATACCACGTTATGGTGATCCCCGAAACCAACCCGATAATCCGATCGGCAGTGTGCTATACGCTGCCGGAAGTGGCAACGATGCTGTCGCTGAGTACAGCCTTGGTGCGCCGTTTGATCTACAGGCGCCTTCTCTTCCAGCCCAAGGAAATTGGGGTCGTCCGGGTGACGCACGTTTCATTGGAGAGACTCATGGCACCGGCGGCCCAAGCCCGATTCGATCTGGCGGCTGAGGTTCGCGCCCACGGACCGTGCCTAGTCGTCAATCCGGCGCAAATCGCGCTGCTTTTTGGTATTCACCAGCAATGCGCCTACCGTTGGCTAGCACGCGGAGCTTGGAGAACGGTGCCCCGTATTACAAGTCGGCGGGTGTTGAGGTCCGTAATCGCGGCGGCGCTGGGCTTGGAACGGCTCGACGAAGCGCTGGCCTGGAATCCAATTGGGCCACCTCTGCCTCCTCTTGATCCTGCGGCAGACAAAAGGCAACCGCTTTGGAGTGCGAACACCGAAACTCGGACTGAAACAGCCCGAACAATGAAGAATGCAACCGCCTACTGGTCTTGTGCTTCTCACGCATCGGCCGGACGAAGCGGACGATCTTGAGGATGCGGCAGAAGTCCCCTCCCCCGCCGGAGAACCCCAACGCGACACCCTACCGGAAATGTTGAGTTGGGCTTCTCACCTTCTCCGATCCTCTCGCCAGAACCCCTGGGTTTCATGAAGTCGGCGACGCCGACCTTCCAGGCAATTCTCAACACTGCGCGCACCCTCGCCTAGCATGGAGTACGTCACCGCCCTGCGCTCTGAACAGCGCTCACCCGAGCAATCATTTGTTAGCATGTTGCTGAGATGGAATGGCCGCAGATATCTCTTGGTGGAGGCAACCACGGGCTAAACCATCTACAAAACATGCTAAAATCCGCACATATCCAAACCCCTGGACTCGTACTCGGAACGAATGCGGATTCGATGGCAGACGCAAGCACCGACCTCGCTCGTACTAGATGAGGAGCCTCGCCGAGAGATTCCAGCAGATCCACGGGAAAGCCCGGCCCGTTCTCAGCACCTGTCTGTACGGACTCGTCGCGAGTTTGGCGGCAGTCGGCTTTCAACTTGCGATCAACTGGGTTTATCAGCGCTGCTACAAGATCCCGGCTGCCGGCGGGTTCGGACATTTCGCGTGGATCAGCATGACGGTAATCGTCGCCTCGTCGCTGCTGGCCGGCTGGTTGTTAAACTCCTTTTGTCCAGAAGCGGCGGGTAGCGGCATTCCGCAGGCAAAACTCGCTTATTGGAAGGAATTCGGTTCTGCCCCACGCCGTATCGCGTGGATCAAATTCGTCGCAGGAATCATCAGCATCGGCGGAGGCCAGAGTTTGGGACGCGAGGGGCCCACCGTCCAGATCGGCAGCAATTTGGCGTCGAATCTTGCCGGTATACTCGGTGTTGCGAAACAGAATCGCCGCACCGCCAGCGCCGCCGGCGCAGCGGCGGGACTCGCCGCGGCGTTCAACGCGCCCCTGGCTTCCGTCGCGTTTGTCCTGGAGGAAATCATTGGGGACCTAAATAGCCGCTCGATTGGGACCGTGCTGCTCGCCGCTGTCATCGGTGCCTTCGTGGTCCACGCCTGCGTTGGCGCGCAGCCGGCGTTTGAATTGCCACGGATCGACGAGCCCTCATGGCGCGCCTACTTGCTCATGCCCTTTGCGGCCGCGTTTTCGGCACTTGTGGGCGCGATCTACCAGCGGGCGACGTTGGATCTGCGCGCGGCAACGCGGAAGCGGCCCATCATTCCGAAGTGGCTCCATCCTCTCGTGGGAGGTCTAATCACCTGGGTGATTGGGATCGTCATCTTCAAGATAACCGGGCGCCTGGGTGTCTTTGCTCTCGGCTATGACGACTTGTCCGATGCACTGGCACATGGAATGGCATGGCGTCTGGCCGCGCTGCTTTTAGTTGGCAAACTTATCGCGACCATTTCCTCTTACGGCTTCGGCGGATGCGGCGGCATTTTCTCGCCGAATCTTTTCTTCGGCGGAATGTGTGGCGCGGTTGTCGCCGGGCTTGGAGCGCATTTTGTTACGCTCAATCAATCCGACTATGTCCTTCTGGCGGTGGGCGGAATGAGCGCGTGTCTTGGGGCGGCGGTGCAGGCGCCGGTGACGGCCATTTTGATCATCTTTGAAATGACGCACCAATTCGCGCTCGTGCCGGGGTTGATGCTTGCCGGCCTGGTAAGCCATGTGATTGCCCGCGCTATCAATCCCATCAACTTCTACGAGGAAGCGCTTCTCCAGGATGGTCATCAAATGGAACATCTCGTACCGCCGCGCGATCTATTAAGCTGGCACAACCTGCCTATCTCGGCCATTGCAACTTTCAAGCCGGTCGTCATCACGGACCTTGGCGAGCCCGCGCTGAAGGAGATGCTTGCCAGCCATCCGTACTGGCGTTTCCCCGTCGTTACCGACGATCAGCTTCGCGGAGTGGCCGTACGCAGTGAAATCGAGTCCGCCATCGCCGAGCATCGGCCTGTGAAATTGAAGACCGTCCCCACCTGCCTGCGTGGCGAAACCATCGGCGGCTGTCAGAATCTGCTGATCGAATCGTCAACACAGACCATTCTCCTCACCGATAGGCCGGACGGCCAACTATTGGGCATCGTCACGCTCCACGATCTCCTACGTGCCCAGATTTCGATGAGTGATCGGGAGGGATAAAACTAAGTTGACAAGCAATAACAGCGTGGTTCAGGTGAGATTAAGGTGAATCCACCTCACGTCTGTGGTGGTTCCGGTTTCAAGATTACCGCGGTTTGCGGAAATGGGATTTCGATTCGCTCATGGATGAATCGCTTTATGGCTTGTTCGAGCAAATCACATTTGACTTCGCCCGCGGTGATGGCATCTGGGCACCGCACTGCAAGGGTGAGAAAGACACCATTAGGATCAAGTTGCGTCACTGGACAACCGACAACCTGCTGAGCCTTCGGATGATGCTTCGCCAAGTCGAGCAGGATGCCTCGGGATTTATCAATATCGGATCGATAGCTGATCTGGATCGGAATCTGGCAAATGGCCCGCGGGTCGTCTCCTTTAAGATTCACGATGGTCTGACTCGCCATAATGCTGTTGGGCACTACCACCCGGCGATTGTCGTCTGTCTTCAACAGCGTGTAGCCGAGGTTGAGGCTTTCAACCAAGCCGGTTTCCAACCCAGTTGGCGCATGAACCTGTAATCGGTCGCCGATCTTGAACGGGCGATAAAGCAGCAACGAAATTCCGGCGATGAGATTGCCCAGGGTGTTTTGCGCGGCCAGGCCGACGATCACCGAAATAACGCTGACGCTCGCAAGCCAGGCGGTGCCCAGGCTCTTAAGGGCGGGAATCAAATGAGCATACGAAATGAATGCGAAGACATAGACCGCCATCCGGGCGAGTTGCGCCAGGAATGTGACAGTGGTGCGGTCAACGAACGCGTGCGTGTCGTGGGCTAGTCCCCGCTGGACCGCCTCCCACAACGAGCGGCCAACGATCCAGGCAAGGAATGCAAAAACGACGGCGTAAAGGAGGGCTCCCACGAGTGTTGTGGGATCGGCGAATTCGCTGCCGTGGATTCCGTTCAAGATAATTCCAATCGTTTGCACCTGGTTGATCCACGGATTATATGCACCGAAAATCGACCCCGACAGGGTAGGAGAACGGGGAAATTCGCGGAAGGATTAAATGTTGCGGTGCACAAAGATGCTCAAGACATCACAGCGGATCGTGCTAAAGGGATGCGATGTGGAGTGAATTTTTTGGCCACTTTTTCGCGATCCAACTTGTGGTGGTGCATGGTCTGGGCATGCTCAATGCCGTTCACGCGGCGCTCAAGGTGCGCACACCGCAGGCGGCTCTCGGCTGGGCGCTGGCGCTCGTCACGTTTCCGTATTTCGCGATTCCGCTGTACTGGACATTTGGGCGTACAAAGTTCATCGGCTACCGCCGTGCGGCGACGGATGAAAGTGGACCACTCCATGCCGCCGCCGAGGAAGCAGCGATGCGGATCAAGCAATTCGCCACGGACGTCGGGGCGGCTGATGTCCTGGGACGGTGGCGCAAGCTTTTGAATACACTTCCCGCCACGCACGGAAATCAAATCGACTTGCTTGTGGATGGCGACGCGACTTTCGACGCCATCTTTACCGCAATCGACTCGGCGCGCGATTACCTCCTCGTGCAGTTCTTCATCGTACATGACGATGCACTGGGCATGAAGTTTCAGGAGCGGCTGATGGAACAGGCGCGAGCGGGGGTGAAGATTTATTTTCTTTACGATGAAGTCGGCTGCCACAGCTTGCCTCGGAAGTGGCTGCGAGTGTTGCGCGAGAGCGGAGCGCGCGTCGAGGGATTCAAGACCACGCGCGGATGGGGCAATCGTTTTCAGATCAATTTTCGCAATCATCGAAAACTCGTCATCGCGGATGGACGCGAGGCGCTTACCGGCGGACTCAACGTGGGCGACGAGTACCTGGGCCGCAGCAAGCGCTTTGGCCCGTGGCGAGACACTCACGTCCGCCTCCGCGGGCCAGCGGTGCTGGCCGCGCAACTCGCATTCCTCGAAGACTGGCATTGGGCCACGGACGAAGTACCACAGGTGTCATGGACGCCGACACCCGGTGATGGCGATCAGAGCGTTCTTGTGCTTGCGACTGGCCCGGCGGACGAAGCCGAGCGTTGTTCGCTTGCATTCATCCGCGCGGTAAACTCCGCCAGGAGCCGTCTCTGGATCAGCAGCCCCTATTTCGTTCCGGACCTGACGGTGCTGACAGCGTTGCAACTCGCGGCGTTGCGCGGCGTGGACGTCCGCCTGCTGCTACCGCGCCGCACCGACCATCTCCTGCCGATGCTGTCGAGTTACTCTTACTACGAGAGCCTGGCGTCGGCGGGCATCGAACTTTGGCGCTATCAGCCGGGCTTCCTCCATCAGAAGGCGCTGCTCGTGGACGACCGGCTCGCCGCCGTTGGCTCCATTAACGTGGACTATCGTTCCTTCCATCTGAACTTCGAGTTGATGGTGATGGTGACAGATCCGGGGTTCGCCGGCAAGATGGAGGCAATGATGAGAGAAGACTTTGCCCGTAGCATCCGCGTGGACTTTGCCGAGTTTGACGAACGTCCATGGTGGTTCAAAACCGCTGTTAGGCTGGCTCGCCTGCTTTCGCCCGTACAGTGAAGCCGCGAATATGACGAAGGAATGCTGGCTTTGGTTTGCAAAGCCGTTGCTGCATGCCCATGTTATGGAATGAAGGACTTAGAGCCTGGCGGCATCAAGCTCCCCAATCGATCTGCCGGGAAGAAGCTTCACCCGATCTACTGGTCACTGTTCGCCGGGGCCATCTTGCTGACAGACTACATGTCAGGATCTCTCGTGAACCTTGCTGTACTCTTGTTTTTTCCCGTTGCCCTGGCCTCGTGGTTCAACGGAAGGGGTTGGGGGGTAGCGTTGGCCATTATCACCCCTCTGGTGCAGTGGGCATTTCACTTCGTATGGACGACGCCGTTCACTCTTGCGGATGCCACCATCAACACCGTGGTACGGGTTGTCACGTTCTCAATCTTCGCGATTCCCATTGATCTCGCGGCCAGGCAGAGGGCCGAGATCCATACCCTCAAAGGGATTCTGCCCACCTGCGCATGGTGCAAGCAGATCCGGGATGCGGACGGTCAATGGCATCCCATTAAAACCTATATTTCTGAGCGATCTGAAGCAGCGTTCAGTCACAGCATTTGCCCCGAATGCTCGAAGAAGTTCTCGGCGGATTACGTCGGCCACGAGGAGTGCAGGCGATCAGTGTCGTGAAGTTCAATTCAACTCTCGTCGTGGATGTTCTTCATCCGTTCCCGTGCATTCGCTCTCATATTATCCCGGCTTCGGTTGGCTACCGCACCGTGCGGCGGCCCAGGAAAACCGGCGTTGCGGGCCGGAATGGGCTTGCGAAACCGGTGCCCGAGAAGAAAATCACAAAAAATAGTTCACGTTCGTCGTTGGCGACAACCAAATGGGAAATTTCTAATGAATACGCAAAGAATCGAGCAAATGACTGTGCTCATAGTGTTTCTCTTGGCCGGCAATGCCGTTTTTGCTCGTGATTCGTCAATAACTGACAAGCAGATTGTCTTTGCAATTAACACCAAATACATGGCTGAGCCGGGCATTCCCGCGACGGCAAACAAAGTGACTGCAAGGGATGGCGTCGTCGTGCTTTCTGGCACAATCGACACCCTGCTTGCAAAGGAGATGGCTCTCAAAATCGCCAAGGCCACGCGGGGTGTTAAGGCTGTCGTGGACGACATGCACGTCAAAGCCAGCCTGCGAAGCGATGCCGCCATACGCAGTGACATGGAAAATCAATTGCGCACCGATTCCGCACTCGGAACATATCACTTAATCGTCCATGTAAACTCTGGAGTCGCGACGTTAACAGGCAAAGTTCATTCGTGGGCAGAGCGGCAGCTTGCTGCGGAAGCAGTGCGGGGCGTGAGAGGAGCACGAGAAGTAAAGAACCAGATCGCGGTCATTCCGAATAGCAAACGGACTGATGCTGAGATCGCCGCTGATGTGAGGGACCGCCTTGGCTTTGACGTCTATGTCAACCGGGACGATCTTTCTGCCTCGGTGAAAGATGGCGTGGTCACGTTGAACGGCGCTGTTGGGAGCGTTGCGGAAAAAGAGGCCGCCTTCACAGACGCAGCGGTCTTCGGAATCGCTTCTGTAAACGACGACCACGTCAAAATACTGGCGGGTGGCCAACCTAATCTACGGCGAGCAGGCAAGATTCTGGCCCTTTCCGATGAAGACATATCGAAAGCGATTCGCAAAGCATTTGCGGATGACCCTCGTGTTGGCAGCCCATCTCCGAACCTCAAAGTGAGCGACGGAATCGTCACCCTAAAGGGGGACGTTCGTGATAACCGCGCGAAGGCGGCCGCCCAGGCGGACGCGAAGAATACACTTGGTGTTTTGGGCGTCACAAATCTGCTTCAAGTCAGGGTGGCAGGCACTCGTAACAGGCGAGATTGAAGTGAACGCCGGCTTCGTACCGAGTTTCACGAACCCGTGGTGGTTCAAGACCGCCGCCCGGCTGGCGCGACTATTTTCGCCCGTGCAGTGAACTCACGAAGCTGTTGAATTCTTACCGGTAGGCCCCACTTTCACACTGGGGATGGGCGGCGGCGGTAACGCACGCGTCGGTATCTCTCCAGCGACTGCTCTACAATCCAATAAGAAACCAGAGCGGATGGCACTGCGAACAAAAGGGAACCCACAAATGTCGGCCAAAGAACCTCCAATTTACTAAAGTGGAGCCAGTATTTAATGTGCGCCTCTTCCATACTGAGCCTTTTTGGAAAATGATGCGGATGGCTCAATATCCAAAACCCAAAATCATATTCCCATCTCAAGATGATTGGCCAAATGGGAGTCAGGATGTCGTGAAAGGAAACGGTGATGACAGCGGAGATTTTGCTGCATCGGAACACCCACGCGAGGAGGATCGATAGCAGCGTCTTGATGCCCGTCAGCGGCGTAAATCCCCAAAACATACCGATTGCCACTCCCCCTGCCACGGCACGAGGAGCATCTCGAATCAGCTTGAGCCGAGCATATTGATCTTTAACGAACTGCTTCAGGCGGAGGACAGCTTTCACTGGCTTAGCTGACGCGTGGATCGCTCCCGCTGCGCGCCAAGCAGCTTGAACGCTAGGAAAAATATGACGCTGCCACCGGCCACTTCTGTGATCCCAATGACATAGGGGAAGACAGCGACATCTATCAAGGTATTGGTCAGTACCACGACACCGAGCAAGAGGCTGACGACACCGAGCAGACCCACGGCCAGCCCACCGCCACGAAACGAGGCGAAGATGTCATTTACGCCGATAAGCACACCGGCAATGCCTACAAATGTCACAAGAACCGCCGGCACGAAGACCGCGGAGATAATGGGATGATCGAGCACGGCGAGACCGGCCGCGATGCCGACCACACTATTGATGATAAGCCAGCCGCGATGGTGCTTCGCCTCGGGATGGAAGATCGCTGTCACCGAAAAGATGCCTTTGATCAGCCAATACAAACCGAGCAAGCGAACGAGCACGATCATTGCCATCCGGGGAGCACTCAACACCAATATGCCGACGACGATGCTAAGTACCGCCTGAAGAAGCACGAGCCACCAAGGAACGGCGGAGAAGGATTTGCCGGCATGGATGTCCATGGTCCAATAGTGGATAATGAGCGTGGGTGGGGCGAGCTATTTCTGGCTGCTCGACCCTGTACAAGTGCCGGGGATGCACCCCGTCCGTAAGCCAGTTATCGGTTCGATTCATCCGGCGCTGGCTGGGATGTGGGCGGAAGCTTGCTGGGCGGGAATAAGCGCCGCAAAGTCGGAGGTGGCAACCCACCCGCGGCGGTCATCGGCCGTTGTGACCAGCGCGTAGCCCGCATGGAAGCTCTTGATCGTAACTGTCTGGCCTTCGTTCAGCGGGAATGCAGTCGCGGCGGACGCGAACGGAGAGATCCTCGCCACCACATTTTTCGTGGTGATCACCGCCTCGCCAAGTTGCGGGGTACGCAGGACAATGGAGCCCAGGGCGGCCGCAAGCATAACAGCGCACCCAACGGCAGCGAAGCGCGATGGTACCCGCGCAGCCTGCCAAAAGGCGCCCGTTAAAAGTGCGCCACACATCCCGAGGAGCGCGAAACTTGCGAGCCACGCCCACGCGTTTAGGGACAAGCCGTGGCTGAACACCTCACCCCAGGGAAGGCCGACGACAGCGATTCCGGCGGCGTTGCGCGCGGTGCTCAGGTTCGCGGCAATGTCTGGGTCGCGTGGCGCGAGGAGCCGCGCGCGCTCATAGTTAAGGATGGCGAGGCCAGTCTTGCCGGCGCACAGATAAGAGTTGCCAAGATTGAACAGCGCCGGCGCGGAGTAGCCATGCGCGGTGATCACGGCATCGATTTTTTGCACGGCTTCGTTGAAGTGGCTTTCGGCAAAGGCGCGATTCGCCCCGTCGAACGACGTGGCGCTCAGACCGCGCGAGCCGAGGCTGCCCGCGGCGACCCAGGTACAGAGCGTGCCCCCGACGATGAGCGCGACGATAGTCGAGACGGTATGCTTAATTGAGGGTATGGTCATTTTGCTCCTTGAGGTTCTTGAGTTCATTCAACACGAGGCTTTTCCATTCTCGTAGACCCTCGGCGTCGGGGCTCTGCCGCGAGTAGCTGATGGCATCGGCGAATTCAAAGATCGGTCGAATGTTGTCGCCATCGCCGTTGAGGCGGGCGTTGATTTCGTTGAGTGTGATCGCCTGCGGCAACATCCGCCAGCGCTCCCCGAGGCGCTGTTGTAAAGCGCCGCGTGCACTGAGGAAAAAGGCGGCCGCATCTTCCTTGGCGACCGCACTGTCCATGGCCTGCACCTCTTCGCGCACGGCGCAGTCCGCTGCCAGCGAACGCAACAGACGCGAATCTTTTGCGAGTGTGTTGCGGCGGCGCGCGACCATCAGACCTGCGGCGCACGCGCCGATGGGCAACAACTGCCCGGCAAGAAACCAGGGGTTAAAGAACACCGGCCGCAGAGTTGAAACGAAGGTTCCCGGCGCAATCTTGTTTGGTGCCAAATCCTGCTGAATGCCGGTTTTTGGACTGATGTCAGTCGCCTGCACCGGAATCACGGATGCCGTTCCGACGGGCGCCTGGGTGACGCGAATCGTAATTGGCTGCGTCTGTTCCGATACATAGTGGCGTGTTTCGGGATCGAGATAGGCGAAGGTCAGAGCGGGGATTTTTTGGATACCCTGATTCAGCGGCACAAGCGACTGCTCAAAAGTTTTTGAGCCCTGGTAGCCGACACTATCCTGGGGCTGGAACGTGGCGCTCGCCTTGTAGGTTTTCCATTCCGTTGAACGGGTGGTCAGCAAATCCGTCGGCGTGATGCGTTCAAAATTTCCGGCACCCTTGATATTTAAGCGAAGCGTGATGGGATCGCCCACCGCGACTTCCACTGGCGACGCGCTCGCAGCGACTTTGAATCTTCCAATCGCCCCAGAAAAGTTCGCGGGCCGGTTTTCGGTTGGCAACTCTGCGATCTTTATCGTCTGCGATTCGCTGTGCAGTTCGACCTCCTTACGTTGTGTGGAACCGAAGAAACTCTTGAAGAATCCGTCGCCGAAAGCACCGGAATCGCCGCTTGGTGTTACTGGCACGGGCAATGTGACAGGCATTGTCAGACTCAGCGGGTAAGAGCCCGCCTTCACCGCGGCGATGGTTGAGTGCCAGGTAAGGACGCTATAGTCGCGGCCGTTGATCGTCTCCTCGGTCTGCTCCGGCTTGTCGCCAAGGGGGTTTAGCGTGAATGCTTCCGTCTCCAGAGCGGGCACATTTTGGAGTTCCGGGTCGAGACTCTGAAGGAAATACGCCTTGATCTCGACCGGAACGACTTCGCCGACGTAGAAGTCCCTTTTCGGTGCAACAAGACGGAGAAAGGCGCTCGCATTGTCCGGCGGGGGCGCGCTGTTGTCCTGATCGGTCATGCCAACGCTGGGCGGAGGCAGCGCAGTCGAATTCGAACCCAAACCGCCAGGCGCCGCATTGGGAGATCCGGGACCGACTTGCAAGGAGACCGGAGTCGAGACGGCGCCTCCCGCCTGGATTCCTGGAATCGTGAACGTCCCGGCACGCGCCGCGGTGACATCATAAGTGCATGCGCTGCTGGCGGACGTTTCTCCGTTGATGTCTTCAATCTGCGTTGACTGGCCCGTCGGCGTGAATTCGAGACCGTTTACATGCGGCAGTTCCGGCTGCTCCTGCGACCCGTTCACATTCACCGTGAGTTGCGCCGAGTCGCCGAGCGCGATGGAAGCCGGCTCGATCCGCGCCGTGATGGCAGGCTGTGCGGCCTGGGCGCCGAGCGCAATGAGGCATCTGGCCATCAAAACTATGAGTTGTGTCGATTTCATAATTACCAATCTTGCAGCGGTTTGTCGTCCTGAGGTGAGCCGGGGGCGAGTGGCGCCTGTGCGATGGGCATTTTGCGCTCGCCGGACTTGAGCGAATCGAGCAGAGCCTTCGCATCCTCCTTGCTCATCTCTCCGGGAGTCGCCGCGCTTTGATCCCGACCCACCTGGCTTTGATTCGGGCTCGGCTGGCCAACGGGCTGAGGCTGGGACTGGTCGGCCTTTGCCATCTGCTGGGGTTGGCCCTGGCCTTGTTGGCCTTGGGGTTGCTGCCCCTGAGGCTGTTGTTGGTTGCCTCCCGCAGAGGCGGGCTGAGGCTTTTGCTGATTGCCTTTTCCGGGCTGTTTGTCCCCGGAACCTGATTGGTTCTTCGCCTGCTCACCCTGCTTCGGCTGCTGTCCGTTTGAATTCAGCGGATGGGACTGCTGATCCTTGTTATCGGTACCGCTTTGATCTTTCGCCTGATCCTGTTTTTGGCCCGTGCCTTTTTGATTCTGCTGCTGTTTGTTTCCGGAACCGTTCTGCTTCTGGTCTTGCGGCTGCTGCTGGTTATTTTGTTCCTGTTTCTGTTGCTGCTGGTTCTGCTTTTGCTTTTGCTGCTTTTGCTTCTGTTGGAGTTGATCGAGTTTTTTCTGGACGAAGTCGCGATTGAACTTCGCGTCTACGTCCTTCGCGTTGAGTTGAAGGGCGGAATCATAGGAGGTCACCGCCGTTTTCCATGTCTTGATCGTCTCCTCCGGTTTTGTCTTCTCGGTCTGCTGCCCAAGACGGTATTGGGTATCGCCGAGGTTATAGTAAGTCTTCTCCTGAAGTGGCAGGTCGTCGGTGTGCAGCGTTGTTTGAAATGAGTTCGACGCCTTCCCAAAGTCGCCTGCCTTATAGGCGGCTGACCCGGTATTGAAAAACAATGCTGGCTGCTGGGGATGCGCTTTTGCTGCGGCATCATACTCTTTGCTCGCAGTGGCGTAATCCTTGTGCTGATAAGCCTGCTCGGCGCTCTGCGTACTGGCGTGCAGCCTGGGCCCGCAGACGAGGAGGAGCGCGGTCGCCGCAGCCGTGCCGGCGAGCGCCGGTTTCCGGCGCGGGCGGACGGGAACGCCGGCTTCCGAGGGACGAACCGCCCGGGAAAATATCCGGCGCTTGCGGTCACCTACCACCATTTCGAGCGCCAGGCAGAGCAGCGCGAGGGCAAGCGGCCACTTGTAGCGCTCGATGTAAACTCTTTGCATCCGTGACGCGAGGTCATGCTTGACCAGCGGGGCGATACCCTGCTCGTAGATCGTATCGAGTCCCTGTGCGCCGAGCGGTTCGTAGATACCTCCCGTCGCCTGGGCGATTTGCTTGAGGGTCTTTTCATCGAGGTGCGATGTAACAACCTGGCCGGTGGCGTCCTTAACAAATTCATTGCCGCCATTGTCCGAGGGAATGGGGATCAGCCCGCCCGAAGCGGTGCCGATTCCGACGGTGAATATCTTCAGCCCGTCCTTTGCCGCCGCACCTGCTGCAGCGATTCCCTCGGCGTCAAGGTCCTCGCCATCGGTCATGAGGATAAGAATTTTCTCGTTGTTCCCCTCCAGACTCAAAGCCTTCTGAGCTTCAAGGATCGCGCTTGCGATGTTCGTGCCGCCGCGTGGAATCGTATTGGTATCGAGCGCATCGAGCGATTCCCCGAAAGCATCGTAGTCGAGCGTAAGGGGCGCTTGCAAATACGCCGTGCCGGCAAAGGCGATAAGCCCGACGCGGTCGCCGTCGAGTTTATTGACGAGATCGGTTACGGCGAGTTTGGCGCGCCCGATCCGGTCGGGCTTGACGTCCTGGGTCAACATGCTCTTTGAGGTATCCACCGCAAAAAGCACGTCGACGCCACGGCGCTTCGCCTCTTCCCAGCGGAAGCCCCATTGCGGCCGCGCGAGCGTCGCGAACATGGAGGCCACGGCTACGAGCAACAGCGCACGCTTGAACAGGCGCCTCCGGGCCGACAGCGATGTAGTGAGTTGCGCGAGAAGGTGGCCGGAGGCGAAGGTGGCCATCGCGGCAAGTTGGCGGCGGTCGAATGCGCGGAAGCTCCAGACGAGCAGCGCGCAGGCCGCGATGCCGGGAATGAACCAGAAGGGGTCTGAGAATTTCATAAATAGTATTTCTAGGGCAGGCGGCGGAAACGCGTTTGGCTCAAGCCAAGTTCCGCTCCGAAGAGCAGAAGCCCTGGAATAAGGGCGAAAGCGAACATCTCGCGATAGGTTTCATATTTACGGACGTGGTGGGTCGTCTTTTCGAGTTGATCTATCTCGGTGTAAACCTTCTGCAGGGCTTCGGTGTCCGTAGCGCGGTAGAATTTTCCGCCCGTCTCGTTCGCGATTTTGGCGAGCATGTCTTCATCCACATCGACCTTTGCCATCACGATCTGTGTCTGGCCAAATTCATCCTTGATCGGCATCGGCGCATCTCCGCGAATGCCGACGCCGATGGTGTATATCTTCACGCCGAGCGCCTTGGCGGCCTCAGCGGCCATGAGCGGCGAAACCTTGCCCGCGTTATTCTGGCCGTCGGTTAGAAGCACGATGACTTTCGACTTCGAGGGCTGGGCACGCAGCCGGTTGACGCCGGCGGCGATCGCGGAACCGATCGCGGTACCATCTTCCACCTGGCCAATCTCCAGACGGTCTAGGTTTTGTTCAAGCCAGTCATGATCCAGCGTGAGCGGACTGACGAGATAAGGGGCGCCTGCGAATCCGACGAGGCCGATGCTGTCGTCAGGGCGCTGGTCGATGAATTTTCCGACCACCGACTTGACAATGTCAAAGCGGTCTAGCGGCTTGCCGTCCACTTTGAAGTCGAGCGACTTCATCGAACCCGACATATCGAGCGCGAGCATCAGATCGATGCCGCTGGCTTGCACATCGGCACGGCCTCTGCCGATTCTCGGCTGCGCCAGAGCCACAATAGCGAGCGCCAGAACGCCCAACCGCGCGAGCATCGGCAGCCAGCGTCCGGGCCTGCTGCGCGTCTCACGGGCGATCTGCCGGGCGGCTTCGGCACTGGAGTATTCGATTGCGGCTACGCGTCCGCGGCGTCCACGCCAAAGCGCGATGAGCGGCAGAAGTACGAGCAGCCAGAAGTATGCGGGATGGGCGAATTGAATCATAATGTTGCGTAGTTGTTACTATTCACAGTTGCTTCCAAGGGCGTCGGTTCCCGCGGCGGAGTTGGCGCCTTAGCCGTCGTTTCGGAGTCGGGTTTCGTGGTAAGGATAAAAGAGCGCGCGCTTTCATGCATCGCTTCCATGTCTGCGTTGAGCAGCGACCATCGCGCGAATTTCGCAAGATCGCAGATACTCAGGAACTCGCCCACTGACTCGCGGTGGACCGCGAGCGGCCCCTCCTGGCGGTCAAGCAATTTCCGCAGAAACTCTTCCGTTGTAAGGTGAGCGGCGCGCGTCTCGAAGCGCCACTCGATATATTCTCGCATAGTCTCCGAAACTTCGTTGGAGAACGCTTCGGCCTGGCCAGGCTGCATGAGCGCACGGGCCGCTTCGAGGCGGGCGAGAGCGAGTTCGAAGGGAGTCAGTTCCCTTTCCGAACGGCCTCGCAGCCAGCGCCAAGCGCCGTAACCCACGCCGGCAGCAGCGAGTCCTCCAGCGATCCAAATGGCCCAGAGCCATGGCGCTGGAATCGGGATCGGCCCGCGAATGTCGTGAATGTCCTCCACGGCAGCCGAGGGCGCAGCGCCGTTTATCGGCAATGCAGCCGGATTGACAGCCCGGGCGGGCGCGGGCAATTGAGCGAAAGCGGCGCCGCCACAGAGCAATGACAGGGCAGCCACGCTTCCAAGGAAACGGCGCACGCCGTGTGAATGTATAAGATTGGTTTTCATCAACGTCTTTTCCCCCTGTTCTTGAAAAAGCGGAGCAGCGGCGGCAGATACGAGGCGCCCGTGCTCAATTCGAGCGAGTCCACAGCTTCCGCATTCAGCGCCTGCCGCAATTCCGCCGTTCGTGTTTGCGCGAGTTCGGCAAAGCGTTCGCGCACCGCCGGGTTCGCGGTGTCGAGTTCCATCAACTCACCTGTTTCCGCGTCTTCGATCGCGAGTCTGCCAACATCCGGCAGCGTTAGTTCGCGCGGATCCTGGATGCGGAGTGCGACAAGGTCGTGCCGGCGATTTGTCAAACGCAGCGCGTGTCGGAGACCGGCAAGGGCCGCGGCCTGGTCGCCGGCGCTCTGAAAATCGGACACGAGGAAGACGATGGCCCTGCGCGCGGTGACGCGATTGACGAAATCAAGAGCCTTCGGCACGTCGGTGCCGCGCCGCTTCGGCTGGAAAAACAGGATCTCCCGCACGACCCGAAGTACGTGGCGGCGGCCTTTCTTCGGCGGGATGTACTGCTCGATATCGTCTGTGAAAAGTACCAGGCCAACTTTGTCGCTATTTCGAATGGCCGAAAACGCCAGCACGCTTGCGAGTTCCGCCGCCATCTCGCGCTTGCTTTGGCTGGCCGATCCGAAGTTGCCCGACGCGCTGAGGTCCACCACAAGCAATATCGTCAACTCGCGCTCCTCGGTGAATTTCTTCACATACGGATGGCCGGCCCGCGCGGTGACATTCCAGTCGATCGTGCGCACTTCATCGCCGGGCACATATTCGCGCACTTCGTCGAAGTTCATGCCTCGGCCTTTGAAGACCGAGTGGTATTGGCCGGCGACCGAGTCATTCACGAGCCGTCTGGTGCGGACTTCGATGTCGCGCACTTTTTTGAGAATTGCTTTTACGCGTTCCGGGTTCATGGCGTTGTCCTTCGCGTTTACGGCACGGGGATCGTGTCGAGAATGGTCTGGATCAAATTATCCGAACTGATGTTCTCCGCTTCAGCCTCGTAGCTGACGACCACGCGATGCCGTAGAACGTCGTGAGCGAGCGACTTGACATCCTGCGGCGTGACATAGCCGCGCCCATTGAGGAACGCCCAGGCTTTCGCTGCGAGCGTAAGGCCGATGGTCGCCCGCGGTGAGGCGCCGAATTCGATGTAGTTGGGCGTGGTGATGCCAAATGCCTTCGGGTCGCGCGTCGCGAGAACCAGATCCAGGATGTACTCCTTGACCTTGTCGTCCACATAAATGCTGTCCACGACCTCGCGGGAGCGCAAAATATCGTCGGCGAACAAAACGGGCTTTACGTCGAGCACCGGGGAAGTGCGAGCCATCGTGTCGAGAATTCGCCGCTCTTCGGCGCGATTCGGGTAGCCGATGACGAGCTTCAGCATGAAGCGATCGACCTGCGCCTCGGGCAGATTGTAGGTGCCTTCTTGCTCGATAGGGTTCTGAGTCGCCATGACCAGGAACGGCTCCGGCAGCGCGTAAGTGTCGTCGCCTAGAGTCACCTGGCGTTCCTGCATGGCTTCGAGCAATGCGCTCTGCACTTTCGCCGGTGCGCGATTGATCTCGTCGGCAAGTACGAAGTTGCTGAACACGGGGCCGTGCTTCGTCTGGAAGCTGCCATCGCGCGGGTTGTAAACGAGCGTGCCGACGATGTCCGCCGGCAGCATGTCGGGCGTAAACTGGATGCGGCGAAACTTCACGCCGGTGGCGGCGGCCAGCGTCTTGAGCGCGAGTGTTTTCGCCAGCCCCGGAACGCCTTCAAGAAGCAGGTGGCCGTTGGCTACCAGGCCCACGAGCAGCCGGTCCACGAGATATTTCTGGCCGACAATGACGCGACCGATTTCGTCCTGAAGAGGACGCACCCAGCCGGATGCGTCTCGCACCGCGTCGTTCACCGCCTGGATGCCCGGATCGTACGCGCCGCGACGGTGGAAAGACGGAGGTGGCGGCGCAGCAAGCGTCGCGGTGGATGTTGAATGACGGGTTTCTTCGGATAGGCTGTTATGCATAGGAAGTTGATTTTCTATTCTCGCAACATCCCCCGCCCCGCTGGAGCCACCGTGTCCCGAGCATTACAAGCGTGTTAGGAATTCGCAGAAGGCTTCCCTACTGATTTACAAATGAACATATCACTGCCATCCCGCGCCGCGGGCGCTGCCGGATAGCGAGCGAACCGCCAATCGATCGGGCTCTGTAGTTCATCGTCTGCAATCCCATTCCCCTGAGATTCATTTCTTTGAGCGTCCCCTCGCCGTTATCTTCGATTTTCAAGGTGATCTGCTCGCCGGCAGCGGCAAGCGTAATGAGCACCAACTCCGCCCAGCCGTGTGTGATAGCATTGCTCACCGCCTCCTGCGTGATTCGATAGAGGTGTACGGCCGCGCGGTTGTCCACAAGCACGACAGGGGCGGCGCATCTGAATTTGCAATTTATGTGAAACTGCTGGGCCGTGTCAGCCGCCAATTTTTCCAGCGCGGGCGCCAGGCCGTATTCCTCGATATTCACGGGATACATTCCCACTGCCAGAACATGCGCTTCGTCGACGCTTTCCTTGAGGAGATTCGCAATCCTGTCCGCTTTTGCCACCATGGCGCTGGCTGGCAATTTTTCCTCTTCGAGATTGCGCTTCAATGCCTTCGCAAGCAAAGCGATGCCTGCAAGCGCCTGGCAAAGCCCGTCGTGCAGAGCACGCCCGACTCGCGATTTCTCGCGTTCGGTGATTTCGAGGATTTCGAGTTCGATCTGTTGGCGCCCTGCGATCTGCGTTTCGAGCGCCTCGACGGCGGCGCACAATTTTGAAGTGCGCTCGATCACGCGAGACTCCAATCTCTGATTGAGCATGCGGATTTGCTCTTCGGCTTGTTTCTGGGTGGTGATGTCCCAGATCACACCTGTTAACGGGACAACCGCGCCCGCAGATTCGTCCACCTTCTCTTGATTTGGTTCCATGGGGCTTCTAAATGCCAACTTCCGGAAGGACGACGGCGAATGATGAATGCCTGGTCTCTTCAGGCAGCGTGTTGTGGGTAGAGAGTTAATTTTCTATATTTGCAATATTCCCCCCCTCCCCTGGGGCAACCGTGTCCCGAGGATTACAAGCCTGTTAGGAATGCCGGATTTTGATCCGGAGACGCCACTGGAAGAACTTGACGATGATAAACCTACCTAACCTCGTCCAAACAGTTGAGGTACCTCCGCAATCGCTCCCGCAACTTCGCGCGCGCCCGGAAGAGCACGCTCTTTACCGCCGGCACGGATAGTTCCAGCACCTCTCCTATTTCCTCGTAGGGCATCTCCTCGTACCTGCGCAGGACGATCGCCATCCGCTGGGTTTCCGGCAGCGCGTCGATTGCCATCTGGATCGCGTCATTCAACTCCGAGTCCAGCAGCGACGCATCGGGCGAGATTCCGCCGCTATCCGCCGGTTGGAAAAAGTGCTCCTCCTCCTCGTGCTGTAACGACGTGACCGAATGGCGCTTCCTGCGCCGCAATTCATTAAAGACAAGGTTCCGCGTGATCTTGAAGAGCCAGGTGGTGAATTTCGCCGTGGGCTGGTAACGCCCCGCCGATTTCCATACGCGGATGAAGACCTGTTGCGCGATGTCTTCGGCATCCAAATCATCACCCAACATCTTAACCACCGTTCCCACGACCCGCGCCTGGTGCGCCTCGATCAAGGATTGGAGCGCTTCCATGTCGCCCTTCGCAACCCGTTGCATCCAAAATACATCCTGGTCGGAGGCGCTTACCGGAAGCGCGACACGCGAAGAGATGGCTTCAACATTGGCGGTCTTCATGCAGGAGAAATTGGGGAGACATGACGCGAATTCTTGCGGGCGAGCCAATTTGGCCTGGATAACTCAGACACGGCGCGCGCCGTATCGAACAGCGCGCGCCTCGGAAGCGGGACTCGGGCGTTCTCGGAAATAAAAGGAGTTATGCCTCCTTCGGCTTCAGCACCAGAAACTCGGTCCGGCCCTTTCTCCAGACGTGCAGCAGCACCCGCTCCGTCTTCGCGATCTTATTCCCTTCGGCAATCGCCTCGTCCGAACTCGTGAGCGCCTTGCGGTTCATCTCCAGGATCACATCCCCCTTGCGGAGCCCCACATCATATCCCACCGAGTCCGGCGACATATCCGTTACAAGCACACCTTTGATATCCTTGGGCACTTGAAGTTCCGTACGCGCGGAATCGTCCAGATCGCCCACCGTGATCCCATCAAGCACATTTGGATTACCCTCCTTCGGCGCGTTCTCACTAAGCTCCCCGCTGACGGCCTGTTCTCCCAGCGTTGCTTCGCTGGTCCTCGATTGGCCATCACGCAGATAGGTTAGAGCCACCTTTGTCCCGGGGCTCATGCCTCCCACGGCCAGCCGCAACGCATGCGGATCGCTGATTGGCTTGCCATCCACCGCGGTAATGATGTCCCCATTTCTCAGCCCGGCTTTCTCAGCCGCCCCGCCCGGCGCTACTTCGCCGATGAGCGCGCCCTGTTGATCACTGGGAACTTTGAATTGCTCGGCCAGGTCCGGAGTTAACGGCTGCACCACGGTTCCCAGAAATCCCCGGGTCACCTTACCGCATTTCAAAAGGCTGTCCACGACGTTCCGTGCCAGGTTTGATGGCACTGCGAACCCGATCCCCTGATTCCCTCCGCTGCGGCTGAAAATGGCTGTATTGACGCCGATCAGCCTCCCATTCGTATCCACAAGCGCACCGCCGGAATTGCCGGGGTTGATGGATGCGTCCGTCTGGATGAAGTTCTCATAATCCGTGATTCCCATCCCCCCGCGCCCCAAGGCGCTGACAATGCCCATAGTCACAGTATTGGTAAGCCCGAACGGGCTGCCCACCGCAAGCACAAGATCACCCACCTTTACCTTGTCGCTGTCAGCGAAGGTAAGCACCGGCAGGTTGTTCGCATCGATGCGAAGAAGCGCCAGGTCGCTACTTGGATCGTTTCCCACCACTTTCGCATTGTATTCATGCCCGTGCTCCCCGATGCGGACCTTGATGTCGTCGCCCGCTTCCGCCACATGGTTATTAGTCAGGATAAGTCCGTCCGTACTTACTATGACACCTGAGCCAAGGCCCATAACCTTCCCTCCTTCGCCTTCTTCGCCATCGGGTCCCGAGTTATCCGGTGCGCCAAAAAAGCGGCGTTGCATCGGATTGGCCGCGGACGGATTCGCATCCTCCTTAACATTCTTGGTGGTAAAAATAGTCACGATGCTCGGCCCAACCTTGTCCACGACCGGGGCAAAGCTGGTAAGCGCGCCGGTGCTCCGTGACAGCACGGAGGAATCCACCTTGATTTGTGGCGGAGGCGAAGCCTTGGCCAAGCTATTCTGCTGGTCTGGCGGATTCTGCGCATGCACCGGCACGGCCAGCGGGCTCAGGGTGAGCGCCACGGCGGCAACCATCACGGCTTTTGCAAACCGCGAGTGGAAGAGGGTGGATTTGACGCGGGTGAACGGAACGGACGAGAATTGACGGACGGGCCGCCAAAGGATCGGTGAATTCATAATATATTATGGGAGTTGATTTTCGACGTTCCCACCATCCCCTCTGCCGCTGGAGCAATCGTGTCCCTAGGATTACAATTATGTTAGGAATTGTCAGAAGGCTTAGGAGTTTTTCGATTGCCCAATAAGCGCATGTTCGGAGTCAACTGGACTGCCAAGAGCTTTCTTCATCCCGGGAGCTTACGCCACCTCCGCAGACCTCACTCGCCCGACAACAATGCGCCCGAGACTCCTGCTCCAGACAGTCTGCCTTCTCCCCAGTCAATGTCGCCAACACCGTTTAAAGGGGTTAAGGGACAATAAAAGCAATGAACATCTTTCTCATGCAGAACCAGTTGTTGACCGGCCCTCATACGGTAGATGAAGTTCGCAATCTGATCGCGAGCGGCCAGATAACCGCGTCTGCCCGGGCATGGTATGCCGGGTTATAGGACTGGGTTACATTCGCCAACCTTGCGTAAGGAAAGGCTATTTTCGATCATCCTCAATCGCAATCAACTCCAAATCCGCCAAGCGAGTCGTCACCCCTTCCATGCACCTAGCCTCGGCCTCCTATTGCACCGACAACTTTAGGTTTAGCGCGACAGAAATAAACAACCCCGCCGCAAGCGGACGGGGTATTTTAGATAGATCAACCATACTATACGCCGCAAGCGGCGGGGAATTGAACCCGGAAGGGATTAAATTTAGGCATAAAGGGCGGTACGTCAGCAGGGTGAACTCACAGTCGGTACGTTGGAATGTCGAGCCGTAAAGGGCTTCGAATTCAGAAGGGATGTGACGACGATTGCTATCGTTTTGTGACAATTGCACAAGGGGTGGTTAGTCCTTTTGCAACAAGAACACCTGGCCGGATTTCTTTTCGAGGGTCGATTCCAGCTTCAGGATCGCAGGGTAATCCTGAGGGTTGATGACGGCCGGGGAGGTCTCGGAGTCGTCGGTGAGGACATATTTGCCCGCGGTGAACGATGAGGTCATCCGCACTTTGCCGCCGTCGGCCGGAACGTCGAGGCTTTCGCTCCCGGGGGCGATGAGCACATTGTGGAAACCGAACGGCAACTCGATCTCGGTGCGGACGCTGGTGGTGTATTCGTGCGAAAGCATCAGCGGCAGGGTACGCCGCTCGCCGCCGGGAAGCTGGACGAGCGACGGCGTGAACGGCAGGTCGAAGTAGAGATATTTCCCATCCGTTATCGCGTAATTATCGAGTTCCACATTGAACTTCTCGGTGCCGGGATAGCTGTCGAATTGTTCGGTCAACGCCCCCACCGGGCGCGCCCCCTGATCGAACTTTGAAACCAGTTGCTGATAGTAACGCTTCTTTTCCTCCGGACGCAACTCGGCGAAGAAACGGCTCTTCTCGTTGTATACGTTGCCGAAGTAATGCTTGAGGACTTCCATCCGGAGCCTGCCGTCGTCGCCGAATGAAAGCTTGTAATTGGTTTCGACCCTGTCCTGGCAATCCTTCGCGGCTGCGATGACCTCGCCGGCCTGGATCGAGAGGTCTATCCCAAGTCGGTCGTCATGCGCGGTCGAGCCGAGCTTCGAGTACTGATCGGTATCGTTCAGGTAATAAGTCTCCCCTTCGATCGCGACCTTGACCAGGGGCGTGCTGAAACTCTCGGGCAGCGGAAACGAGGCCGTGAAGGCCCGAATCCCATCCGTCGCCGGTAGGTCCGAGGCAAGGACAAACCGGGGTCGAAACCCAGCCGCCGCCAGCATGGCATGCAGCAGGATGGCCCGATCCGCCGCGTGGCCGTAACCGTCGGTGAGCGTGGTGTCGGCCTTCGAGAGTTCGCGCAAAGGCAACTCCGTGAAGGACGGCCCCGCGAGCCGAATCGATCTGGCCACAAAATCGCGGATGGCTTTCACGGTTTCCAGCCCGCCCCTGCTCTGGCCGGCGATTTGACGGGCCAGGGTGCCGGCTTTCTCCCGGGCCTGGGAGCGATCCTGGAGGGTGTCGTTCAGTTCCTTGAGATACGCCTTGAAATCTCCCACGAAGTAATTGACCCCGGGCTTGTAAACCCAGTCAGGCGGCAACTCAGTTTCCGCGGGCAGCGCGGAGATATTTTGCGCGGACCAGCGCCAGGCTTGGGCATTGTTGCCAACGGTGGGAGCGTCGGCCTTGAGCGGGGCGCCGCCGGTGACTATTTTCTCGACCTTGATGCCGGCGGGAGCGGTCAGTTGAAACGATTTTTGCCGGAGGTCGTCAGGCAATTGAAACGGCTCGAATCCGCCGATATAGGGCATGTTCTTCATGCGAATCTCGAATTCCACTTCAATGGTTGACCCGATATCCACGCCCGGCAGGTTGGCCACGAAAATCTTGCCGCCGGTATAGCGCTTTGCCGTGGCGCTCTCTTCGGCATCCATGACGTTCATTTCGCCCTTGGATATTTCCTGGCGCTGGCCGGTCTTGGAAGTCACCACGCCGCTAATGAAACTGACCTCCTCGCATGCGGGATTGTAATGCAATTTGATCTCCGCCTCCTTGATCTTGCCGGCGTAGGTCAGGATGCGCTTCGAGAATTTAACGCGGTAAACGGCCGTGTGCGCGTCGGTCACAGCCATCTCTTTCTGACTGTCCAGGATGACCGAATTCGATCCGACCGGCGGCGACGCGGGCGACACATCCGCCACCGCGGGAGTGGCCGGGACGGATTTTGCGAGCGCCAGCACCGGGGATTTTCTCGCGTCATAGCCCAGCTTCTTGAGCGTCTTCTTGAACTCCGCGTATTGCGCGGGGGCGATCTCGACGCCCTTGAGCTTCAGTTCGCGGGAGCAATCGAGCGTCCCGTCTTTTTCGGCGAAGGTCTGGCGGTAGCTCACGCAGTCGTTTTCGATGGCGGGGCAGACCCGGATCGACTCAAGGGTCGCGAAGTCGCCACTGAGCTTGAGCGATATTTGCTCGTCCATGCCGGAGGCCACGCGGGTCTGCATCGCGTATTTCCGTTTGTCGAGGCCGGTCCCCTCAAGGACGCTGTTGATGAGGCCGAAGTGCTTTCCGATCCACGGCACGCTCATGACCGATTTCCCGTGGCCGGTTGCGATCATGTCGTCGACGGTGAATTCGATCTCCACTTTGATCGGCTGGGAGACATCGAGCATGTTTTCCGGAGTCACCTTGAAGGATTTGAGTCGGGCGCCCGGAATCGCCTTTTTCAGGTGCTCGTCGAAAAAGCGGCGCAGGTCGTCGGCCTTGATGCCGGAGAATTTGTTGCGGTAAACATCGTCGTTAGCGCCGTCGAAGCAGAGTTGCGAAGTGGCATCGAGCCTGCCGGTGGCGCTCAGGACCCCGGTGGTCTTGATGCGCATGAGGTTCTCTTCCGGGGGCTTGAAGGAACTGACGCGGATGGTTTCTCCTTCCGGCCGGGCGACTAGGTAGCTCTGGTTGCCGTCATACCACGGTTGCAGGTCGCGCGCGTGCTGATCGGTCGGGTCCAGAAGGATGTAATGTCCCTTGGGCATTTCCACGCCGGCGATGGCGTGGTTGAAATTGGCATCGGGAATCTCCTCGTCCTTGCGCGATCCCACGTTGACGAGCACCGGGTAGGCGTCCAGCCCAGCGACCCGCAGCATCGCGACCAGCAGCGCGGCTTTGTCCCGGCAGACTCCGTATTGTTTGGCGAGTGTCATGCTGACATCGTGCGGCTCGAAGCCGGGCCGGTCTTTTTCCGGAGTGAGGCCCATGTAACGGACCTTTTGAGAGACGTAATAGAATAACGCCTTCATTTTATCCATGTCGGACTTGACGCCCGCAGTGAGGGTGGCCACGGTTTTCTTCAGTTCGGGCGAGGTGGCGTCGATGTGCGGCTTGCTGAGGTTCCAATACCATTTGGAGACATCGCGCCAATCCGGGGTGGTGCTCACCAGGAGCCGCTGCACGGCATTCTCGTATGGCGGCATCGACGGCTCGTCGAACATGCGCGGGACATTGGTCACCTCCCAGCGATGCACGAGCGTCTGGTCGACTCCGGGTTGCGAGGTGTATTTCACCGTTCCCGGGATCGCGTCCTTGATGACAATCTTTTTGAGGGGCTTGGCGAGCGGGGCATGGCATTCATAAACCATGTGCCGGATATAGCCACGCCCCTCGAAGAGGTTCTCATCGGCAAACTCGCCCGGAATGATCGAGCGCATGGTGGTGGTGCGGGTGATCCAATGCACGACGTCGCCAATCTCCAGGTCCGGGATATTGACCAGCAGCACCTTGTTATTCGGGTCGTAGATGTTCTCCGACATCTGGCTGTCGTCGATGGTCTCCGTGGAGTTGCACGCCACGTCCACCGGGATAACCTCGCCCGTGGGCCGGATGACCTCCAGCTTCACCACTTCCACTTTGAAATAGGGGAGTTGGAAACCCAAGCCCAGGGTGCGGCGGTCGCGCTTCCCTTTTTCCGTCAAGACCTTGACGAATGCCTCGTCCTGATTCTGTGCCGTGCCGTCCGGCCGGTAGCTGTCGACATTTTTTTCCTCGATGGTCGCCTCGTCGCAATCGGGGTATTTTGCCAGGGAGATTTCGGAGGCGGCAGACAGGGCTTTTTTTGAATCGAGCAGCGCCCATTCGCCCCCGGCGTACGGGTCCGGCGCGGCGGACAGCGGCCACGCCGCCAATGCCGCAGCGAGGAAGAGGGATGCGCGAAAGATGAGAGTATTATGGAACTGGTTGTTCATCGGAATGGAAAATGGAGCGTGGGAGTCAGGACCTCCGGCAAAGCCGGAGGCTTGATGTTGTGAGCCGCCCAAGGCGGCTGGTTCATTGGACAATATTTGGTTTTGTTTCGGGTTTCGGTTATTCGTGCTCGCCAGTTCCAGTTGGTCGAGGCGATCCCGCTGGTCCATTGCCGGAACCCACGACGGTTAATCCGGGTCCCAACTCCACGGCCTTCGCCTAAGTTTGAGAGGCTCGGCTGCCGGTATTACTCTTTCGAGGCTCATCTTTGTGGTTAATTTGCATTGCGACCTGCCGGTTCGACTCATGCCTGCTCCCCACCCGGCATCCCTACGACGCAGTTGGCACGGTCTTCGGTGCTGAACCGCCTAATTGCACCGGCGGGACTCTTCACCCGGGTTGACGCCCGCTTCTCGGACGCAGCAGACTTTGGTAGTCTCCCCGGCAGAGCCGGGGGATTTCCTATTGGGCATTAAAGTTGGCTTCCTCAGATAGGGGGTAGTTCATAGGATGTTGATTTTCTATGTTCGCAACATCCCCGCCGTTGCTGGAGCAATCGTGTCCCAAGGATTACGAGTTTGTTAGGAATGCGCGGATTTTTAATCCGCTACCGCGAGGGCGGCCGGCGGCCGATCAGCGCGGTAGAACGGCCGTGAATTCCGAACCTTCGCCTGGCTTGCTGGTCACCAGGACATGCCCGCCGTGAGCCTCGATGATCGCTTTGACCAAGCTAAGGCCAAGGCCGAGACCTGGCTCGGAACGGCTCTTGTCCGCCCGATAAAACCGTTCCCAGATACGCGGCAAATCCTCCGCGGAAATGCCCACGCCGGTGTCGCGGATCGTCATGGCGAGCGACTGTGGTTCGTCGCGTAGCAAAACGGTAACACGGCCATTCCGTGGCGTGTATTTGATCGCGTTGTCGATCAGATTGGCGAAGACGAGGCGGATACGAACCGGATCAATGACGACTTCGTGGATGCCGGAAAATTGCTTATCGATGAGTATCCCCTTCTCTTCGGCGACATCCTGGTAAAGATCGATGGCGAGATCGAGCAGTTTGGCGACGTCGGCGCGCTCAATCGCCAACCGCATGGCTCCGGCTTCGGCCGCGGCCACGTCCATGACTGTGCGCAGAATCGTTAGCACCCGATCTGATTCCTCGACACATTCCGCGAATGCTTCGCGCGCTGCCGATTCGGTGACGATCCGCATTCCATCCTCGGCAGTGGCGCGCAGTCGGGCCAAAGGTGTCCGCAGGTCGTGCGCAACATTGTCCAGCGACTCCCTCATCCCCCGAAGGAGCGCCTGATTCTTGTCCAGCATCGTATTGAAAACTCGCACGAGTTCGCGCAGTTCATCGTCCGGCGCGGGTGTAGAGACCCGCGCGTCCAGCCTCCCGGTATCGACGATTGAGCGCACGGTTTCGCCGAGTTGCCGAACTGGTCGCAACGCGCGGTTGCTCATCCACGCCGCGCCGACAAATCCAAGCAGTATCAGCGGGACGGCAGCAATGGAGAGGATCTGACGGTATCGTCGAAGAATCCCGCCGCGGCTTTCCGTGGCTCTTGCAACCTGGATGAGCGCGCCGTTGGCAAGTGAGCGCGAGCTTGCGATGAGGTCAAAATCATCCCCGCGCGGCAGGCGCAGCCATTCGCGTGGGTGTTGGTCAAGTTCTTCGTTGAGCGCATGCGCATCCGAGTCCATCCAATCGTGCGGCACTGATTGGAGCGATACGCTGCCGTGTTGATCGACAATCCGCACAAAATACGCAGCGCGCACCCCCGACTCGCGCTCCGCATCGAGCCGCTGCAACAATGCGCGGACGCCCTGCTGCTCAAAAAGGGTGGCGTATTCGTCAAGCCGCTGGTTCACAATGCCGCGATCCTCCCTGTCGATGGCGTCCGCCAGGAAAAAATAGAGCAGCGGAAGCAGCACGATCGCGCCAAGGGCGAACGCCGAGCCATACCACAAGCTGAGCCGGCGACCGACCGTGCGCTTAGGGTGCTTTGAGGACATAACCGACGCCTCGCAATGTGTGGATGAGTTTGTCCGGAAAATCTTTGTCGATTTTCGAGCGCAGTCGCGAGACAAGGACGTCCACCACGTTGGTCTGCGGGTCGAAGCTGTAATCCCACACGTGCTCAAGGATCATCATCTTCGTTACGGGCCGTCCGGAATTGCGCATCAGGTATTCCAGCAAACGAAATTCGCGATTCTGCAACTCGATTCTGGTTCCCCCGCGAACGGCCGAGCGACTGAGCAGGTCCACCGATAGATCGGCTACTTTGAGCGATGAGGGTTCGGCCACGCGCGATCCGCGCCGGATAAGCGCCTGCACGCGCGCCACCAATTCGGAGAGCGCAAACGGCTTCGAAAGATAATCATCCCCACCCGCCTGGAGCCCTTTGATCCGTTCATCCACGCTTCCTTTCGCGCTCACAATGATCACAGGGGTCAGAATGTTCTTTTCCCGTATCTCGCCGATGAGGCTCAAGCCGTCGAGCTTTGGCACCATGATGTCGATTACAGCCGCGTCGTACGGCGCCGCCAGGGCAAGCACCAGGCCGTTCTCGCCATCCGCGCAGTGATCGACCGTGAAGCCGCTTTGCTTGAGCCCTTTCACAATGAACTCAGCGAGCTTCTTATCGTCTTCGACCACCAGAACGCGCATATCAAGTCAGTTTAACCTTCGTTGCGGCTGAATCCAGCGCTAAGCGCGAGGGATCCCGGCATCCGGCCGCCGAGCCGCAATCACCCTGCCGCCCGCGAGCTTCGGCCCCCGCTTCGAAAATCTGCTGCCCCCGATAAGTCGTTCCCAAACATCGTTCGGCTTAGCGATCCTCCGACGGGAGCGCTTTGCGCGGTGACGGCGTGGGATATTTTTTGGTCGAAGGCCAGATCAGCCGCCAAGGTTGGTGCTTCAACGTGTCGGTCGCCTGGGTGAGATTTTGGCCGACCGTCGAGAACTGCGCGCCAAGCTCATCTACGATCGATTTCAACTGCTCCGAGGTTACGCGCAGATTGTACAGGGTCGTGCCGATGTCTTTGTTGCCGGAAAGCTCTGCTGTGAGTTTCTCGGAATTTCTTAAGGTCTTGTCGAGCGGGCTGCCGGAACCGGTGAGCCTGTCGAGGTTGGCCGCCGCGTCTTTTACGGCTATGAGCGCGCCGTTGGCATCGTCCACTGTTTTTTTCACCGGCAGCGCTTTGAATTTGTCGAGCAGCGCGCCCGCTTTAACCTCCAATTCATCCAAGCCTGGGGATGGGATGGTCGGCAGCACATCGTAGCCTCCCACGCTCGCCACCGCGGCGGGCGGCGCGCTTTTTTGAAAATCGAGTTCCACGAAAAGCTGGCCAGTCAGCAGGCTGCCGCTTTTCAAACTGGCCCGCAGACCTTTTTCGACATTCTCGGCGATGAGTGCCTGCGCGGTTGTGTTATTCCTGCCCGGCTGATCCAGAAGGAGATTCGGATCGATTTTGATGAGCACAGGCACGCGATGCTCGGGATCATCCGGGAGATATTCGAAGGAGGCGCCCACGACAGTGCCGACGCGGATGCCGCGAAAGTCGACGGGCGCTTCCGGGCTAAGCCCGCGCACGCTGGCGGTGAAGAGCAGGAGATAAGGCAGAGTGGGATTGAACCCAGCCTTGCTCGCCTCGTCGAATCCGCTGTAAAGAACGAAAGTCTGGCCGTCAGGAAGGGGTTTCGGACGCAGGTGGTTTTCCGCCGGCTCGGTAAACGTGACATTGGTGGCCAGGAGTGATTCGAGCGTGCCGCGCAGTTGCACGCCTTCGGCACCGATTTTGAGATCGAGTCCGCCGGTGTTGTAAAAGTGCGTCCGCTCGCCCACCAGACGCGCGTAATCGTCCTCGATAAAAGCATCAAACTCCACCTCTCCGGATTCGGGATTGAAGACGCGGGTGTCCAGCTTTCCGACATTGATGCCCTTGTAAACGATGGAGGCCCCCGGTCCGAGGCCGCCGGCCTGCTGCGCGATAAGCTTGAAACGCAGACCGGGAACGCCGGGCGGTGTCGCGGGCGGGTTTTCCAAGCCGATAAAATGCCGGCCCCGATTTTTGAGAACGCCCGGCTGGATCTCCAGGTAGTTACCCGAAACCAGGGTGCCCAGCCCGGAGATGCCCGCCGAGGAGTAGCGGGCGCGCACGATCCAGATTTGGCTGTCCTGGGCCAGCAACCGGGCTGCGTCCCGGTTCATATCCACGGTGATGATTACGCCCTTGAGATCCTCCGTGAGATCGATTCGCGTGACGGTGCCGACTGGCACGCTACGGCAAAGCACAGGTGTTTTTTCGGCGATGATTCCCTCGGCTGTCTCGAAGCGCACGGTGATCTCCGGTCCCTCGGCTGAGTAATGATGCCAGACCAGCCACACCCCGAGCAGGGCGGAAACCACCGGGATGATCCACACGGGCGAAAAGCGGCTGCGGGGCGGCGGATGGCTCACCGGGGCTTCCGGTGGAGGATGGCTTACCGGGGTTTCTGGCAGCGGAGCGTCGTCCTGCGCATCTGGAGAGGCGACACTCATGCCGCCTCCTGGCTCCGGCGACCAGAGTGTCGGCGCTCCTTTGCGGCCGCATCCCAGATCAAGCGCGGGTCGAACGAATGCGCCGCGAATATCGTCAGCAGCACCACGCCCGCGAAAGCTAAAGCACCCTCGCCGGCGTTGATCGTAATAACGGAGCCGAGTTGGACGACACCGACAAGGATGGCCACAACGAACACATCAACCATTGACCAGCGCCCAATGTAGTCCGTCACGCGATAGAGCCGCGTTAACGCGCGCGGCGAACGGCCAGAGCGCGCCCCCAGGCAGAGCACAACAATCGAGAGAATTTTGAGGATCGGGATCATCACGCTGGCAATGAAAATAATGAGAGCCACGGGGTAATCCCCCGCCTTCCAGAACTGCACGACGCCGCCCACAATCGTGCTCTGGCGCGTGCCCTGGAGCGTGCTCTCGACTTGCAGCACCGGCAGAAGATTCGCGGGAAAATAAAGAACCACCGCCCCGATCGCCAGCGCAATGGTGCGTTGCAGGGAATCGGGCTTGCGCAGGTGAAGCGGTGCGTGGCAGCGCGGACAACGCTCCGCTTCCATCGATTCCACCCGTCCGCAGGAATGGCAGCACGCCAATCCGCGGACCGCCGCCGAAGCCGGGTCGAACTCGATCACGGCCGCGCCGCCTCCAGTTGTTCCCACAACTCCGCCTGATCAATGGCTGCGAGCGCGGTCGTCAGGCAGACGATCAGTCCGACAAACGCCCAGAACGAGATACCCAGGGAAAGCGTCGCCAGCTTGCCGAGCTTCAGCAGGCTCACAAGGACTCCGAGCAAAAACACCTCCACCATGTTCCACCGACGCGCTTCGTGAATGGCGCGGCAGAGCGGCAGCGCCCAAGGCAGCCTCCGCCCGCGCAGAAGCGGCGCCAGCACATAGAGCAGGGCGCCGATGAGCACCGCCGGAGCCGCCAGCGTAAAGACCGCGACCAGTGCTCCCAGCACAGGGAACCCCTCCTTCTCCAGCCCGGAAACGCCGCCGACGAGAAGCATGCTGCTCTCGCGATAGTCCGCTCGCAAGGTGAGAAACGGAAATGCGTTGGCGAGGATGAAAAAGCACGCCGCCGCACAGACCAAAGCCGCGCCCCGATGCACGAAGTTGGGACGGCGCGAGAAAAGGCGAGCGCGACACCGCGGACAAATCACCCGCTCGCCTTCGTGAACTACCGGCACGCCGAAAAGCGCGTCGCAATCAGGACAGGCAAAATAGCGAGGTGACATGGAGATATCCAATCGATGACCTGACGTTCGAACATTGAGGTTGATGTAAACTGATGCTCCCAACAAAAGCGACAGACCGTGGGCGGGTTTCCGCTCTCTCCGATTCAGACTTGTCCGCATTCGCTCTCATGATGACTACCTTTCTTTTGACCGCTTCATTTTTCGATAATGGCGGATCAGGGTGTTGGTCGAACTGTCGTGTTTGAGCCTGGGCGCCGCCTCGCTCTCGATTTCCAGAACGATTCGCTGGGCGAGCACCTTGCCCAACTCGACTCCCCATTGATCAAACGAATCAATGTCCCAAATCACGCCCTGCGTGAAGACACTGTGCTCGTAAAGCGCGACGAGTTTGCCGAGCACTTCCGGCGTAAGCCGGTCGGCTAGAATGACGTTCGAGGGACGGTTGCCTTCAAAAACACGATGCGCCACAAGCGCGTCCGGTGTGCCCTCCGCTTTGACTTCCTCCGCGTTTTTGCCGAAAGCCAACGCCTCGGCCTGAGCAAAAACATTCGCAAGGAGAATATCGTGATGACGTCCAAGGGGGGTGAGGGCGTGGCCAAACGCGATGAAGTCGCATGGGATGAGCCACGTGCCCTGATGGATCAATTGATAGAATGAGTGCTGGCCATTGGTGCCGGGTTCGCCCCAGTAAACCGGGCCTGTCTGATAATTGACTTTTTTTCCGGCGAGCGTGACGTGCTTGCCGTTGCTCTCCATCGTCAACTGCTGAAGATATGCCGGAAAGCGTTTCAGGTATTGTTCGTAGGGCAAAACTGCCACCGTTTGAGCCTCGAGAAAGTCGTTGTTCCAAACCGCCAGAAGTCCCATGAGGACCGGTAGGTTTTTTTCGAACGGAGCGGTGCGAAAGTGCTCGTCCACCTCGTGAAAGCCTTTGAGCAGCGCTCGAAAATTGTCTGACCCAACTGCCAGCATTGTCGAAAGACCGATGGCCGAATCCATCGAGTAGCGTCCGCCCACCCAGTCCCAGAAGCCGAACATATTCGCTGTATCAATGCCGAACGCGGACACCTTTTCCGCGTTCGTGGAAACTGCAACGAAATGTCTGGCCACCGACTTGGGATCACCGCCAAGCCCCTTGAGAAGCCAGTCGCGCGCGCTTTGCGCGTTGGTCATAGTCTCCAGTGTGGTGAATGTTTTTGACGATACGATGAACAGGGTTTTCGCAGGGTCGAGGTCACGGGTTGCCTCCACTAAATCGATGCCATCCACGTTTGACACGAAATGAAACGTCAGGCTGCGCTCGCTATAATGTTTGAGTGCTTCATAGGCCATCACGGGACCCAGGTCAGAACCACCGATGCCGATGTTGATGATGTTCCTGATGCGTTTGCCGGTATGGCCCTTCCACTTGCCGCTCCGGACGCGCTCGGAAAATGCGGCCATTTTGTCCAGCACTGCGTGGACCTCGGATACGACATTTTTTCCATCCACGATGATGGTTGAACCTTTTGGCGCACGGAGGGCCACATGCAAGACGGCGCGGTTTTCCGTGAGGTTGATCTTTTCGCCGCTGAACATGGCCGCGATCTGCTCGCTCAACTTGGATTCCTTGGCCAACTGGACCAGCAGTTTGACGGTTTGGTTGGTGATGCGGTTCTTCGAATAATCCAGGTAGAGCCCCGCCGCATCGACCGTCAGACGCTCACCACGTTCTGGATCATTGGCGAAAAGCTTTCTGAGGTGCAGTTTCTCAATCTTCTTGTGATGGGCGGCGAGGGCCTTCCAGGCCGGACGCTTGGTGAGCGGTTTGATGGTTGCTTTCATATTTGTGATTTTTCGTTCCTTCGGCGGGTGCCAGCTTCCGGCCACAATCGAAACCCGCCGAGAAAGGCATTGTCGTTGTCGCCCACACGGCAGCCAGGCGGCAGAACTTTTAGTTTGTGGATGTTGCCGCCGCCGAGAACTACGTCGTCGGGTTCAAGGGCGGCGACCAATCGTTTTACGACATCCGCGACGAACTTTTGCCATTTCACCTTCCCATACTTTTTCAAACCGCGAATCCCGACATAATCCTCGAACGTCGCCTTTTTGTAAGGCAGATGGCCCAATTCCATGGGTTCGAGGAGGCCATCCACAATCATGGCCGAACCGAGGCCGGTGCCCAGTCCGAGGAACAACATCCGGCCGCGCCGGTAACTCCCCAAGGCTTGCATGGCGGCGTCATTGATGATTTTCACAGGCCGCTTAAAAGCGCCTCGATAATCAAATCCGACCCAACCCTTGCCCAAGTTAACCGGTTCGGTGAGGGGCCGGTTATGACAGACCGATCCGGGGTAGCCGAAGGACACCGCACCATACTTCCAATCCTTCGCGAGCTTGCGCACACCCGCCAGCAACATCGCCGGAGTCAACTCGGGGCTGGAAGCGAATTCGCTGTGTTCAGTCTGCCCCGTCATGAGCAGCTTGACGTGGGTTCCGCCAATATCAATGGCCAGCACTTTCATAAATTAGACGTTGGTCGCTTCAGCGCGGCGCTCTTGGACGCGATCACTGCTAGCAATTCGTTCCAGGATTTCACAAAAGATTTTGCGCCCTCGTCCTTAAGGCGGATGGCTAGGCTGCCCGCCACGGCGGCGTCCCAACGGCTGATGAACATCGAAGCCACGGAGCCAACCTGGGGATTCAGCCCGGCGGCGAGGCGCCGCTCGATACCGCGCAGGTACGCCTCGGTCGCCGCCACATACTGCTCGCGTGAAAACAGCAGCGTCACATTGACCGGTACACCCGCAAAGATTGCCTCCTCGATGACCCGGCCATAGCCGAAAGCTATGGATGAACCGCGGTCTCCGCACTGGCTCTGCAATAATGTCTCAAGGCTCTGCCGGACCAATCTGCCTTCAACCCTGAATCGAGCGAAGTACGTCCCCGAGCATCGATGTCGGATGAGATTCGTCACGGCTATGAGATCCTTAGACGGGCAAAGACCGGGAGTTTCACCCCGACCAAGATCAAGCCAAAGAGGAGCGACGCCCCAAATTCCGCCGCGAGCACCGGAAAGGACAACGGCGCCATGGCGATTCCACAAAGGGCCAGCGTTGAAATAATGGCAACATCAGCCATCGAGGCCGCTACCATCCATGTCGTGGGACGCAGCCCCCAGGAATGATGGCGCCCGCGCACGGCGTAGAGCGTGGCCTGGCCTGCGTAGACGACGGCGACGACACAGAGTGTCCTCAGCGCATCCAATCCGAGGCCCATTCTATATTTTCCCACGGCCATGATCGCCGTGCAAAAGGCGAGAAAGCAGGCTCCTAGGATGACCCCTGCCACCGTGACACTGCCGATTTTCCACGCATTGGGCGTTTCCGATGGTCGCACTCTGTCAGTGGTCAATGTCATGACCAGGAAGTCGCCCGTAATCAGTACGATGACCATCAGCATGGGCGTCAGGACCGCATGGCCAGTCATCATGAGTCCTACCGCCAGTATGAGCACGAGTCCCATTTTCTTGATCACCGAGTTCAAGATGTAAGTGAGGATTCGCTGAAAGGCGATGCGCCCCTCCTTTACCGCGGCGACGATGCCGGCGAGGCCGGGTTTGGTCAGCACCACTCCGGCCGCGGATTTGGCCACGTCCGTGGCTGTCGATACGGCGATTCCGATTTGTGCCTGGCGAAGCGCGGGGGCGTCGTTCGCGCCGTCGCCGCACATCCCCACGGTGTGACCGTTCTTCTGGAGCAATTTGACAAGATCATATTTTCCCTCGGGCAGGATACCGGCGAAGACCGAGAAATCCCCTGGCTGGAGGGTCGCAGGAAGGTCTCCTGGCGGGCAGATGGGCCCATCCAGTCCCACGGCGCGGGCCACTATACCTGCGGTAGCGGGCGCATCCCCGGTGACCATGACTGTACGCACGCCGAGTGCATGCAATTCCGAGACGAGCGCGGCCGAGTCCTCACGCGGCGGATCGCTGAGCGCGATCAGTCCCATCATTTGCATCGACGCCGGCGGACCGAAGGCCACTGCCAGGACCCGGAAACCCTTCGCTTCGAGTTCGCCCGCGCTCGCCGCGGCGGCAGGTGGAGTGGCGGAAAGCGCGGCGACTGCCGTGAAGGCTCCCTTGGTGATCCGCACGGGGCTTCCCTCCGCGCTCGTTGCAGTGGCCTCGGACATCTTTTTCGCCGGATCAAATGGCAGGAAGGTGGTCAACTTGGGCAGATCCGATACCTTCCTCTTCAAAGAGGCGGCGCGGATAGCCGCATCCACGGAATCCTGGCCTCCCTCGGAGCTTGCCAGCGTCGCCATCCCGAGTACGTGCGCTTCATCGAAGCCCGGCATGGGCCTGACACTGGTGACGGTAAGTTGGTTGCAAGTGAGGGTCCCCGTTTTGTCCGAGCATAGGACATTGATCGTGGCTGCTTCATCCACGGCGGAGAGCCGCGTTGGCAGGACGCCAAGCTTGGCCAGCGCGCGCGCCCCGATGGAAGCGGCGAGGGTGAACGTAGCGGGCAGCGCGACCGGTATCGCCGCAAGGACCGAAGCGAGCAGGAGCGAGACAAGCTCTCTCCATGGCATCGAATGCGCATAAGCATACGCTCCCATGAGCACGATGATGCCGCCGTTGAAGATGGCGAGGTTCCGCACAATCTGAAACACCGCTTTCTGCTGCGAGCTGACCACGTGAGCGGTGCGGACGAGTTCTGCCGTCTGGCCGAACTTGGTGTGGAGGCCCGTGGCCGTCAATTCCGCCGTTGCTTCGCCGCGCCGCACCAAAGCCCCGGCGTAGGTATCTGTACCGGGACCCGCCTCCAGCGGCAGCGATTCGCCGGTAAGCATCGATTGATCGAGCGAAACAGAACCGGAAACAAGATGGGCATCGGCGGGAACCACGCCGCCAAGCGATAACTTCACCAGATCTCCGCGCACGACCTCTGCGGCCGGCATCGTTTTCCATACCCCATCGCGGCGGACGGAGGCGTTGAGCGCGAGCCGCGACCGCAGTGCGGTGAGCGTGGCCTGGGCGCGGCTTTCCTGGCAAAACCCAAGCACAGCGTTGAATACCAGAAGGCCCGCCACCACCCCGGCCTCCAGATACTTGTGCGAGAGCAACTGCAGGAGAATGGCCGCTTCCAGCAACCACGGGACAGGAGCCCAGAACTTGGACAGGGCATTTTGCAGGAGATTCGCGGACGTATCCGGCATGGCATTCGGGCCATCCGTTTGAAGACGGGCGGATGCCGCTGCGCTGGTAAGTCCACCCGGCGCAGGTTCATGACACTGGCCTGGAGACTGGGTGGGGAACGCGACTGCCGGGTGCATTTTGGGAATCACAGGATTTCGATGCCGTCTGTGCAAAGACGCGATACTCGCATCAGGCCAAGGCGCCCGTGGTTTCCAGGATCGGATAATCCGTGTATCCCTTTGACCCGCTCATATAAAAGGTAGAGGGATCTGGTTCATTGAGCGGCGCGTTTAGCGCAAACCGGCGCGGCAGATCGGGATTCGCAATGAAGAGAACGCCAAACGCAACCGCATCCGCTTCTTGCGCGGCAAGCACATGTTCCGCGGTCTCCTGTTCAAATTTCTCGTTCGCAATAAAGACGCCTCCAAATGCCATCTTCAATGCCGGGCCGAGCCGGTTGGCGCCCAGCGATTCCCTCGCGCAAATAAATGCGATACGTCGGGAACCCAACTCCCGCGCAACATATTCAAACAACGCGGCCGGATTGGAATCGCCCATGTCATACATGTCACCTCGCGGAGCCAGGTGCACCCCGACGTGACCGGCACCCCATACCGGGATCACGGCATCGGTGATGTCCAACAGCAGCCGCGCACGGTTTTCAATCGAACCCCCATAGATGTCCGTCCGGTGATTGCTCTTGTCGTGAAGAAATTGATCGAGCAGGTAGCCGTTGGATCCGTGAATCTCCACGCCGTCAAAACCCGCAATCTGCGCATTTTCCGCTCCTTTACGGTAAGCTTCTATGATGCTTGGGATTTCGTCCAGTTCCAGTGCGCGGGGCGTGACAAATGATTTCAAAGGACGAACCAGGCTGACATGCCCGGCAGCCGGGATTGCGCTGGGTGCCTCTGGAAGCGCACCACCCAGGAACATGGGGTCTGAAATGCGTCCAACATGCCAGAGTTGGAGCAGAATGCGCCCGCCGGCCTTGTGAACGGCTTGGGTGACAAGTTTCCAGCCTTCGACTTGTGCCTGCGACCAGATACCCGGGGTGTCCGCGTAACCAACGCCCATCGCGATAACTGAGGTGGCCTCGGAAATGATCATTCCTGCTGTGGAGCGCTGCGCATAGTATTCGGCCATTAACTCATTGGGTATGCGTTGCGCGCCGGCGCGCGAGCGGGTAAGCGGAGCCATGATGATGCGATTGGGCAGGCGCAGGGCGCCGACCTGGATGGCATCGAAGAGCGTGGGATGTTTCATTGACGTACAGTTGGCGGAAGTTTAGGGGGTGCCGGAGGCTAGATCAGCTATGCGAATATCGTGGTCAAAGTTCCTTGCGTATGGATTCGAGTTCACTGAGACGTTTTGGCGTGGTTTTGGGATATGCCATTTTCAGTTCATTGAGCGCATCGAGGACAATTTGGGAAACAATCACCCTGGCATTCTCTTTATCATCGGCGGGAACGACATACCAGGGTGCGTCATGAGTGCTGGTGGCATTCAAGCATGCCTCATAAGCCTTCATGTAATGGTGCCAGAATTTCCTTTCGTGAATATCCGCGAGGCTGAATTTCCAATTCTTGTCCGGCTCATCAATACGTTCGAGAAATCGCTTTCGTTGTTCATCCTTCGACATGTGAAGGAAGACCTTGACGATCCGCGTTCCATTTCGGTGGAGATGATCTTCCAGGTCCGTGATGGAACGATATCGCTCCTTCCAGATTGTCTTTTCGTCGAGCAACTCAACCGGAAGCCCCTGGCCACGGAGAATCTCCGGATGTACCCGGGCGATCAACACTTCCTCGTAATAAGAACGATTGAAGATGCCGATCCGCCCGCGTTCCGGTAACCGGCAGGTCGTGCGCCACAGAAAATCGTGTTTCAACTCCTCGGAACTCGGTTGCTTGAAACTGAAAACCTCGCAGCCTTGCGGATTGACCCCGGACATTACGTGCCGAATCGCCCCGTCCTTCCCGGCAGCGTCCATCCCCTGAAAAATCAGCAACAGCGCATAGCGGCCGGACGCATAGTGAAGGCGTTGCAGCGAACTCAGCGTCTCAATATGTTCCTCCAGGAGCTTTTGATACTGCTTCTTCGACTTGCAATAGGGCTTCACAATGGTCGGACACTCGTTGAGTTCGACCTTTTCACGGGGCCTCACACGGAAATCCTTTGAATCTATTTTCGTCTTCATTCTTTATGGGGTTCATCTTTCCGCTTTTCGTGCTCCGATTTCTCCAAGTCTTCAACTGCTTGAACGTCCTCACGCCCAAGCTCCTCGTAGAGCGCGTGGACTCGCTTGACGAGCTGCGGCGTCAGGTCAGTCTCGGCTTTGGCGTTAGGCTTGGGCTCGGCTTTGATCTCGGCCTTGGGCTCGGCTTTGGCTTCGGGTTTAGGCTCGGTTTTAGCTTCATCTTTTCGAATCTCTCGCTCCGCCTTGTCCCAGTTCTGAACTGATTGGCCATCCCGGTGGCCCTGCTGCTCATATAGCTCATATGCCCGTGTGGCGATCTGCGGCGTCAAATTAGACGATGTCATGGCCTTGGCTTCGGGCCTGGCCTCAGGTTTAGAATCAGCCGCCTTGGTTTCGGGTTTGATCTCCGCTTTGCCGTCAGGCTTTGCCTCAACTTTGGCTTCGGGCTGTGGCTCGGCTGCGGGCTTGGATTCAGCTCCAGCTTTGGCTTTAGGTGCAGTTTCGGTTTCAGGTTTAGACTCAGATTCAGGTTCGTCTGCGGCCTCAGCCTTAACTTCGGGTTTCGCATCAGGCTTTGGAGCGGCTTTAGACCCAGCTTTGCTTTCGGGCGGTGACGCGGGTTTAGGTTCGGACGTGGATTCGGGTTTAGGCTCAACCTTGGCTTCGATCTTGTGCTGGGCTCTCGCTTCCGGTGTAGCCCCCGCTTCGGTGCGATCCAAAATCCAATAGGCGACCAGCTTGACGCGGTCATTGACCAGCGCCCAAACAACAGCATATATCCACACGAACACTGCCCATTTCCAGGAGATGGGAGCCATGAAAATCCCAAAAATCGCGATCAGCGTTGCCACGATTTGCGTGCCGAGCACCGCTCCCCATAAAATCTTTGCCGGGGGGATGGACCAGAACGGGCCGCGCGTGCGCGTCAGGAAGATCGTTAGGTGTCCGGCCACGGACAGTTTCAAATACATCAGCGTCTGGATGTGCGCCCGGTCGAGCCGGGGGAGGAAGCTGCTAAGGAGGTTCTTCTCACCAAGATAGAAGAGTCCAAACGCGGCTACGACTCCGATGACACCCAGCACCGTGGATATCCCCAGCACCATGCGCATATTCCAGGCCTCGGGTTTGTTCCGGTAATGAACGTTGTCATAGGCGATGGAAAGGATGGCGCCGTCATTGAGCAACGCGATCATCACAATCATGACTGCGGTTACTGGGTAGAACTTAAAGACCAGGATCGACAGGGTCATAAAGAACAGCACGCGCAAGGTCTCGGCGATGCGATAGATCGCGTAGCTGTTCATTCGCTGGAAGATTTTCCGGCTCTCCTTGATCGCGTCGATGATCACTGACAGCCCGGGCGCCACGAGCACGATGGCCGCTGCCGCGCGAGCCGCGTCGGTCGCGCCGGAAACGGCGATGCCGCAGTCAGCTTTCTTGAGTGCCGGGGAATCGTTCACCCCATCGCCGGTCATCCCGACGATGTGACCGCGTTTTTGCAGGACATCGATAATGTGATACTTATGTTCAGGGAAGACTTGGGCGAAGCCGTCCGCCTTCTCGATGGACTCAGCGACCTCCGCGGTCTCCTTCTTTTTCGAGTCGCCCAAGCTGGCCGCATCCAGGATATTGGTGCCCATATCCAGCTTGCTGGCGGTCTCCTTGGCGATGGCGAGGGCATCGCCCGTAACCATTTTGATCTTCACACCCATCTTGCCCGCCTCCGCGACCGTTGCCTTGGCATCTTCTCGTGGCGGATCGAACAGCGGCAACACACCGAGAAACTTCCACGGGCCATCCTGGTCGGAGCGCGCTACGCCCAGCGAGCGAAAGCCCCGTGTAGCAAAGTCGTTGACGGCCTTTTCAGCAGCGGGCTTCACCTGAGCGGCGTCGCCCGATAACTTCAGGATCACTTGCGGCGCCCCCTTGGTCACCTTGAACGTCTTTCCGTCCTTGGCTTTGACTGTGGCCTGGGTGAGTTTGTGCACCGGGTCGAACGGCTGGAAATGCACCACTTCATAGTCCTTCAGCGCATTTTTGTTTTTCAGCCCGGCGAGAACGGCCATATCAATCGTGTCGTTGTCGTCCGCGCGCGACGCCAGCGCGCCACTCAGAATAAGTTGATCGGCCGATGTCCCATTAACGGTAAAGGGATCGCCCAGCGTCAGCTTGTTCTGGGTTAGCGTGCCGGTCTTATCCGCGCAGAGAACGTCCACGCCCGCTAACTCTTCGATAGCTACCAGCTTACTTACAATCGCCTGCTTCTTGGCGAGGAGGCGCGCGCCGACCGCCATCGTCACCGACAACACTGTGGGCATGGCGACGGGAATGGCCGCGACCGTGAGGATAAGGGCGAATAGGAGGACCGGGTCCTGGGGAGCTTTCGCGTAGAGCATGGGTTCACCGCGGAAGTAGCCGACGGTAATAATCACCGCCACCAGGACCACCGCGAGGATGATCAGGTATTTGCCGATCTTCAGGACAGCCTGTTGAAAATGGCTGACGGTGTGCGCCTCCTCCACGAGTTTTGCCGTCTTGCCAAAGTAGGTGTCGGTGCCGGTGGCATAGACCAGCGCGCCGATTTCACCGCGCTTGATGACCGACCCCGAAAAGACTGCCTCGCCCGGTTTCCGCGTCGCCGGCAATGACTCTCCCGTCAGTGCTGACTGATCTACTGACACGTCGTCGCCGGCCAGTAATCGCGCATCCGCCGGAACAATGTCGCCCAGGCGCAACCGAATGATGTCGCCCGGCACCACCTCACGCGCCGGTGGATTGATCCACTTCCCATCCCGCTTTACCCGTGCCTTGATCGCCAGTCTGGCCTTCAGGGCGTCGATGGCATTGCCTGCCTGGCTTTCTTCCCAGAATCCGACCACGGCGTTGCAAAGAAGCAAAAAGAGAATGATACCAAAATCCTCCCAGTGCCGCACCAGGCCCGAAAGAATCACCGCCGCTTCGATCATCCACGGGATGGGTCCCCAGAAGTAGCTCAGGAATTTTAGAAACGGATTGGTCTTTTTTTCTTCGATCTCGTTAGGCCCATATTTGGTCAGTCGCTTCTCCGCCTCCGCTTGAGTAAGTCCATCCGGCGACGACTCCAATCTTTTCTCTACTTCCGCGATGGGCAACGTTTTCAAATCGTCCTTCGCTTCGGACTTCGATGCCGGCTTCGATTCGGGATCCTTGGGCTTCGAGTCTTCGGTTGCTTTGGGGCTGTCAGCGCTGGGTTTCATGATATGTATCCTCTCACTATTTTGAATTCTCCAAATCGAACGGGTTACACCTTTCCTTTCGGCTGGGCGGCGACTCCTCCCGTTGGTAATGAATCCGGTAAATCAAGACGGGCCACGCCGATCCGGTTGTCGGCCATCCCGTAATAAACGTCGAAGCGGTCCGGTGCGCCGATATCATCGCGCCGGTCGATGCCGGTGGGGAAAACGATGTTTGGGACAGTGCCCTGGCATTCCTGTGGCAACTCCGGCTTCAACACCGGCTCCGCCGAACGATAGAGGACCTCGCGTGGATGATCCTTCGCGAGCACCATCAGCCCGGCCGAATAGCACAACTTATGTCCATCCTTGCCCGGCGCCGCGATTTCGCTCACGCCGTGGTAAATGATCAGCCAGCCATGCCGGGTGAGGACGGGAGGAGTGCCTGCCCCGATTTTCAACCTTGCCCAGGGAGCAACCGGCGCGGCCAGACGGTGATGCGAATTGAACAGGCCAAGGTGCTGTGGTTCGGGATCCTTCGGTGGCATGGGGCAGTAGGAAATCCAGATGCTTTCATGGTCGAGATCCACCTCCCGGAGCCCGTCGTGGCAGGCGGTTTCTTCGGGGCGAGTGCCGGGAAAAAGGGGGCGATGGAGGAGGGCCATCTGCAATTTTCCGGCATGGTTGGAAATGGCTATGGGGAAGAGGCTGGCATCCTTGTTGTCCACATGCACGAAATCGATGCCGTCATACGGCTCAAAGGTCGCGAGTCCCAATCGCTTCCAGTGAATCAAATCCTCTGAAATGGCGAACGCGATCCGTGGGCCGATGGAAGAGAGTGCCGCGTAGGCCATCAGGTAGCGCCGAAGTGGTTCCACGAAGGTGATGCGCGGATCCTCGCAGCCGCCGCCGCCATTTGGTAGCCGCTCGTAATCAGCTTCGGGCTCCAACGCGATGCCGAGCCGCTCGACTCCGCAAGGATCGCCTGCCTGGTTAAATTTTACGCGGGCAATGCCGACCCGCGAATAATTGCCGCGCGCGACAAGCCGTGGAAACAGGTACAGATCGCCCCCGGGTCCGCGAGCGGCGGCCGGATTCAGGACGCCTTCGACCTCATGCGGATTGCCCGGTTCCGGCTCCATGATTTGCCCCAGACGATGCAATTGAAAGGGTCTCATCAACTTACCTCCAAACAGGCGATGATCGCTTCGATCACGCGCTTCGTCTCGTGAGGGTTTTTGACCTCTATGGATAGAGCGCCCGCTTCCTCGGCCGGATAATCGTTTCCACCCGGGAACACAGCATCTCCGATAAAAATCATCTCCTTAATTGCTATGCCAAGAACGTCGCGGAGCTTTCGAATCCCATAGGCTTTGTCGATGCCATGCTTGGTGACATCGATGGATGTCGCGCCACCCAGGCGCACGGAAAATTCCGGGATAAGCTTGTCGAGGAGCGCCTTTACTTTCTTTCGCTTGCCGAAATCAGGATCCCACTTCTCCTTTTCTTCCAAAGGAGCCTGTTGCCCCAACCCGGAGAACGTGATCTGGCTTCCCCGGTCTTCAATGATATCTCCCCACGTTTGCTTCGGCTTGAGGTCCGGCGATGCGGTCGCCTTCTTTAAGGAGCTAATAATCTTGGTTTTCTCTGCGACTGTGAAGTCTTCCGAATAGAGCAGTTTCCACTCCGATTCATATTGGTAGAACTTTGTTCCACACGTAGGGAGCAGAGACAGACTCTTCAGGCGTCCGTCGTGCGAAAGATGGGCGAGCACCTGTTTTTCGAATTGTGACCAGTTGCCGCCCGATATTACGGACACCTTCACAACCCCGAGAAGAGAATTGAGCAGTCCCGCCATCTCGGAATCGATGGATGACTTGCTCTCGGCCAACGTGCCGTCCAGATCAAAAACGATAAGCTTTTTCATCGTCTCCTGGACCCTTTCGGCAGCGATATTTGCAACAAAGTAACTCTGCCATGCGGCCGGCAGAGACAGTCTCCCACGACGGCGGGCAAAAGCACGACGTCGCCTTTGACGAAGGCATAGTCGGCGCCAAAGTGCTCCAAATGACCTTCGCCGGCGATGCAGACCAGCACCCGCGGCGTTTCCTCCTTGCCGACTGAGAACGGGCCTTCTCCGCTGATTCGCCGGACGCCGAAATGATCGCAATGTAAAAGCCGCTGGCGCAGCGCCGGCGTCGTCTCTGCCACTCCCGGTACAACGGGGCCAATCGCAACCTGCGTATAATCAATGCAATCCAGCGCTTGATCGACTTGCAGCGACCGATGCTGGCCCGTCTGAGGATCGACATGATCCCAGTCATAAAGACGAAATGTTACGTCGCTGTTCTCCTGCACTTCAAAAACCACAACGTCTTTCAAGGAGTGGACGGTTCCCGCCTGTACCAGGACAGCGTCGCCAGGCTTTGGAGTGAAATACGCCAGGTGGTCCTCAACTTTCCCGTTTGCAATAGCGCCGCGGAGATTGTCCGCCGTGGTGCCGGTCGTCAGGCCCGCATAGATGCGGCTTTCGGCATCCGCTTCCAGGACTACCCATGCTTCGGTTTTGCCTGTCTCCCCCGGTGGAATCAGTTCAAGATGCGCATCAGAGGGATGGACCTGGACTGACAGGGCCTTGCTCACATCGAGAAACTTTAGCAGCAGAGGGAATCGGGAAAAGTGCCCGGCCAATCCGCCCATGAGTTGGTGCGGCCATTGGTTTAGCAGCTCCTTGATGGTTTTTCCCTTGAGCGGTCCGTCGGCGACAACGCTGGGATGGTCATCGCGGTCGCTCAATATCCAGGCTTCCCCAATCGGGCCATCTCCTGGCAGCGGAGCAGAGAGCAGATTGGCCAAACGCCGGCCACCCCAGAGTCGATACTGGTAGATCGGTTCAAATCGAAGGGGATATAGAGGTATTTGGTTGATAAGATTCTTTCGGTTATAGAGGGCTTTGCTATTGCTGTCCCACGGTAGTTGGTGGCGGTGCCTTTAAGCGAACGCCAGGCCGCCATGCCAGGTCGTCGCTCATTAAATAAATGATCATGCATCCGAACATCAGAATGACGGCGACCCAAAAGCGCCAATCATGATGCAGACGCATCCATGCGGGGGTATGAGCATTATGGATAGTGCCGTGGTCCGGACTGTGCTGGTGGTGATTGTTAGTCATATTCATTAGCTTCGTTGCGGTATTGCCTGCGTCCCCAGCCACGAACATACCGGTTGGTCAACCGCTGGACTGGATATGCGTATTGATATTGTCATTCTGATTTTCCTTCGGTTTGCGTCTCTGTGATTCCAGCCTGGATGATCGCAAGAAACTGCTTTCCGTTTAGGCTCGCTCCTCCTACGAGGGCGCCATCCACGCCAGGCCGGCAAAGCAGCGAGGCGGCGTTCTCTGGCTTGACGCTGCCACCGTATTGGATGACAAGCGACCGGGCCGCATTCTCCTCGAACATCTGGCCGAATCGGCGCCGAATGATGGCGTGCGTATCCTCAGCCTGCTGAGGCGTGGCTTGGTGACCGGTATTTCCGATAGCCCAGAGCGGCTCGTATGCGATACTTAGTTGGGTCAGGCTCTCCGCCGCCACCCCGGCCAATCCCTGCATGAGTTGCCGATCGAGCACCGCTTCTGTCTGGTCGGCTCCACGTTCTTCCAGAGTCTCGCCGATGCAGAGGATTACGTGGAGACCGGTGGCGAGGGCAAACCGCACCTTTTGATTGATGAACGCATCTGACTCGCCCAGTTTTTGCCGGCGCTCGCTGTGTCCGAGAATCACGTACTTGCAGCCGAGATCGAGGAGCATCATCGGGCTGACCTCGCCGGTGAAAGCGCCTTCGTTTTCGGGATAGAGGTTCTGAGCGCCGAGGGAGACGCGGCTGCCTTTGAGAATCTCCCCGACAAGGGCGAGGTACGGAAAGGGCGGACAGACGCCGACGCAAACGCGGTCTTCCATGCCGACGCCATCCACGACCGCTTTGGCCAGCCGTGTGGCTTCGGCAGCGGTGGTATGCATCTTCCAATTTCCGACGATGAATTTCTCGCTCATGTCCGGTTTCATGGGGTGGTTTCCAAGACTTTGGCAGACGATCAACTGCGTGGCGGACTCTCGCTGCCATTCGTCTCCATAGCGGTATCATAGGTGCCGCGGCGCGCAGCCCGGTTGCACCTTGCACGATGATACAACGCCCGCTGTGCTCGCAACAGATTGGCCTCCTCGCCCCGCCAAATCTCCAAAGCCGGCTGCTGGATGGCGCGGGCAAACGAAAACGCCAAAGCCCAAGGCAGGCGCGACTTGAATCTGACGTTCATTGCATTCAAACGGGCGGACGCCAGTTCGCCGGATTGGCCGCCCGACAGGAACGCAATCCCTGGAACGGCGGCGGGGACGGCTCGCAAGAGACACTGCACCGTTGCATCGGCAACCTCATCCACCGTCTCTTGTTTGGGGCATGTCAAACCCGGAAGCACCATGTTGGGCTTCAGGATCATACCCTCCAGCATGACTCGTTGCTTGTACAGCCGGTCGAAAACCGTGCGGAGGACTTCCTCCGTCACCTCGCGGCATCGATCGAGGGTATGCTCGCCCTCCATGAGCACTTCCGGCTCCACGACCGGAACCATTCCGGCTTCCTGGCACAATGCGGCATACCGAGCCAATGCCTGCGCGTTGGCTTCCATGCAACCCTGGCTGGGAATGCCATCGCCGACGGCAATGACCGCGCGCCACTTTGCGAAGCGCGCGCCCATCTCAAAATACTCCTTGAGCCGGTCACGCAATCCGTCGAGACCCTCGGTGATTTTCTCTCCGGGGTAACCGGCCATCTTCTTTGCGCCGGTGTCCACTTTGATGCCGGGAATGATTCCTGAATCGGTGATAACTTTAACAAAGGGAGTGCCGTTACTCTTCTTTTGGCGGATCGTCTCGTCGTAAAGAATCACGCCACTGATGCAGTCACCGAGACTGGGCGTCGTTACAATCAACTCCCGGTACGCCCGCCGGGCCTCCTCGGTCTGCGGAATCCCCAACCAGGCAAACCGCTTGTTGCATGTGTGATTGCTTTCATCCATCGCCAATAGCCCTTTGTCATTGGCGAACAGCGTCCTTGCGGTGCATATAAGCTCTTGTGAGATCGTGTCGTATCTCCGTTGCGCGCAGGGCTTCGAAGGCGGAATTATCGCCCTTTCGCTCTTCTCGACTTCCGCGAATGTTTCATCCGAATACAGCTCGTAGCGCTTGCCGTCCACAACTGTGATCAATGGAAAATCACTCTCCTTCTGCTCCTCCAAAGACCGCCAGCGCTGACGTTCCCAATCCAGTTCGAACGGTGTTTTCCGGTCTTCAACTTCAATTTCAATCTGAGTGGTCATGGTTCGATTTCCTTGAAAAGTTCACAAAGGGTAGAATCGGCGCGCAAAGGTTCGTGTATTCATTTTTGGTTGGTCCACTTCCAGTTGCGAATTTCCGGCAAATCCTCGCCGTGCTTATCGATGTATTGCTTGTGCTCGATCAGCTTGTCCTGAAGCTCCTGCTTGAGGTAAGCGCCCTTCGATCCGGTCTGAGGCAAGCGGTCGATTGCATCGATCACCAGGTGGAAGCGATCCAGTTCGTTCTGCACCCTCATGTCGAAGGCCGTGGTGATGGTGCCCTCTTCCTTGTAGCCGCGGACATGGAGATTGCGATTGGTCCGGCGATAGGTCAGCCGATGTACCAGCCATGGGTATCCATGAAAGCCAAAGATGATGTGCTTGTCCGTGGTAAAGAGTGAATCGTAGTCCGTCTCGCTCAATCCGTGCGGGTGCTCGCTCGCAGACTGCAGCTTCATCAGATCGACTACATTGACCACCCGGATTTTCAATTCAGGCAGGTGCTTGCGAAGAATCGAGACTGCCGCCAGAATTTCCAGCGTCGGTGTGTCTCCGCAGCAGCCCATTACGAGGTCCGGCTCGCCATCCTGATCGTTGCTTGCCCATTGCCAGATGCCGATGCCCTCGGTGCAATGCACGACGGCTTCCTCAATGGTCAGCCATTGGGGAAGGGCGTGCTTACCGGCGACCACCACGTTCACATAGTTCCGGCTCCGCAGGCAGTGATCAAAGACCGAGAGCAGGCAATTGGCGTCCGCCGGCAAATAAACGCGCACGATACTGGCCTTTTTGTTGATGACGTGGTCGATGAAGCCTGGATCCTGATGGGTGAAACCGTTGTGATCCTGCTGCCAGACGTGGGAAGCCAGGAGATAGTTTAGCGAGGCGATCTCCCTGCGCCAGGGGAGTTCCCTGGTTACCTTCAGCCATTTCGCGTGCTGGCTGAACATCGAGTCAATTATACGAATGAAGGCTTCGTAACTGTTGAACAGCCCATGGCGTCCAGTCAGCAAGTATCCTTCCAGCCAACCCTCGCATTGATGCTCGCTCAGCATGGAGTCCAGAACACGTCCGGCCGGGGCGAGAAATTCATCATTCGCTACTTCCCGCGCATCCCATTGGCGATTTGTGACTTCGAATACCGCCCCCAGAAGATTCGAAATGGTTTCATCGGGACCGAAGACGCGGAAATTCTCGTGATTCAGGCTGGCTATATCACGCAGAAAGTTACCCAGAACGAGCGTGTCCTGACCGCTAACGGCACCCGGCGAAGGCACAGCTACGGCGTGCTGGCGAAAATCTGGCATCTCCAGGTCACGGAGCAGAATACCCCCATTGGCATGCGGATTGGATCCCATCCGCCGGTCGCCTTCCGGTGCCAATTCAGCGAGTTCCGCCATGAGTCGGCCATTTTCATCGAAGAGTTCCTCCGCCTTATAGCTTTTCATCCAGCTTTCCAGCAGCGCCACATGATCGGGATGCTCAGAGTCCACCAGCAAGGGAACTTGGTGAGCCCTAAAGGTCCCCTCGATTTGCAGTCCGTCCACCACTTTAGGGCCAGTCCAACCCTTGGGCGATCTTAGCACGATCATTGGCCAACGGGGACGGGTGGTATCGTTCCTGTCCCGCGCATTCCTTTGGATCTCGCGGATATCCTCGATAGCCTCTTCCAGCGTAGCAGCCATGAGTTTATGCATCTTTTCCGGGTTGTCCCCTTCCACGAAGTATGGGGTCCAGCCGCAGCCTCGAAAAAATTGCTCCAATTCCTCATGCTCGATGCGAGCGAGGACCGTGGGGTTGCTGATCTTGTAACCATTGAGGTGCAAAATTGGCAGCACGGCTCCGTCCGTGATCGGGTCGAGGAATTTATTGGATTGCCATGCGGTAGCCAGCGGTCCGGTTTCGGATTCGCCATCGCCGACAACGCACGCGACAACCAGGCTGGGATTGTCAAACGCCGCGCCGAAGGCATGGCTGAGCGAATAGCCCAATTCGCCTCCTTCGTGAATTGACCCCGGCGTGGTCGGCGCTACATGGCTCGAAATGCCGCCGGGAAATGAGAATTGAGTGAAAAGCTTTTTCAGCCCGGCTTCGTCCTGAGTGACATCCGGATAAATGTCGCTCCATGTGCCTTCTAGGTAAACGTTGCCCACAATCGCCGGGCCGCCATGACCCGGGCCGGCAATGTAAAACATATCCAGGTCATATTTCTTGATAATCCGATTTAGATGCACATAGATGAAGTTCTGTCCTGGCGTCGTGCCCCAGTGGCCGACCACCAGGGGCTTCACGTGGGATAGCTTTAGCGGCTCCTTGAGCAGCGGATTATCGTAGAGATAAATCTGGCCGACTGACAGGTAATTGGCGGCGCGCCAGTAGGCATCCATTTTATGGAGTAGTTCAGGCGTAAGTGTATTGGCACCGCAGGCATCCCTCTGATTGAGCGACTCCGGTGTAAGTGTGGCGGTTTTCATAGTTTAGTTTTCTTGATTTGAGCCGAGGTGGAGAACCTGCATGACAGACTTCGCGATCATCAGTTCCTCGTCAGTGCGGATGACCCGCACTTTGACCCGACCGGTGCCTGATGAAATCCACGGTTCATGTTTCGCATTGCGCTCCTGGTCCAGGTCGATCCCGAGAAATCCCAGCCCGTCGCAAACCCTTGCGCGTACCGTGGCCGCGTTCTCTCCGATGCCACCGGCGAATACGAGCGTGTCAAGTCCCCCCAATGCCGCCGCGTATCCGCCAATGCATTTCTTGACCTGGTAACAAAACAGCGCGACCGCCTCCGTCGCCCGCACGTCCTGCGCTTCAGAGGCGAGCAAGTCATGCATATCGGAACTCGTTTCCGACATGCCGAGCAGCCCGGAGTGGAAATTGACCATCTCGTTGAATTGCTTTGCGCTCATTTTCTCGGCGCGTGCCAAGTACCAAAGCAGCCCCGGGTCGAGATCGCCTGAGCGGGTGCTCATCGGCACTCCTGCCGCTGGAGTGAAACTCATGCTGGTATCCACGGATTTTCCATTACGCACCGCCGCCAGGCTCGCGCCATTGCCGAGGTGGGCGAGGATGACCCGGCCTCGTGCGGCTTCGTCTCCACCCAGGCGGGCCAGTTCTCCCATCAGAAATGCATACGACAGCCCGTGAAAGCCGTATCGTCGCACGCCCTTCGCCTCGTAGCGGCGCGGGATTGGCAGTAAACGCGCGACCTGAGGTAGATCGTGGTGAAAAGCGGTGTCAAAACATGCCACCTGGGGCAGGTTTGGAAACCGGTGATGGAACGCCTCGGTCAGCAGGATCTCCTCCGGCAGATGCTCCGGATCGAATGGATTGAGATTGTGAAGTTCCTCGACCATTGGCGCGGTGATCCTCTGCGGCTCGCTATACTTCGGGCCGCCATGCACTACGCGATGTCCCACGGCAGCCAACGCATCACTGCGTTCGTCGATCCAATCCATGAGAATGCCCACTGCGATCGAGTGATCCGGCGCCGTTACGGACCTTGAGAAGTTATCATCCTGACTTACTCCTTTGGCATGCCACATGGCATCCGGAAGTCCAATTCGCTCGATCCCGCCCGCCAGAATACGTTTGAGGGATTCCGTGCTCTCAAACAGTGCGAACTTGATGCTCGATGAGCCACCGTTAATCGTGAGGATATGTTGCTTACGCGGCTCCATGGATACCTCCCGCGTCATTTCGCAATCCGAGCGAAGCCAGTTTCGCGCGCGTTGACTCGTAATCGGTGTGAAGAATGCTCTGAATCCCCAGACTTTCCGCGATCTGGACGAACATGGGTGTGTTGTCGATATAAACGATCTGCCGGGTAGGCGTCTGAGCGACGTCCAGCGCCAGCCGGAAGATGGCCGCGTCCGGCTTCCGAATTTGGACAAAGCAGGAAGAAACGAATGCATCCATCAGCTTGTTCAGCTTGAACTTGCGAATCCGGTAAGCGTTTAATTCCCGCGCTTCGTTACTGAGCGCGATAATTTTCAACCCGTGCCGGGCTTTGAGTTGGGCGATCAGTTCGATCATTCCGGGGCAAGCTTTCGATTGCGCGAACATGAACCGCCGAAACTGTGCCCGACTGAAGGAGCGCTTTTGGAAGAAGACAACCAGACCCAAATACTCATCCAATGTCAGCTTTCCGTCCTCGAACGTTTCAAACGTGAGAAAATGCCGTTCGTTGATCTCGGCCAGGTTCAGTTTAAAGGCGGTCGCCGCCCGTTTGCGCGCTAGATGATCCCATCCGTCGGTGATCAAGACATCGCCGATATCCAAAAACAGCGTCGTAATCGAAATTGTGCTTTTCATTCTGCCTCCTTCAACGCCGCGCATCGAGCCAGAAGGATAGCGCTGGATCGTGGACTCAGGTGGTACGTATCTCGGTCTTCCAAAAGTGGTTCGTCTAACGGGGCAAACAGATCATGCGGCGCTTCGCCAGAGGTGTCGGCGACCAAATGCCATCGAGACGCCGGCAATATGGGAGGCAAGCGAAAATGGACCGAATCGGGACCGGCATTAAACATCAGGCAAAGCGCGCTCTGCTTATTTTCATGGATCAGACAGGCAAACTGCTTTTCCTTCGGGTCAAACCAGTTGGGAGATCCCCCTCGCGGGCCAAACCATTCGATCTCGGCACCCGTGTAGAATTGCTTTTTGCTGAGGACCGGATGAAGCCGGCGAAAGGCGATCATGCCGCGGGTGAAGCGGAAAATCTCCTGATGGCTTTCCAGGAATCTCCAGTTATACCAGCTTGTTTCGTTGTCCTGGCAGTAGGCATTATTGTTGCCGCCTTGCGTGCGGCGAAATTCGTCCCCGCCGAGCAGCATTGGCACTCCGCGTGATATAAACAGGGTCAGCAGGAAATTTTTGATCTGCTTTTTCCTTAAGGTATCGACCCCTGCGCTCGTCGTCTCGCCTTCCGCCCCGCAGTTTTCACTGGAATTCTCGTTTGTTCCGTCGTGGTTGTTTTCTGCGTTCGCTTCATTGTGCTTGCAGCGGTAGCTCACCAGATCGTTCAGAGTGAAGCCGTCGTGGCAGGTGACGAAATTGATGCTACCCTCGGGGCCTTTCCCGGACCTGGCATAGATGTCGGCGCTTCCACAGATGCGGCTGGCAAAGGAACCGAGCATCCCGTCATCGCCGCGCCAGAAACGCCTTATATCGTCTCGGTAACGTCCGTTCCACTCAGCCCAACGCCGTTCTGAAAAACTCCCCACCTCGTATGCACCCGCGGCGTCCCATGCCTCGGCGATAATTTTTACGTCCCTCAAGATCGGATCCTCGGCGATTCGTTCGAGCAGGGGGGCATTAGCTATCAGCTTGCCGGTGCCGTCGCGACCCAGAACCGAAGCCAGGTCAAACCGAAACCCATCAACATGCATCTCGACCATCCAGTAGCGGAGCGCGGAAAGAATGTGGTCCCGCACCGCAGGATGATTGGCATTGATGGTGTTGCCAGTCCCGGTGTAATCCTTGTAATGGCGTCTGTCGCCTGCCAGCGTGTAGAAGATCGCGTTATCCATCCCGCGGAAACAGAGCGTCGGTCCCAATTCGTTTCCCTCCGCCGTGTGGTTGAACACCACGTCCAGAATCACTTCGATTCCGGCTTTGTGAAGTGCCCGGACCATTTCCTGGAACTCCAGCTTTTGCTGACCCAGACCTCCCGAACTGCTATAGGATGCCTTGGGAGCAAAGAAGGCGACTGGATCGTACCCCCAATAATTCCTCAGCACCTGGCCGGTTTCCGGATTTGTGCGCGTTACAGACCTTTCGTTGAACTCCTGCACGGGCATTAGTTCCACGGCAGTCACTCCCAGAGTTTTCAAATATGGAATCTTTTCGATCAAGCCCCGGTAGGTCCCCGGATGTTCCACGGCTGATCCCGGATCATTGGTGAACCCGCGAACATGCACTACGTAAATGACGGTGTCTGACCAGGGATGCTTCAGTGGTTGGTCTCCGCCCCACTCGAACGCTTCGTTGACAAAGATGCATTTTGGCATCGACATGGAATTGTCCAGATTCGAGGGAACCAAGTCTTGTTCGGGCGCCAAGGGGTCATATCCACGCGCGGCTGCAAAATCCCATCGAGGCAGTTGTGAAATCGCGGTGGCGAAGGGATCGAGTAGAAGCCTGTTGAAATTGAAACGCTGTCCTTCATGCGGTTCGTAAGGGCCGTCCACGCGATAAGCATAAAATTGACCTGAACCGATACCCTCCACCCAAACATGCCATACATCACCAGTGCGGTGGCACCCTGAGTCCAGATCAATCGACCGGGCGGGCACCGCGTCTTCGGGACGGTCGAACAACTCGATTCGAACGCGAGTGGCATGCCGGCTAAAAATGGCAAAATTAACGCCTCCTCCGATTTCCTGAGTTCCCAAAGGCAAAGGAGAACCTGCCCGAATGTCAGCGCGCTCGGAGGTATCCGAGATATAATCGTTCAACGCGCGTTCAGGCGTTTCAATTATCGTTGCCATAGGATTCGAGCATCTTCAAGGGGGACCGCCACACCGTTGCGATGAGGAATCACTCGGGCCGTATAGTCCGCTGCAGGGCGGGCTACGGATACTGCCGCGCTGTAAATGGAGCGGCCAGACGCGCCAGTCGGTTGGCAAAGGCTTTTCATCTCCTGGCATACGGGAGCACCGCCCATCACACCATCCGCGTAGAGTTCCACCCGTACCGTTTTCGGGTCGAGGTCATCAAGACACACAGGAACCTCGAATAGGTGCTGCCCGTCACGAGTCTCAATCTTCACTTCGCCGAAGCGTAGCGCCGTCCATTTCTGGTCCAGGCCGTGCCGCCAATCGGCCGTTGGCCCGACGGATGCGCCTTTATTGGCAATGCGCGAATGGTAGGCAATGGCGGCCGGGAGATAGTGCTTCTCCGTGTATTCCCGTACCGCGCGGTCAGCAGAGAAGCGCGGGGTTAACCGCGCCATGCTTTCACGGATACGCGAGACCCAGGCGGTGGGAATGCCCTTATCGTCGCGGGTGTAGAACTCGGGGATCACCTCCCGTTCGAGCCGGTCGTATAGCATTTCGGCCTCGGCATCGTTCCAGCCTGGATCGGCGCCATGTTCCTGGCCGTCACCGATCGCCCATCCCAAGTCTGGCATGTAGGCCTCGGCCCACCAGCCGTCCAGTTCTGAAAGATTGATGCCGCCATTGACGAGCACCTTCATGCCGCTCGTGCCACACGCTTCCCATGGACGCATTGGTGTGTTGAGCCAAACATCCACCCCTTGCACGAGGTGTCCGGTCAATTGCATGTCATAGTCACTAAGGAATACCCCGTGAGGCCGGGCCTTGGGCTGGCGAATAAAGTGGATCCATTGCTGGATCAGGGCTTGTCCTCCTTGGTCTGCCGGATGCGCCTTTCCGGCAAGGATGAGTTGGACCGGTCGCTCCGGATTGGTCAATAGTCGCAGCAGTCGGTCGGGATCGTGCAGCAGCAGGTTGGGTCTCTTGTAGGTGGCGAAGCGCCTTGCAAACCCAAGTGTCAAAACGTTGGGATCGAATATGTGCTTCGCTGCTTCGACTGCGTCGGGCGACGCGCCGGAGGCTGCCAGTTGCCTGGACAATCGTCCGCGTGCGTACTCAACCAAAGACTTGCGGGCAGCCATGCGAAATTGCCAAAGGCTCGCGTCGGAGAGACCGCGAATCTTGTCCTCAAGGTTCTCTATGGTCCCCAACCAGCGGTCTTTTCCACAGGCCCCCGTCCAGAGTGCGTCTGCTTCCGACGAGTCCCAAGTCGGCATGTGAACTCCGTTCGTCACGTATCCAATGGGCACTTCGGCCGCTGGCCAATGTGGAAAAAGCGGCTCAAAGAGGCGCCGACTCACTTCTCCATGCAGGCGACTTACTCCATTCACCGCTCCACTGCCACGGATCGCCAGATATGCCATGTTGAAACTTTCCAACCAGTCATCCCGGTTCTGGCGACCGAGAGCGAGTAACTCATTGAGAGAGATGCCGAGCTTCTCCTCCGCATACATCCCGAGGTATTGCTCGATGAGCGCCGGGGGGAAACGATCAAAGCCAGCGGCCACTGCCGTGTGCGTGGTGAAAAGGTTCCCTGCTCGCGTGGCGGCCAACGCGACTTCGAAGGGTTGCCCGGTCTCTTGCATGAAGCTGCGGGCGCGATCCAACACGGCAAAGGCCGCATGCCCCTCATTCAGATGGCAGACCTCCGGCTGGATGCCGAGTGCGGCGAGCAGTCGCCAACCGCCAATCCCGAGGAGCAATTCCTGTTTGAGGCGCAACTCCGGACCGCCGCCATACAACTCGCTGGTGATTCCTCGGTGAGCGGGAAAGTTTGCCGCGTCATTGCTGTCTAGCAGGTAAAGCTTCACTCTGCCGACTTGGACCTGCCAAGCGCGCAGCCAGACCGAGTACCCAGGCAGGGCGATCTCCAACCGCAGCCATTCCCCGTTCGCCTGACGTAAAGGAGTGATCGGCAGTTGTCCCGGGTCGTTATATGGATAGAGAGCTTCCTGCTCTCCGTTTTTGTTAATCACCTGGCGGAAATAACCTTGCTGATACAGCAGTCCGACACCGACCACCGGCACGCCGAGGTCGCTGGCGGCTTTGAGTTGATCCCCGGCCACATTGCCAAGCCCACCTGAGTATATGGGCAATGCTTCACTGAGCATGAATTCCATGCTGAAATAGGCAACACAGGTCAAAGGCGGCGCCGGATGATTCCGTTGAAACCAGGCGGGTGCATCCTCGGCATGCCGCCTCGTATCGAGGAGATCATCGATTTTTTTGCGGAAGACCGGATCGGACAGGGCGCTCTCAATTTTATCGCGAGAAACCGTCTGCAGGACCACCCACGGATTTTGCGTAAGTTCCCACAACTCGGGATCGAACTGCCGCCAAACCGCATCGGTGGCATGATTCCACGATGACCGCATATTCAGAGCCAACTCAGCCAGCGAATCGAATCCTTTGATTTCGGTGGGCAAAAGGCTGTAGATCGGGTGGTCGGCACGTGCTTGCTTGCTCATGGGTTCTCCGTCAGATTCGTTTCGGACCGAATCCTCAAATGCATCGGTTAAGATTTCCTTCGTTACGCCATTCATCCACGGCGTAGTTTACTTATTGCCGATGCCGTTTTCGAGCCACTCGCGCGCTTCATCGGCCCTGGTGTGGTCGAAGTAGCGAATCTTCGCCGTCGTGAACGGACGGCAGAACAGGCTCATTCCTTCCTCCCATTTTTTATCCCCAACCATCACGAGCCGTTCCACATCGGCAAAATGTTTCAAATCGAACTTGATGTCATCCCACAGGGCGCGGGTTTCCCATCCGTGGAAGTCCACCATGTCGAAGAGCACGCGAAGTTTGCCATGCTGTTTGAGCATTTGCTCCAATTTAGGCACGAAGTGTAGAAAATCCTCGTGGGCGAGTTTGCCAGTCACTCGGACTTCCAGCACCTTGCCGCCACTTTTTTCATCTAGTTTGACTGCCATAACGGGTTTCCTTTCGTTGTTTTTTTTAGGATTTACTGTCTGCTTTAACCACATTAGTTGCTTTCCAACTCCGCAACCTTGCCTAGCCGACGGACATGACGCTCCGCGCCGCTGAATCTCGCGGCGAGAAATGTCTGAACCAATTCCCAGGCCAGCGCGTGTCCTACGACAAGGCCCCCAAGGCAGATAATATTCAGATCGTCATCTTCGACGCCCTGATGCGCCGAGAAGGTTTCATGAATCAGGCAGGCCCGGGCGCCCGGCACTTTGTTCGCGGCGACCGATGCGCCGACACCGCTCCCACAGGCGGCTACTCCACGTTCCAGGTCTCCGCGAGCTACCGCCTCGGCGAGAGGAACGATAAAATCCGGGTAGTCATCATTCTGGTCCGGTTGCCGGTCGCCGAATTCGATCACATCGTAACCGGTTTCGCGCAATTTTCCGGCAAGATGTTGCATGAGTTCAAATCCACCATGGTCAGCCGCGACGCCGATGCGCTGGAGCGCTTTCGCGAGTCCAGGCACCGGCGAGCCATCGAGACGCTGACCGATCCCGCTCGCCCGTTCGCGGTTGGCATAATCCTGGAGCGTTCGTGGATCACAGTCATCGTTCATTCAAACTCCGTTGGTTTCGGGAATTCGGCTGCCATCGACCACCTTGTGTCCGTTAGCGCCGTCCTGCCCAATTCCCATTGTCAGCGCTGTCATGCCGGCGATCCCTCCGAGTTGCATGGTCTCCACAGCAGTGCTTGGAACGATGACAATCGTGGAATTCTCTTTCAGCCCCTCATAGAGCATGTTCATGGCCCTCAGATGAAAGGCCACCGGGTTATTGGTGTAGCTTTTGGCGGCCTCGGCAAATTTCTCCGCCACCTGCCGCTCTGAATCTCCCAGAATTACCCGGGCCTGGCGCTCCCGCTCCGCCTGGGCCTGCATCGACATCGCATCCTCCAGCGCCGCGGGGATCAGGACATCCTTCACCTCGACGGAAATCACTTTGATCCCCCACGGTTCGGTGCGCTCGTCAATGATCTTTTGCAGCAAGCCGCTGATTCTGTCCCTGCCTTCCAGCATATCGCAGAGCATGGTCTTGCCGATGACATCACGTAGGGCCGTTTGGGAGGCCCAACTAATGGCACTTTGATAATCTGACACATCCAGGGCCGCCTTCTTTGGATCCACCACCTGCCAAAACAGCACCGCATCCACATCCACCGGCACCGTATCTTTGGTAAGGGTTTTCTCAGCCTTGAAGCCAGTTGGCATGACGCGGGTGTCGATCCAGTAAGGAATCGCATCGACCACCGGAATAATGAAGAACAATCCCGGTCCCTTTAGGGCGTGGAAGTGCCCGAGACGCAATATCACCGCTCTATCCCACTGATCGGCAACCTGAATCCCAGAAGAGACGGCGATGGCGATCACAAAGGCAATCGCGCCAATCGCTAGGGCGCCTATATTATCCCCAGCTTTGTACCTGGGGAATGTCAAGGCGGCGCCAACGCCTAGAATGACGATGCATACCAATACTGCGAACGACCTATTTTGTTGTCTCATTTGAGCGTTTCTTCGATTAGCTGGTTTGCATTGCCAGTTCCTGGTGCGCTCCCTTAATGGCGATCCCAAAAGCGATGATGCCGATCGCGAGGGCGTACAGATTATCCGCAGCGTGGTACCTGGGGTAAGTCAAAGCGGCGCCGATGCCTGGAATAACGGTGAATACCAATACCCCGAACGATTTATTTTGTAGTCTCATTTGAGCGATTCTTCAATTATCTGGATAGCGCTGCCAGTTCCTGGTGCGATCCGTCATGGTGCTCCAGCGTCTCAGCACCGGTGTCACTGAGGATATCTTTTGCGTTACTGATCTCGTCCGCCGAACCGTGGGCGATCAGGACGAACTTGTCGGTTTTGAGCGCCGTCTCGTACTTTAGGATGCTGTTTTTGGGGATGCCCAGGCTGACCAGGCCGGCTCCAATCGCGCTTACACCACCGACTACGACAGCGCTTTCCAGGGCGCCCACGATCCAGACGACGAGCGGACCCCCAACGAGCAACGGCCCGATGCCTGGAATGAAAAAAAACGCGGAGCCGAAGAAACATCCCCATATCCAGCCCCAGAAGACACCAATTCCTCCCCACTTTTTCATGCGATCACCGACATTGTAATACCCGGTGACGTGTTCATCCGTGTGATAGTCGCGTCCGACGATCGACAGTTTCTTCATGTCAAAACCGGATTGCTGCAGTTCCTTGACTGCCGCTTCGGCAGCCGTGTGCGATGGGTAGATTGCTACGATTGAATTATTTTTGTTCATACTCTGCTTTGTTTTCTGTTTTTTATTTCGAAAATCATTCAATGCGATTACCGAGCAGGCAACGTCGTCCACTGCCGCCGCATCATGTGCTCGTAATTACGGATATCCTGCGGGAAAGTGCCGCGCGGGATTTGCACCACGAGCGCCTGCACCGGCGGCAGGAATCCGAAAGTGTACCATCCAAAAGGATTGTACTCCGTATAGCCGCGACATGGCTGTTGCAGGCCGTTTCGAAAGGAGACGAGAAAGCATTCCTTCCCGGCGTGCGCAGGAACGGTCATCACCTGGCGAAGAAGGCGTCCGGACGCGCCGTCTGGTTTGGTTACTCCCACCAATGGGGTGTAGGTGGCGCCTGTTAGGCCATGGCGTTGCTTCGCATAGAGAACGATGAGCCACTGGGCGCGAAATTCCGGGAAGACACACCAGAAATGCGTGCCTGCCGGGGCGTTCTCGGCAACTGCGAACGCTCGGCTGGTGTGAAATGGGGCGGCGGCCTTTGAGAATGGGGCGAAGGCCAGCACGGCGGCGATGGCGAGGATGGCGGACAGAGGCCGATTCACCCTGCGTGACACGAGACGCATCGCATATCGGAACCGCCCCGCCTGTTCATCCATGGCGCCGACCACCATTCCCTGGCGGTAGTTCTTTCTCGTTAAGGGAGTGCCCATGAAATGTTTCTTTTCTGCCATTACCACCACCAAGCGCCTTTCTTGACCGTGACCCGGTTCAACACATAGGAGGCGCCACTTCTATGGGCGTCTTTCTCAGTTTCACCCCAGCCGATCGACGTGCCAACTGTGCCGGTTAAAGTGGCAACACCCCCGTTTACAGTCACTTTGATGTCATCGCTGTCCACGAATGGACTCCAGAAGAACCTGTCCTTGATATTCTTTTTGATCTGTTCGTCACTTAGATGCGGCTGCGGCTCTGAAACTTCGGAAAGGTCATAAGGCAACTCGCCGTAATAGACCAAATAGGGGTACGTGGCGTAGGGCGAAGTGTAGTCGGTAAATGAATTCACCGGTTCATCCTTCAGATGGTTGCGGACCAGCGCCACACCTTTGATTCCCCCGGCAACTGCCTGCGCTTCGATCTTTTGCAAACTTGAATCAACCGCCCCGGAGAGGTACACGACGCGATTGATGACAGGCCCATCAATTGTGGAACCGTCCAGCAACGGATCCCTTAACAAGGCCGCTTTTAATTGTGTCGTCATTTCCGCATCAGTGGGCTGCACCTTCGGTCTCACCTTCAGGTAGTTGTTAACCTGCCACACGCTCACTATGTTCTTCGCGTCCTGCTCAGCAGAGGTTTTCGCCTTCAGGTTCGCCACAATTCCGTCGAGGAAAACCACTCCGTCATCGACGGTTACATCTGGAGAGAAAGCCGAAACACGGGGGTCAAGACGAAGGGAATCCTGGACCGCCTTTTTGATTTCACTGTCAGACTTGATGGCATATTTGAGCCTTCGGCGCGCCTCGAAGCTTACCAATGGGTCAATTTTGATGCCACTGCCATCCACGGATATCACGCCGTTCACCCAGGCGTCATCCAACGCGCGCGATTCACTAATCATACTTCCAACTGTGCCGGAAACCTCTACATTACCATCTTTTACAAAAGCATTGATCAGGTCACCGTTGAGCCAGATATCCCATTGAAGACGATCCCTGACGTCGGCGGCGATTTCCGGGTCGGTGCGTTTCTCCAAATAGTTGATCGTAACGTCAATGTTGACCGCCTTGATCCCCTTGACTCCCTTGGCAATCATTGCGGCCAGTTGTTTTTCCGCATAGGAACCAACGGTGCCGGTTAGTGTCGCGACCGCATCCTGGACCGAAACGGCCACCTGATAGGATTCCGTTGCGGGATCCTGCAGCAGCGCCGTCAGGATGTCCTTGCGGATGTCTTCGTCGGGACGGGACACCGGTGTCACGGTAGTCTGGTCGATCACTCCGCGCACGCCCCGGATACTCTCGGCGATCTTGACCGCCCGCTCTTTGAAGAGGATGTTGTCCCCCGATCCAGAAAGCGTTACGATCCCCTGACTGGTGCTCACATCCAAATAATCGGGGTAAACGCCCTTTTCGTATATTAAGCCGTCTTCAACGGCATTTGTGATACCTCTGTCAGTAATTTTTTGCTGTGTTGTCGCGGGTTGTTCCGTTGTTGCCGCCTGTAGCCACGGTACGAACACAATTTGCATTCCCGCTGCAATCAGCAGCAGTGCAGACCGTCTGCCAATCCCCGCGCGGTGGGGCCATTCCTTCAACATAATTATTTTCATACTCTCTGCTTTGTTTTTTGCTTTGCTAAAGTGAAACGGATTTGGGCTGCCCGTTGGGGGCGTGGCGTGAAGCATTTTCATCGGAAGACTCCCCGCCGAATGGGGGCATGTAATATTCAGGTGCTTCCAGGATGGCTTCCTTGGTCACCTTTACGAATATTTTGGATTCTACGGAACTGATCCGGTCGATTTGTTCCGGTGAAATCGCGATTTGCTTTCCCGCAAACCAATGGCCGGTCTCGATGACCAGGTGACAAATCGCCCAGTTCTCATCGTCCATGATAAAGTCGGTGACGTGTCCGATTTTTCCGTCGCTGGTTTGGATGTGGTAGCCGTCAATTGCCTGCGTGCTTCGCAAATGAGGATTGCCGTCATTATGGGAGCGTTTGCGTTGGTTTGTTTCCTCTTCCGGCATTTGGCACATCGTCGGAACCACGGGAAATCCGGCGATGCCCGACATCCCGCCTCCTCCGTACATCCCGCCCAACCCCGGATAGGCCGGCCATCCGTAATAACGAAAATACTCCTCCTCATATTGGAGCGAGACCGGCTTGTGCGCCTCAATCGGCGGACTGTCTTCAATTTGTTTCCGCGTCAGATTCACTGGGAGGCGGTTGCCTTCCTGACGCAAGCTCCCGATCCCGATGGCCTGGGGAGGTATGAGCACCAACCGCCCCGGGATCCAGGACCCTGTGTCCGCGACAACATATCGGACGGTCCATAGTTGATCGTCAAAATATAGGTCGCTCAGATGGCCGATTTCGCCGTCTGAGGCCCGCAACTTGCTCCCGCACAACTGCTTGATGCTTCGCAACGTGGAATGGAGGATGGTGGTGTTCATGTCGCTTGCTCTAAGTGATCGAGGAATGCGGGGCTTCTTTCCCCGCAATCACGCGAACTTGAATGAGTATCGGGTTGTGTCGCCGAACGAGCCAATACCTCCTCGGCGAGGACGCCATAGCCAGAAGCTATGCTAAAAATAGCCCTGTGCATTGTCGTTCTGGAAATACTGTCCGCGTACCGACTTTTCAAACGAGCACAATAGGTACAGGCTATAACATCCGCTTTTGGTTGGCTTTCTTGGTGGTTTCCATCGCTTTGCCCCAACGGCCTCGTTATTAAGGCAGCAGACTATGCTCCCACCGCGCAATATTGCCGGCCCCTCCAGATGGCTGATGGCGCTCCAGGGTTTCAGGAGCCGTGCCACATAGGATGTCCTCAGCCATTGTTACCTCATCCATAGGACAGTGGGCGATCAGGACAAACTTGTCGGTCTTCACCGCTGTCTCATATTTCAGGATGCTGTCCTTGGCGATGCCCAGGCTGTAGAGCCCTGCTCCTATCGCGCTCAGACCACCCACCACCGCCGCGCTTTCCAACGCCCCGACGATATAACCTACGAGCGGCCCCGCAACGATCAAGGGTCCGATGCCAGGAATCAAAAAGTACGCAGAACCGAAAAACATTCCCCAAATCCAACCCCAAAATACTCCCAGCCCACCCCAGTATTTCATCCGGTTCCCGGCATTGTAGTAGCCGACCACGTGCTCATCAGTGTGACGGTCACGGCCGACAATCGACAGTTTAGTCATGTCAAAGCCTGCTTGCTGCAGTTGCTTGACGGCCGATTCAGCCTCGCCGTGAGATTTGTAGATCGCTACCACTGCGTCATTCTTGTCCATCGGGCATGTTCTTTGATTTCGATTTCTTTCCAATTCGCTTACGGCACCTTCGAGTTCCGGGGCCAGTTCAACGCGTCCCGATCCACCGTAGGCGGCACTTTGTCTGGCCAGGTGAACTGGCAATCCTCGCAATAATAGTTCCGCGGGATGATATGCGCCGCGGCAAGCAGTCCGAAAAAGACGCTTCCAAGGATGCGCCGGGAGAATTGCGGGTACTCGATGCGGGACGATCCGCATTGTGGGCAATGGACCGCCTTGGACATAACGCCCTCCTTATTCCACTCCCCGATCAATCTCTTCGCCGTTTCCAACTCCTCCTCACGCACTCGGACGCGCATCTCGGCACGCGGGTGTCTGGTCATGAAGATTATGGCCTGCTCGCTGGACTCGTCCATGAGTTCCGCGTGCAACCCAGCTTCGCAGAAGCGATCCTTTAACGTCTCGGCAGGACCTGACTCATTGAAGGTGGCTATGGTGACGATTCGCTCCATATCACTGATGCGGAACTTTACTGGCTGGTGTGACTCCTGGATTCCCATTCAACATGAGTTTGAGTGAATCAATCGCCTTCTGCGCAGCCTGAAGTTGAAGCCGCTCCTGATCAATCTCGGTACTGGGTTGGAAAACCCCATTCACTTGCGGTGCTCCGGCCAGCGGCGTTTGCTGCGGAGAGACGAACAGGGCGGACAGTGCCTCGTCAAGCGTGGGTTCCATCACGACCTTGTCTCCCGTCGCCACAATGACCCGCTTGAGTTGAGGAAAGTTTGTGCCTTCGGCCCTAAGGTACAGCGGAACGACGTAGAGAAATGAATTCTCAATCGGAATCACGACGAGCTTCCCGCGAACGACTCCAGAGCCCTTCTGGTTCCACAGGGTCAGTTGCTCCGAAATCGTCGTATTCTGGTCGATCATCGCCGAAATCTGGTTCGGCCCGTAAGTCAGCTTGTCTTTGGGCAGTTGATAAAAAAGCATTTTTCCGTAATCGGGGAAGTCGGACCTCGCGGCCAGCCATGAGATCATATTGTCCCTGTTTTGGGGGGTGAACGGACTCATGAGCAGGTACTCCAGTTGCTCGCTTCCGGGAAGCTTCATGAGGATGTAATAGGGCTCCATGGGGCCTGTTTTTCCGTCGTACGTTTCCTGCGGTGGCACCCATAGATCCTCACGGTTGTAAAAAACCTGAGGATCGGTCATGTGGAAAGTCTGGTATTGTGCCGCCTGGATTCCAAACAGATCCTGCGGATATCGCAGATGCAGCTTAAGATCCGGGGAAAGCTCACGCAGATCCTTAAACACCCCCGGAAACGCCTGCCGGTACACCTTCAGGACGGGGTCTTGCGGATCCATCATGTAGAAGGAAACCGTGCCGTCATACATGTCGACAACGACTTTAACTGAATTACGGATGTAATTCAATCCGCTTTCAAAGTTGGCGGTCCGGGGATTCGAGTAGGGAAACCGCTGGGAAGTGGTGTACGCATCCTGGATCCAATATAATTTACCTTCGCTTAAAACCGGGTATGGCGCCGCGTCGAGTTTCAGGAACGGAGCCACCTGCGAGACTCGTTCCTGTACATCACGCCATATCTGAATACGGCTTTCGGGCGTGAGATAACCTGTCAACAATATGTTAATGTCAGCCTGTGTCCATGCGAACAAGAGCCGCTTTCCGAAGGTATCAATCGGAATTCCCCCCTTTCCGCTATAGCTGGTGTAAATATTCTGATTGCCCTTCGGATAATCGAATTCTTTCACTCCTGTCGCGACGATCCGCGAACCCGGCATCCCCTCGCCATAGTAAATGGCGGGTTGCGTAACATTCAGGCCGAATGACGACTGCGGCGGTACGTTCTGAATCAGATACTCCGGGAATCCTCCTCCTATGCTTTTGGATACGAAGTTCATCACAAGGCCATAGCCATGAGTGAACTCCAGATTTTGATTTACCCACGTTTGTGCCTGAGTCGGCAATTCCGGCGAAAGTTCGCGGGTTGAGAGCATCACCTGGTGATAGCCGTCCGCTAGATGGTAGCGATCCACATTCACGTTATAGAACTGGTAGTAAAGCCGTATCGCCTGGGTCTGCTCATAGGTTTGAAGCAGAGGGCGTTTATCCCAGAGCCGGATGTTCTGGATTGTGTCCTGATTTCTCGCCAGAACCGCGGGCGTCAGATCCGTCATCGCGGGATATGCCGTTTCCTGAATGGCGTCGAGGTTGTACGCTTTTCGCGTGAACTCGATGTAAGTTTTCAAATAGGGGGTTTCCAGGCTCAACTCGTTCGGCCGCACCACGAACTTCTGGAAGAGAGCGGGAATAATCATCACGCCGAGAATGTACAGAGCCCAAAAGACGACCGCTCCTATGGCCATGGCTTTCCATCGCGGCCGGAAGAAATTTAATACGAGAAGCACGCAAGCTGCCGCCGAGATGGCAATCATAGCCCACAGTGCCGGCAGCGTCACGTGAGCCGCTGTGTATCCCACACCGTAAACGGCGCCTCTGGTGGAATAGAGCAACTCGAAACGATCCAGATAATATCCCCATCCCAATGTGCCGGCCAAAATGAAAAAAAGTACCGACAAATGCCGAACAGCGGGCGTCGCGACTTCTACCGTTAGGCGATTGGACAATCTGAGGAGTCCAAAGCGCATGTACTGTAATCCGACGGCTGCAATCGCCACCAACGTCAGGAACAGGAGGCTGCCTTGCAAGAGTTCATACCATGGCAGGCGGAACATGTAGAAGCCCAGGTCCAATCCAAAAATGGGATCAGCAATTCCGAAGGAGCCACCATAGCGAAAGCGCAGGTAAGTGTCCCACTCCATATAGACGATGCTCGCAAAGATTGCGGCGAAAGCTGCTATGAGCAGTGCCGTACTTCGTGCCGCAATATGGCGAGCAAGAGCAATGGCTTTCAGTCGTGCTTGAGGCAACTTCCGGGCAGAGCCGGCTGCTTGTAAGGTTTCAGAGTCGACCCGAGCCACGCTGCTTCTAGCAGCGTGCCGAACATTGAGCCACAGGAACAGTAGCGCGAAGATGAATCCCGCGCACGTCAGCACCACCTTAACCGAAAACAGTGTCCAGAAAATACCGGAGTAATCAAGTTCCCGCATCCACAACCACTTCTGGAGAAAGCCCGGAATTGCGATAAGAGCTATAAAGAGAAGCGCCGCGATGGGGAAGAGCCATTTCAGCAGCTTCACCAGCCAGACGGGTGGTGGGGCGCCGCTAAAACCGTTAAAAGACGGCTGAAAATCATCGGGTGAAACGCCCCCGGTTGATAAGTCTTTTGGTGTCTTGATGGGAGTATCGATCATTTTCATTTACCTCTTGGCACTTTCTTTTTAGGATTTCGTTTTTGTGAGCGGCGGAAACATCGACCGCCAGAACGCATACCGGCGTCAGGGAGTGGAAGTGTCTACTTTTTCATTGGCAACATCATCGCCCCCCCGATCGAATTCGGCCAATACCTCCTCGGCTTCTGGCTGATAGCCTCCGGCTATGGAGAAATCAGCCCGGGTGCGCTTTTTCCCTAAAAGCACCGACCAGGTTCCGGGCTTTGCGATAGCTATTTGCTATGACAACGGCGACGCTTCGGCAATTGGAGCTTCGTCAACCTATGTTACTCCCCGATGACTGAGGAGTTCGCTTTCAAAAACATTTCGTTCATATTTTCGGATTTTGACTTGGCATTGTGCCCAAGAAATTAACCATGACGAGAGGGGCGGGGGCTACTGCTTTACTGGATTCTGGTCGGATCGCGATGGTAGTGATGACGAACCAGCGCCACGAGTTGTGGTCCGGTCATTTTGTCCGCGGTCTCCACTGCTACGGTGCGAGTGTCGCTTTGGTCTTTCTCAAATCGCTTCTTTAGCTCACCCTTCGCCTCTCCCGGGCCTAGAATCAGGATCGCCCCGGCTCCACGAAGATACGAAATAATCTCGTCGTAATAGCGCACCAGTTGTCCCGAATATTCCCTCTCGCGCGAATCATCAGCCGGGACCTCCTGAGCTTCAAATGAACCATGATCCGGTTCGCCCGAACGCCTCAGTTGCTTTTCCACATTTGATTGGATTTGCTTCGTTTCCTCACCGGTATCAGTTAGTACCACGATAGTGGCTTCCCGATGATCTATCCATACACCAGCATTTGGTTTGATGTTTTTCATATAATTGTTTCGGGTACGTTCCACCATGCCAGTTTTTCAATGGCTGCGGAAAAAGCGTATCTCGGTGCGAAGGCGCTCAACCTCATCAAGTAAGTCAAACATGGTCTTGATGCAGGACACATCCATGCTGTGAACGGCCCGCAACTTCTCGATCCGCCGAATGGCGTAAATCGCTTCTTCCGTAAAACCCATCACCCCATGCGGGGGCTGAAAGACCGGTCGCAAGAGACCCGCTCGACAATAGATCAGAACAGAACGGCGAGGAACGCGCGCCAGATGAGCGGTCGCTTCGAGGCTGTAAAGCACGTTGGGATTCGGCTCATACACCTCAAGCGTGCAGACCGATGGAGTAGGCGAGTCAGGCTGGTTGCTCATGTCCATTCCTCGGGTTGAACGTAGATCCTGCTGCCAACTGCTCCCATAGGACTTTCTCTTCCGGCGTCAAATGAGACGGAACCTGGATTCGCATGATGGCGTGGAGATCGCCACGCGTGCCTTCGCCCGATGGCAAACCTTTTCCACGCAACCGGAAGGCACGTTCAGCCGTTGTACCGGGCGGGATTTTTAAGGAGACTATGCCGTCAAGAGTCGGGATGCGGACGGTCGCCCCCAGCACAGCTTCCCAAGGAGACAGGTCCAAATCCTGATACAGGTTCGCGCCATTCACACGGAAGTCCGGATGCTTGGCGAATGTGACCCGTAAATACAGGTTTCCCGGCTCGCCCCCACCTTTGCCCTCCTGTCCATTCCCCGTGAGACGGATCATTTGCGCTTCCCGCACACCTACGGGGATTTTGACCCGCAGGGTTTGCGTGTTCGATTGCCCGGTGCGCGGATCGGTGCGCTGTAGCCGTATCGTGCGCGTCGCTCCGTGCAGGACTTCATCGAGCGTCACCAAAATGTCGCCTTCAACGTCCTCGCCGCGTTGTGCGAACGCCGTGCCGTCCATGCCATTCGCCGCAGTCCGGCCGAAACCACCACCTGGGCGACTACGTCCGCTGAAGAATTGCTCAAAAAAGTCGCTGAAACCCGTGCCGTCGAAATGGAACTCAGAGCCATCTGCCGAGCCTCCGCTAAATCCGCCCTGCGCTTGGGCTGCCTGCCGTTCGGGATGATTCC
>Ga0302275_10000164_pt1 | contig 72907 bp, 46 predicted proteins | sample III_Bog_N2_2_FD_200229 | JGI IMG/M metagenome (GOLD analysis project Ga0302275, IMG submission 200229) | Peat permafrost microbial communities from Stordalen Mire near Abisko, Sweden - III_Bog_N2_2 | ecosystem: Environmental > Terrestrial > Soil > Wetlands > Peat | place: Sweden: Abisko... | reverse complement strand
CGTGCGCGCCCTTGAAGAAGCGCTCACCGGCGACCGCAAGATTTTTCTCGCCACCCAGCACGACGCATCCATTGACGAACCCAAGGCCAAGGACATCTACCAGGTCGGCTCCATCTGCAACATCGTGCAGAGCGTCAAGATGCCCGACGGCAATATCAAGGTGCTGGTTGAGGGCGTGGAACGCGCCAAATCCATCGAGGTCAATGACCGCGACGGCTTCTTCGTGGCAACCGTCCGCGTGGGCAAATCGCAGTTCGAAATGACCCCGGCTGCCGAGCAGTTGATGACGCGCGTGACCAGCCTCTTCGAGCAGTATGTGAAGCTGCAGCAGTCGCTCAACTACGAGACGATCATTGCCACCGTGCGCATGGACGAACCGGCCAAGCTGAGCGACACCATCGCCGCCAATCTGCAACTGGGCATCGAAGAAAAGCAGGAACTCCTCGCCATCTTCGACCCAGCCGCGCGGCTGGCGCGCATCGCCGATGTCCTAGATATCGAGATTGAGAAGCTCGATCTCGACCGCAACATCCAGTCGCGCGTAAAGCGGCAGATGGAGCGGGCGCAAAAAGAGTATTACCTCAACGAAAAGATCAAGGCGATACAAAAAGAATTAGGCCGCGGCGAAAAGAGCGAGTTCGACGAGCTGCGCAAGAAGATTGAAGCCGCCGGTATGCCGAAAGAAGTGCTGGACAAGGCCATCCAGGAGCTTAAAAAGCTTGAAGCCATGCCGCCCATGTCGGCCGAGTCCACCGTCAGCCGCAACTACATTGACTGGCTGCTGGCTGTTCCGTGGAAGAAACGTTCCAAAGAAACACGCTCCATCGACTACGCGGAAAAGGTGCTCAACACCGACCACTACGGTCTCGAAAAAATCAAGGAACGCATCCTCGAATTTCTTGCCGTGCGCCAACTTGTCAAAAATCCAAAAGGTTCCATTCTCTGCTTCGCCGGCCCCCCCGGCGTTGGCAAAACATCGCTGGGCATGTCGATCGCCAAGGCCACAGGCCGCAAGTTTGTGCGTCTCTCGCTGGGCGGCGTGCGCGACGAGGCGGAGATCCGCGGCCATCGGCGCACATACATCGGCGCATTGCCTGGTCAGATCATTCAGCACATGAAGCGCGCCGGCACCAAGAATCCCGTCTTCCTGCTCGACGAAGTGGACAAGATGGCTTCGGACTTCCGCGGCGACCCCGCATCGGCGCTGCTTGAGGTGCTCGACCCGGAGCAGAACACCACATTCCAGGACCACTATCTCGACGTGGATTACGACCTGTCGCAGGTGCTCTTTGTGGCCACGGCCAACGTCATGCACACCATCCCCGCGGCGCTGCAAGACCGCATGGAAGTGCTGCGGCTGCAAGGCTACACAGAGCAGGAGAAGCTGGAGATTGCGCGCCAATACCTGGTGAAGAAGCAGCGCACGCAGACCGGCCTGAGCGAAAAGAACATCGTCTTCGCCGACGATGCGCTTCTTGAAATCATCCGCTACTACACGCGCGAAGCAGGCGTGCGAAATCTCGAGCGCGAAATCGGCAATGTCTGCCGCAAAGTCGCGCGCAAGGTCGTGAAACTCGGAGCCAAACACAAGGAAGAACTTACCGCCGCGAACATCAATGAATATCTCGGCGTGGCCCGTTATCGCGATTCCGAAGTGCACGAGAAGAGCGAGGTTGGCCTTGTCACCGGCCTGGCCTGGACTGAGGTTGGCGGCAGCATTCTGACCACCGAAGTGCAGGTGCTGGACGGCAAGGGCAAGCTCACCATCACCGGCCAACTGGGCGACGTGATGCAGGAATCGGCGCAGGCCGCGCTGAGTTACATTCGCGGCAAGGCGCAGGCGCTTGGCCTCACCCGCGAGTTCTATCGCAACGTCGACCTCCATCTTCACGTACCTGAAGGCGCAATCCCCAAGGACGGTCCCTCGGCCGGCATCACCATGGCCACGGCCCTCGCCAGCGCATTGGCCAAGATTCCCGTGCGACGCGACATTGCCATGACCGGCGAAATCACGTTGCGCGGCAAGGTGCTGGCGATTGGCGGGCTCAAAGAAAAACTGTTGGCCGCCCTGCGCGCCGGCATCTTCGAGATCATCCTCCCGCGCGCCAACGAGAAAGACATTGCCGAACTCCCCGACAACATCAAGAAGGCCATGAAGCTCCACTTCGTAGATCAGATGGACGAGGTGCTCGCGCTGGCCCTGGAAAGCCCGCTGATTGCGCTGGTACCAACGGAAGCCGAGGTGCTTGCCGCAGTCCCGCAGACGGATTTGGGAAGCGGCCAGGTATCGCGGCAATAGGGCAGCCAGCGGTTTCGCAAACTGTCCCGTTACAATCATTCCAATGGCCTACTGGTACCGGCGGGTCTTCCTGCTGGCGATTCCCCTCATCCTCTCCAACCTGACCCAGCCGCTGCTCTCCACAGTGGACACGGTGCTCTCCGGCCATCTACCGGGTCCTGCCGCGCTTGGCGGCGTGGCCATCGGCGGCATCTTTTTCAACTCGGTTTTCTGGACATTTGGCTTCCTGAGGCTCAGCACCACCGGCCTGGTTGCGCAGGCTTACGGAGCGCAAGATCACCAGGAACTGCGCCTGCACTTCGCCCGCGCGCTGCTCACCGCCGTGGCTATCGGCGCTCTGCTGCTCGCTGTCAAAGGCCCGCTGGTTTCGCTCTCGATCATGCTGCTCGGCGCAGGCCCTGAGGTCGCGCAGAACGCCACCGTCTATTGCAACATCCGCATCTGGTCAGCCCCCGCGGCGCTGGCCAACTACGTGATCCTTGGCTCGCTGCTCGGCCGTCAGCGCGCACGGACGGCACTGGTAATTCAAGCCGCCATCAACGTGGTCAATGTCGTTCTGGCGCTTCACCTCGTTCTCCATCTCCACTGGGGCGTTGCGGGAATTGCCACCGCGACCATGACCGCCGATTATGCAGGACTGCTGTTCGGCCTCGCCATCACTGTCCAATCCAAAGCGTTCTCTGCCGTCCATTCCAGCGGTGAAGCACGCGGCCGCATCCGCCTTCACGAGCTGATGCATGGCCCCAGCCTGCGCCACTTGTTTGCTTTGAGCCGCGATCTTCTGATCCGAACGCTCAGCCTGGTCGCCGCTTACGCGTGGTTTACACGATCCGGTGCGCGCGAGGGCGATGTGACTCTGGCCGCAAACGCCGTCCTCCTCAATCTGCACATGATCGCCTCGTATGCGCTCGACGGCTTCGCCAATGCCACGGAAGCGCTGGTGGGCGCGGCGATCGGCGCCCGGCGCCTGGCCGACTACCGCGCCGTGCTGCGCGCTTCCACCGTTGCGGCGGGCGTGGTAGCGGTGCTGATGTCGCTCACGTATCTCGTGTTTGGCGGAGAGTTTGTCCGGCTCTTTACCAACCTTGAGCCCGTGCGGCTCCTCGCCATGCGTTACCTGCCATGGGCCATTGCCATGCCGTCGATCGCGGTGTGGGGATTTCAGCTGGACGGCATCTTCATTGGCGCCACGCGCGCCCGCGATCTGCGCGATTCAATGCTCATCTCATTCCTCGCCTTCCTCGCCCTCGCGATTGCCCTGGAACACTGGTTCGGCAACAGCGGCCTATGGTGCGCGTTCGTGTGCTTCATGGTGATGCGCGGAACCACATTGGGGCTGCGCCTCCCAGGTATCGAGAAGAGCTTTGCAACCGCGGCGCCGGACCCTGTCGTCGCTTGAGGACCGAGGTTCGAACGGCCGGCTGCTGTATCCTGAAGATCGATGGCTTGAACCCGCCTGTGTGCCCGCTGAATTGCTGACTCGCCGACCTGCTGACTCGCTATCCCCAAAAAACTTATGCGCTATACAACACAGTTTTTGCTTTCTGCGATGTCGGCGGAGCAATTCCCAACTCCCGATGTACCGGAGATCGCCTTTCTTGGCCGCTCCAACGTGGGCAAATCGAGCTTGCTGAACGCGCTCGTTGGCGAGAAGGCGGCCAAGGTTTCCTCAACGCCGGGGCGAACGCGGGCAATCAACTTCTTTGCTCTTCTTGACCCAGGCCAGAAACCCAGACTGATCTTCGCCGACCTTCCGGGATACGGTTACGCCAAGATCTCGAAGTCGATTTCGGCGGGCTGGCCGGCGTTCATTGAGCCATACCTGGCGATCCGGTCGACGCTCAAGCTCTGCATCTGCCTGGTGGACTCGAATGTGCCGCCGCAGCAGAGCGATCGCCAATTGATCGACTGGCTGCGCGCGGCGGGTCGCGACTTTGCTGTAGTGGCCACGAAGATCGACCGCCTCAGCGGCAACGAGCGGACGCGTAATCTGCTGGCGTTGAAAAAAGGACTGGAACTGGACGAAGTTCTGCCCATCTCGTCGAAAACGGACTACGGGATGAAAGAGCTTTGGACGCGGATTGAGGCGGCAGGCACCGCGCCAGCGAGTTAGCTGATCAGGAAACCTGCCCTGACGACGGCTGAAATAGAAAAACCTCTTCATCGCGATTCCAGCCGATCTGCACTTCGACCTCGATCTCCCCACATTCGACCGCATTCCGCACGCGCCTGACAAACGTTCGCGCGGCGTCCGGCTCGCAGTGAAGGGCACGCAGACCCTGTGCCATGCGGCCAAGGTAGCGCGGAGCCAGCCGCAGCCAGCGACGGCCCGCGGCGTCGGCTTGGCTGAGACAATCGGTCGCGATAGCGTCGAGTTTGGGCAGCCATTGCGCCGATGCGGCGCTTACGGTCCAGGTAACCAGGACCTGGCTGCCCGGCGCTGCCTTCGGCTCGATCCGCCGCACTCCCGGGCCGAAGGACAGCGAGGCCAGAGAGAGGAGCTGTGCGAGCAGATCGGGCAACACGCCGCGCTCCAGCATCTCTCGCTCGACAGCTTCTGGTGCAGCGCCAATGCACACGGCAACCGTTTCCTGTTTTCGAATCTCGTTCTTCAATATCCGCAGTGCTTCGTCAAGAGAGGTGACCAGGAAGTCGGCCACTCCGTCGCGAATAGCTTGTTTCTGAGCTTCTGGGCCGGCCGTGGCGGCCAGCGATGCGGCGCCGGCAATGTTGCCCGCAACCAGCATTGCGCGGCCATGGGGCTCGAGTTCTCCGGTGTAGAGCAGCTTCCCTCCCAGGCTCGGCTCCTCCGCAGCCTGCTGTCCGGCGGTCACGCCGCCGGCGAACTGAATCAGGGCCGCGTAGAGCCGTTCGACCTGGAGGGTGAAGTCGAGGGCGGCAGATGGGATAAGATCGGGCGTCAAGGAAGGAATACTCCATGCGGTCGATGAGAATGTTTTCCGGACGCGATTCGGCTTGCTCCAACAATTATTCCCGAAATTTCTCCATCGAATTGAGTTCACGGACAAAGAAAACAAACTCACCCGGCTTGGCAATTACCTGAAGTCTTTCCGGGATCTTTTTGCCGACGCAATTGTTGGGCGCTACAACCCCCGAAGCCAGGATGTTTGCAACCGAGTACCAGCGATCGGGCGAGGGCGCGCGATCGGCTGAGCCGTGATCCTTGTCGGCATCGCAATTGGCATAGATATGCGTGGCGCTGTCGTAGGTAGCATGAACCGCGAGCACATCGGCATCGGCGGACAGGGTCAGGTTGCCGGTGCCATCTTCATTCTTCTGCACCCAATCGCCGTGTTCCGTTTTCAGGTGATTGACGCGAACCAGGTAATTGGAAGACGCAATCAGAAGGCCTGTGCGGGCATCGAGCATCCGGATGGTGACGGTTCTTGCCGTTTGAGCAAGGACAGCGCCACAGAATGCAGCCAGGCAGACGAAAAGCAGGAAAACGCGAGATGCGCGTCGATGCACGATCGCGGCTCGACTCGTCAAGGGGATTGCCTCCGGGATTCTCTCCGCGTCGCACGCGGGCTTGAATCCACTCTACACTCACCAGGTGTTGTAGGGTTGCCCGTCTGAGCCTGTCTCTTCAGAGCCGGAATGTATGTCGTCAATGCCTGGGTCGGTCTGGTCAAGGGAGTGCATGGCGTCGCTGCTGTCGGTGACCCAGGTGGTGGCGCTCTTGGTCATCGGGTCCTCGGGCATCGACTTCAGATAACCGTCCTGAATGAGGTCGTCGAGCGACTGAGGAGCCTTCTGCTTGTCCATTGTGTAGGAGTCGATAGCGGCGCGCAGAGTATGCAGGTCTTCCTTGAGAACGGCTTCCCTGGCATGCTTGATCGCAGAAATATAACTGGGCACGGCCACCATGGACAGAACGCCGATGATGGCCATGACGATCATCAGCTCGACCAGCGTAAAGCCTGCGTCCTGTTTTCCGATTCTGCCCATTGTCGACCTCTTGCTTAGCCTCTAGCTTTCAGCTTTCAGCCGTCAGCTAATAACGTCTACCACGTCGAATACTTCGTCCCATCCAAGGCCGTTCCCTGTGCCTTGGAATATACATCGAATACGCTCTGGCCGCCGTAAGAATCGGAGGTCGGATCGTCCTGCATCGATCGTAACCCCCACTCCGCCTTGCCGGTCATGGGATCGATCGGGATGCGGCGCAGAAACTTCACCTTCTTGCCCTGCACGTCGACTCCGTTCACCAGCGTTTCAAGGTCCGGCGGATAGTTCTGGCTGTCGACTTTGGTCTGAAATGCGTGCATGTCGGCAGCGTCCTTGTAGTGATCGATCGCGTCGCGCATCTCCCACAGATCGCGGCGCAGCTCATGCTCATTGGCGCGCTTCACCGTAAACATGGTGACCGGTACGGCCGCCGAAGCGAGAATGGAGAGAATCGCGACGGTCACAATCAACTCGACCAGCGTGAGACCCCGCTCCTGCTCGGGCACGATCCGGGTTGGCGTTTTTTCTCTCATGCATTCAATCGCTTCAATGTACCACGATCGTAGCTTTGGAACCTTGCGCCGGCACCTGCTGCTGATTGCTGTTGACGGCGGCGGCGCGCGTCATGGAAATCACGCTCTGTCCCGCCGATTTGGCTTGGAAGCTGAGGACGCAGACTACCCCCGCGCCGTTGACCCCGGCTACCCCCGGCGGCCGAGCGGCGTTGATGGTAATGGACCCGGGTCCGTCGTCACGGTGAACCAGCGCCACTGCCTGGTTGTCGCGGCTGAGCAGGTCGCCGCTGGTGACATTCACCAGGGAAAGCATGGCCGGGTCATATTGAATCTGCAACGGCACCGACGCAATGTCTTTTCCGCCGGTGAGCACCACCGGAACCTGGAAGGTGGAGCCCGCGGCAACAGGGCTACCGGGCGGGCTGAACATGAGATTCACGTTTCCTTGCGCTGCTGGTGCCGAAGTCGGCGGAGGTTTCGGGATGTTGCCCATTGGCGGGCTCGCGGCCATTGCGGTTGCTTGTTGTCCATTGGCGTTGGCCGATGCACTCAGCTGCGCCAGGGCCGCGGGAGCAGCCGCCATGGCGCTCTGGCCGGGTACCACACCAATACTGGGCTGGATTTCCGCAGACGGACGCGTCGGAGCTGCAGGAGCGGGTGCGGGATTGCCGCTGTCAGGCGCTGGGGCCGAAACGTGCCGCAACTCCACTGCCGTGCCAACACCTGTATCGATGGTGCGCAGGTTAGCTCTGTCCAGAGTCTGCGTGCGGACAATGTGCGGCACCACCAGGAACACCAGCTCGTTGCTTGTAATCGTGTGATCTTTCGAGCCGAACAGGTACCTGAGGACAGGAATGGAACTCAACCCAGGGATACCGGTCCAACTTACCTGATCCTGAGTCTCCTGAATACCGCCCAGGATGCTGGCTTCTCCTTCGCGCAGCCGAATCACCTGGTCAACGATGTTCTGAGCGATGATTGGTTCGGTCACACCGCTGATGGTCACCGAGCTCGCCTGCGACGACACTTCGATCTTGATCTTCAGCGTGACGTCGTGATCGAAGTGAATCGTCGGCGTCATTTCGATCTTTACGCCCACGTCCTGGTACTGGAATTGCGTGTTGACCAGCGAGCTGACAACCGCTGTGGCCGCACCAGTCTGGTAGGAGCCGGTGGCAACCGGAATCTTCTCGCCGACCGTCAAGGTCGCCTTTTGAGCATCCGTGGCGCGGATGCGCGGATTCTGCAGAATCTTGGTGTTCGAGTCGGTTAGCAGCAGGTTGGCGGTGGCCGAGCCGATGGTTACGGCAAAATCCGTCGCCTTGAGATGGGCCAGGTCGTAGAGAGACGGGCTGGTGCCGCTGCTTGTGGTGCCGGTCGTGCCCGTTGTACCCGTGGTGGTGGTGCTGCTTGAAGAAGTGGGCGCTTGCAGTGCCATGCTCACACTGCTCGGCCACTCAATGCCCAATGTTCGCTGCCAGTTCTTGCTCACTTCCAGCACAGCAATGTCGACCACGACTTCGGCGCGTGCTTTGTCGAGGTCGTTGATGAGCTTTTGCGCCAGCAGCAATTCGTCGGGCGTACCTCTGATCACGATCGCGTTCTGGCTGGGAACGGCATAGATCTTGACCCCCGCGAGCACATTGCGCACGGCCTGCTGCACGTCGGTCAGGTCGTTCTGCTGCCAGGCATTGCTCAGATAAAAGGTCTGCACCGCTGTCGCGTCCATGTCGGTGTGCTTCTGGCGGGAGTTCTGGGCCACAAAGATCGTATTCTCGGTGATCGGGCGCCAAAAGGTATTTGACATCACGCCCACAATGCGCAGCGCGTCGAGCAGCGACTCGTTGTTCAAATCCACCGTGATGCGCTTGGCGGTGTAGTCGGGATCGAACAGAACATTGACGCCGGCCGCCTTGCCGATGGCCTGGTAGACCACCTTGGCATCTTCCGTATAGTGCAGGGTCAGGGGCTCGTTCGACATCGGCTTCAGAATGACAGGCGAGCCCATCGATTCCAGTTCCTGCTGCCGAGCCTCATCCCGCGGGGGGCTGGTTTCGCCCTGCGGCGAAGTCTCCCCATGGCGCTTGCGCAGTTTGGCAATCTCCTGCTGCGCGGCCTCGTTGCCGGGGTCGATCTCGGCAGCGTGGAGAAACTCCACCAGGGCGGCCTGCTCATCACCGCCATCCAGCAGCCTGCGGCCCTTGCTCATGTGGAAGCCGGAGGCTGAAACCCGTATCCGGTAGAGAGAGGTCCTATAGGCCAGCTCATTGGGAGCCTTGGCGAAGGCCTGCTGGTAGAGGTCGAAGGCGGCGTCGTAATCCTCGCGCGCCTCCGCGGCTTGAGCGTGCTTATACATGGAACCAGCCGACTCAGCGTGCAGCGGAAGGCACGACAGGGCGAGGAAACCGAACAGAGCAATCCAGTGAGCCCCGCGCCAAATAGCAGGGCCGGTGTTGCCCGGCCTGGAGGCAGCCCGTAAAAGAACGCTGCGATTCATCGAACTCCCAAGCGTCCCGTGCGGCCCGAGCTCTGAGCCAGACTTCTGCGGGCTGCCTTGGCCGCCCATGACGCAATTCATGTCTCGACTTCCAATGTAGATCTTATTAGCGGTTGAGCCCATCCAACGATGCCTCATTTTAGCAAAGCCCCGGTGTCGCGCGGCGAACGGCCAATTGTGGCCAGCCTGGATAACCTATGTCGATGCTAAAATTAAGATTCGAGGTTGCTTCCCAATGACCCGCCAAACCAGCCACGTGATCGTTCAGCACGACGACTCCGGCCCCAAAAAGCCGGTCCGGCCCCGCGACCCAGTGGCCAGCGGCGAGCGGGACGCCGCGCACAACCGCATGGCCAGCCACAACTATTTTTTGCTTGAAAAATTCGAAGCCGGCGTAGCCCTCCGCGGCACCGAGGTCAAGTCCATCCGCCAGGGGAACGCGAACCTGAAGGATTCCTACGGCCTCATCAAGGACGGCGAGGCCTTTCTGCTGAACTTGCATATCGGTCCTTACTCCCACGGGAACATTTCAAATCACGACGAGACCCGCACCCGGAAACTACTGCTGCACAGGGACGAGGTTCGCAAGCTACTTTCGAAGACGCAGATCAAAGGCCACACGCTCATCCCCACAAGGCTTTATTTCCGCAACGGCCGGGTAAAGTGCGAGTTGGCCGTGGCCAAGGGCAAGCAGGACTGGGACAAGCGCGAAACCGAAAAGCGCCGCGAAGCCGACCGGGAAGCCCGAGCCGCCGTCAACGCCAGCAAGCACCGCATGGGCCGATAGGGTACGGGCTCGGTCAGCGGATTACTTCAATCTGGATCCCCACCGACAAATTCTTCCAGACTTTGTCGGTGGTATAGACCGTGGCTTTGCGGTCTAAAGCGAGGGCCAGGCAGGCCCGGTCGCCGAGAGAAAGGCCGAAGGGGCGAGTGATGGATCGCAGCTCCGCCGTAGCGCGGGCCTGCCGCTCGGTAAACGGGCAGACCTCGCACCCCAGGCCCTCGATCCAACTCCACGCCTCTTCAACCTGTGCGCCGCGGGAGAGCATCCGCTCATGAACCTCCGCCAGGTTGACGGTGCCGAGCAACGTGCCCCCGAGGATCGCATCGACAACTTCCGCACCGGACTCGTGAAAGAACACAGCCAGAACTGCCGAGGAGTCGAGGACGATCGGGCTAGGCAACCTGCTCCGCCTTCTGCAGACGCTCCTGAGAATACTTGAGGTCGCGGGCCAGTTCTTCCTCTTCGCGGCGGAACTCCTCGCGGCGCTCGGCGATCAGCTCGTCCGATGCCAAAATGCCGGGCCTGGCGTATTTCGCTACCTCTCGCTGAATGCGGCGGATTCGGGCCGGGTAAGACTCGATGCGCAGAACCCCATCCTCCACGTCCATGAGGAGCGTATCGCCCGGCGCAAAGCCTAGCTCCTGCCGGATAGCGGCGGGAATGACGATGCGCCCGTTGGGGCTCAACGAGGTTTTGGCATGAATGCTCGGTTTGACAATAGCTTCCATGAATGACACCTTCCATAATGGTGTCATTATCTCCGTTCCCTGTCAATATCCCCTGATATACCGATGTTTTTGGGACGCCAGTTCGCCGCGCAATGGCCGACACTGATTCTCCAAAGTGGCCTGTTCCTCCCATACGATGAAATACTGAGTCAATGAAGACCGAACTGTCTTTCGCGAAACTTGCTGGAATTGAGACTGAACTGCTGGCCGTGGTGGCCGTCGACACCCAAACCTCCAAGGCCCCCGACGCTAAGCCGGCGCCTGTCCTGTTGACGGCCGACGAGGCTGTGAAAGCCGCGGCGGCTGCGGTGCTCGCGAGCGGCGAGTTCAAGGGCGGCGCCAATGAGGCTGTGCTGCTGCACTCGCCGGCTGGCCTGGCCGCGAAACGGCTGCTCATTGTGGGACTGGGAAAGCAGGCCAAGGCTTCGGTGAACGGAGTGCGCCTGGCGGCGGGAACAACGGTCCGGTTTTCCAAGCCGCGTGCAATTCGAGAACTAGTTTTTGCTCTGCCTGAATCGGAGTTGCTTCCTCCGGGCCCATGCTCGCGCGGATCGGTCGAGGGCGCCATTCTGGGCGACTTCGATTCGGATACCTATCGCAGCGACCGCAAGGACCAGAGCGTGCAGTCCTTCGTGCTCGCCGCGCCATCAACCGCCGACAAAGGTCCCGTCGAAGCCGCTTTCGCCGAGGGAGTCATCGTCGGCGAGAGCCAGAACTTCACCCGTTCGCTGGTCAACGAGCCCGGCAACAAGCTGACGCCGACGATTCTTGGGGCACGCGCCGCGGAGATGGCGGAGGCAGTCGGCCTCGGCTGGGAGGTCCATTCGACGGAGAAGCTGCACGAACTGAAAATGGGCGCGTTCGCAAGCGTGGCTCAGGGTTCAGCGGAGCCGCCGGCGCTGATCGTGCTGCGCTACCAGCCGGAGGGCATGGCAAGAGACGATGGCGGCCCAGTGCTCGGTCTGGTCGGCAAGGGCATCACGTTCGACACGGGCGGCATCTCCATCAAGCCTTCCGACAAAATGGAGTTGATGAAATACGATATGGCCGGCGGCGCGGCCATGCTGGGCGCCATGCGCGCCATTGCTCTGTTAAAGCCGAAGGTCCGCGTGATCGCCGTTGTCTGCGCGGCAGAAAATATGCCCGACGGCAAGGCATACAAGCCCGGCGACGTAGTGACCGCCATGTCCGGGAAGACCATCGATGTAATCAACACAGACGCTGAAGGCCGCCTGGTGCTGGCCGACGGCCTGACCTACGCAAAGCAGCTCGGCGCGACGCACCTCATCGATGCGGCCACGCTGACAGGCGCATGCGTAGTGGCGCTGGGCACCGCAAATGCCGGCGCGTTTTCGAACGACGATGAGACCTTTGCGAATTTCAGCGCAGCACTGGCCACATCCGGCGAGAAGTTCTGGCGCCTGCCGCTTGGCGAAGAGTACGTAGAGCAGATCAAGAGCGATATCGCCGACATCAAGAACACCGGCGGCCGTCATGGCGGAGCGAGCACCGCTGCGGAATTTCTCCACACATTTGCCGAAGACACGCCCTGGATCCACCTCGACATAGCCGGCCTTGCCTGGATCGAAGACTCCAAGCCCTACATCGCCAAAGGCCCCAGCGGCGTAGCTGTAAGATCGATTCTGGAGTGGGTGCGGAGTTACTGAAAGGTAGATGACAGGTTACAGATGACAGATGACAGGAACGACGTCGCGCATACTTCGACCCCACCATAGATGTTCCGTGCCCCATTCTTGCGATTTTTTCCTATCGCAAGGATGGGAAACCTCAGCCCTCAACCCAGCTCCGTTCATCAGCGGCGTAGCGGAGTCGAGGAATCTGTTGCTGCAGTTGCGGTTCCGGAAATCCCCCTGGAGCATCGCATTGTCCTACTCCCCGACCTTCGTCAAATGCACCGCCTTCCCCGTCCGCACCGACTCCCGCGCCGCATCCAGAATCTGCATCACCACAACATTCGTATCGAGAGCAGTCAAATCACCCTTGGGCTGCAACTCCCCGCGCAGCACAGCCGTCAGATAACTCAGCGAATTATTCTGCGCCCCGCTCAGCGAAGGCGCGGTAATGAGCCGCTCGTCCGAATCGTGTTCGTGCCGCAGCCGCACTTTGTCCGGGCCCACAGTAATCGCGTACCCCGTTGCGCCATAAACTTCCATATCCTTGCGGCTGAACGGCCAGTTCCAGGAGCCCTGAATCACGGCCTGCGCGTGCGGATAGGTGAGCACAATGGTCGAGTCGTCGTCGACATGCGGGTAAAGCTGCGGCTTGTCCTGATTGGCGACGGCCGTCACGGTCAGCGGCGTCTCCCCATGCATCAACCAGGTCATCAGGTCCACGCCGTAGCAGCCAAAGTCATACAGTGCGCCGGCTCCGTTCTGCGCTGGATCGGTGAGCCAGCCGAGGAACTCCGGAGGCACGCCGATCTCTTTCGGGCCCTGATGGCCGTCATGAACCACGACGCGGCGAATGTCGCCCAGGTGTCCCTGTTCCACCTCGTCGTAGGCGGCCTTGTTGCTGGAGTACCACGTAGTCTCGTAGTTCACCAGCACATGGATTTTGTAGTGGCGCGCAGTTGCCCGAATCGCCAGCGCATCCGCCAGCGAAATGGTGAGCGGCTTCTCCACCATCACCGACACTCCATATTGCGCGGCAATCTCGATTGCGTGGCGATGTTCGGCGATCGAGGTATAGACGAGCACGGCCTGGGGATGGGTCTTCTCGATCATGTTGGCTTCGCTGCGGTAGAAGAGCGTCTCCGCGAGCGAGTATTTCTTCTGGTATTTGGCGAAGAGCGCCGGGTCGGAATCGGCAATGCCTACCAATTCCACGTCGGTGTGTTGGGGCAGGGCAGCTAGAAAACCCTCCACATGGCCGTGTTCAAGCCCAACAATGGCCACGCGCAGCCGGGGCGGGGCTTGCTGGGCGAAACCAAGGCAAGGGGCCATGAGCATGAGCGCCAGGAATAAGCAGGTCCAGAGGGAAGGAAGGGAAACAGGAAGGAAACGCGGCATAGATTTGAACTCTCTCCTCGGCGGCAATTCTACGCTGTGTGCTCCGGGATGTGCCCCCAAATACCGTTCGCCGGGAAATCGAAATCAGGTTTCAGGAAGCGTTTTGTGACCATTTGAGAACAGACGGCTCTGCCAAACGGCGGAAGAATAGTTGCGTCTGAAGGATTTCCCGGCCCCGTGCGCCTGCCGGTTATTGGAGAGCGTAAGCGCTGTCTGGTGAGTTGCGGTGGCTGGCCGATAAGCCTGGGTGGAGATCCGAAAGGAGTCAGTACATGCGATTTCGCGACTTGAAGGCGGATGCTGAAAGTTATTCATCGCGACTGAAAGCTGTCTTTCTGGTAAACCTGCTGGTGCTGAAGTTCGTCCATCCTGATGGAGGGGCCGTGCAGACGCGCTTTCGCTGTCCATGTTGCGGATTCAAGACGCTGGAAACCGCCGGTGCGCTCGCTCTGTGCCCGGTGTGCTGGTGGGAAGACGATGGCCAGGAGGACGAGGACGCGTCGGAAGTCCGGCTGACGGTGAATGGCCAACTGAGCCTGAACGAGGCCCGCGGCTACTTTGCCACCTGTGGAGCTGCCCACCCCCGATTCATTCCCTACGTCCGCAAACCCCAGGTCACTGAGCAGTAACGTACCTTTCGGGGAGCCCTCCGCTGCCAAAATCGTCCTGCCGGTTTGACCCTTCCGGCAAACCCTCTTACCATGAGATGAGGCATATTCCCTTCTGCACGTCGCAGGTTCCAGCGCGTGCAGCGGCCAATTGTGTCACTTTGGATAGGGAGCCGGCGGCCTGCAACACGGAATCGATGGGTTGCAGCCAAAAAAACGGCCCCGTGTATCAGCCAGACCGGAAGACAAGTTGGCGCGGCATTAGCGCCTGGAAGGCAAAACGTTGAGCTCTACCGACACTCTCGAAAACACTCCCCACCCTGAAGCGGCCGAGGCCGTCCTCCAGCCCGATTCCTCACACCAAGGTCACGATCGTGAAAGCCATGAGCTCGAAGGCCATGATCACGACCATGAAGGCCACGACCATACGCACCAGCACGGCCCGGTTCTGAATCCGGACTGCACCCGCGAACTGGTGCTCGACATTCCCGCCGAAGAGGTCTCGAAGGCCTACAAGACCGTGGTTGGCAAGTATCGCAAATATGCGAAGATACCGGGCTTCCGTGCTGGCAAGGTACCGGAGTCGGTGGTCAAACGGCGCTATGCAACAGAAATCCGCAAAGAAGTGATTGACAGACTGCTGCCGGAGCGATTCAACAAGGCCGTCACCGACCTGGGTGTAAGGCCAGTGGGCCAGCCTCAAGTGACCGAGTTGACAGTGGAAGACGGCGCACCGCTGCATGTGAAGGCAGTGTTTGAGTTTGTCCCTGCTTTCTCAATTGAAGGCTACCAGGATGTGACGGTGCCCAAGCCCACGGTGGAAATCACCGAAGAGGAGTTCCAGGCGGAATTGGCGCAACTGCGCGAGTCGCGCGCCACCGTTGAGCCTGTTGAGGAAGATCGCGCGCTGGTCGACGGCGATTGGGCGCAGATCACCTATAAAGGCCAGATCGAAGGCGAAGCGGATGCTGCCCCGGTTGCCGGCGAGGATACGCTGGTCGAAATCGGCGGCAAGGATACCGTGGACGCCTTTTCCGCAGCCCTGCTTGGCGCCAAACCCGGCCAGGAATTGAAGGCCGAGGTCATCTACCCCGTTGATTATGCTGAAGCTAAGCTGGCGGGCAAGACGGTGGCTTACGACGTGGAAGTGAAGGCCATCAAGAAGCGGACTCTGCCCGAACTGGACGACGATTTTGCCAGGGAATTGGGCGCGTACGACAGCTTTACCGACCTGGAAGAGCGCGTCCGGGAGCACCTGGCAGCCCGCAAAAAGCGCAGCATTGAAGGCGAGACCAAGGATCGGCTGTTTGCCGCGCTGATGGAGAAGTACCCGTTCCCAGTGCCGGAATCGCTGGTGCAGGAGCAGATTGACGCCCGCCTCGATCGCGGTTTGCGCGCCCTTGCCGCCCAGGGGATGGACACCGAGCAGATGCGCAAGCTGGACTTTGCCAGACTGCGTGCGGCGCAGCGAGACAGCGCCTCCGCCGAGGTGAGAACCTTCATCCTGCTGGACCGCATTGCTCATGAGGAAAACATCACGGTCAGCGACGAAGAAATGGACCATGAATTGCAGTTGGCCGCTTTGCAATCCCGCGAACCGCTGGATGCCCTGAAAGTGCGATTGACGGAGGACGGCGGGCTAGCTAGAATCCGTGAACAGTTGCGACGGGAGAAAACAGCGAGTCTGCTGTACGATCGTCTGCCTGCTTAGCCGGGAGTTATTCCGGTAAAGGGAGCAGAAAGGGCTGCACGGGGCAGAAATTATTCCGGGAATGAAAACCGGGACTGGGCAGTCACAAAAAAACGGGACGAACGGTCCCAAAACGGAATTACGGGAAGAACATTCAATGGCATTGGTTCCCATGGTGGTTGAGCAGACGAGTCGAGGCGAGCGCGCCTACGATATTTACTCCCGTCTGCTTCGCGACAACATTATCTTTCTTGGCACACCGATCGACGACCAGGTGGCCAACCTGATTGTGGCGCAGATGCTGTTTCTTTCCGGCGAAGACCCGGAAAAAGACGTGCAGCTTTACATCAATTCACCGGGCGGGTCGATTACCGCCGGCCTTGCCATCTACGACACCATGCAGTTCATCAAGAACAACGTGGTCACCTATTGCATTGGCCAGGCGGCCAGCATGGGTGCGTTTCTGCTGTTGGCGGGGACCAAGGGCAAGCGGTTTGCGCTGCCCAATTCGCGCATTCTGATTCATCAGCCATCGATGGGCGGGTTGAGCGGGCAGGCGACGGACATCGACATTCACGCGCGCGAAATTCTGCGCATCCGCGAGATCACAAACACGCTGATGGCCAAGCATACGGGTCAGCCTCTGGATCGCATCGAACGCGATGTAGAGCGCGACTTCATCATGAACTCGCAGCAGGCCAAGGAATACGGCATTGTTGACGAAATCATCGACCGGCCGCCTACCACAAAGTGACCGGACCCGCACGGAGCGGAATTTAACGGAAAGCGTCGTTCAAAGGGAGCAGGAAAATGAAAACGCGCACGGGACCTGAAGAAGCACTGCGCTGCTCGTTCTGTCACAAGTCACAGGACGCCGTGGCCAAGCTGATCTCGTCGCCCAGCGACTACCCTCGCGCATACATCTGCGATGAGTGCGTAGCCGTTTGCAACTCGATCCTCGAGGACGACCGCGGCGATGCCGCTCACCCTGCGACAACCGCCGGCCACCTGCCGAAACCGCAAGAGGTCAAGGGCTTTCTGGACGACTACGTGATTGGCCAGGACCAGACCAAGAAGAAGCTGGCCGTCGCTGTCTACAACCACTACAAACGCATCCAGATGAATCGTATGCGCAACAATGAAGTGGAGTTGGCGAAGAGCAACATTCTCCTCATCGGCCCCACGGGATCGGGCAAGACGCTGCTGGCGCATACGCTGGCCAAGATGCTCGACGTTCCGTTTGCGATTGTGGATGCGACTACCCTTACCGAAGCGGGCTATGTGGGCGAGGACGTTGAGAACATCATCCTCAAGCTCCTTCAGGCCGCTGAGGGCGATGTGACGCGCGCGCAGCAGGGCATTATCTACATCGACGAGATCGACAAGATCGGCCGCAAGGACGAGAATCCCTCGATCACCCGCGATGTTTCCGGCGAAGGCGTGCAGCAGGCTCTGCTCAAGATTCTCGAAGGCACCGTGGCGAACGTACCGCCGCAAGGCGGGCGCAAGCATCCGCACCAGGAATTCACGGCTGTCGACACCACCAACATTCTGTTCATCTGCGGGGGCGCGTTTGTGGGCCTGGAACGCGTGGTCGGCCGTCGCGTGGGCAAGAAGGCTTTGGGCTTCAAGGCAACCGATACGGAAGCCGAATCGGCGGCGCGTTCGCATCGCGACACCGAACTGCTGCGCAAGACTGAGCCGCAGGATCTGATCAAGTACGGGCTGATTCCGGAGTTCGTAGGCCGCCTGCCGGTGATGGGCATCCTCGACGAGCTGGACGAACCGGCACTGGTCGAGATTTTGACCAAGCCGCGCAACGCCATCCTGAAGCAGTACCAGCGCCTTCTGGAATATGAAAACGTTCGCCTCCACTTTACTCAGGAAGCTACTGTCGCCGTGGCCCGCGAGGCCCTGGCGCGCAAGGTTGGAGCCCGTGGGTTGAGGATGATTCTCGAAGAGCTGATGCTCGACCTGATGTACCATCTCCCATCCAACAAGCGCGTGCGCGACCTGGAGATTACGCGGGAGATGGTGGAGCGGCGCGACCTGTCGCTTTGCCTGCTTGAAAAAGCCGGCTAAGCCATTACCCATTCAGGTTTCGGAAACAGAAAACCCTCATGCCGGAAGACGGCATGAGGGTTTTCTTTGTTGTCTGTTCTTGTGCTCAGGCTTTACGGTACGAACACACCCAGCCGCACGTGCCACTTCGTGCTCTGTCCCGGCTTCAGCGTGACCATGCCTGTATCCGTCGATCCCCATTCCTTGCCGAAGGGGTTGCCGAAGTTGTACTGGTGTTCGATGGCCACGAACTTTGCCGTGGGTGGGGCGTACATCTGGATGGACTTGATCTCCGGGGACAGGCCGATAATATTGACGCCGTAACGGGCAGCAGGGTCGATGACCTGCACCGTGGCAGCATGATTCTGCCAGTCGATGTGGTTCCAGTTGTCGTCGAAGAAGTTGGCGCCCAGCGGAGTGCCGCCCGTGGCGCGCAGGTCGAAACGGGTCCCCTGGACAGGCAGAATCTTGCCGGTTGGGAAGACGTTGTCGTAGCCGTCGACTTCCGCAATGGTGGAGGCGGGAATGCGCACCCTGGCCTGCGTGCGGTCGCCTGAGGGCAGGTTGAAGTAGGGATGCCAGGCGATGGCCATGGGCTCGTCCTCATTGCCCACATTGCGCGCCTCAATGGTGACGTCCACGGCATCGGCGGTGAGCCGGATCTTCACCACGAGCTGCGTCTTCGAAAGCCAATGGCCGCCAAAGTCGCCGGCATGGATAACGCCCGCCACCTCTTCGCCGCCAGGAACATTCTCCACCTCGACGTTGTCGGTCTTGGCCTTGAGAATCAGGCCGTGCATGGCGTGGCGCTCGGCGGTGGGCAGTTTGCCGATGTTGTTGGCGGGCAGGGTGATGGTTTTGCCCTGCCACTCGGTGGTGAGGGTTTTGCCATCGGCCGAGAGTGGGCCGCGAATGCGATTCGGGTAGGGAGCCAGGAAGGCTGCGCCAAGGCGGTAGCCCAGATCGCCGTTTGCCGTATCGTTGTCGTCGAGCATCTTTTTTGCGCCCGCCAGATCGGGCGAGGCGAGCACGTCGACGCTGCCTTTGCCGGGGAAGTTGGCGGTGATCTGCAGTACTTCCATGCCGCGGCCGGGCGCGACGGTTACGCTGGTGAACTCCGGCTTGGTGGTGCTGGTGGCGGTGCGGGTGATGGTGACGACCTTCTGGCCACCAATCTCAGTGTCCTGAGCGTCGGAAGCGGAAACGAATACACCCGCCATCAAAACCGGCAGGGCCACGGACAACAAAGTAAGAGTGTGCATAAATGGCTTCATCTCGATCCATTCCTTGGGTTGGAATTGAATTTTACGGAACAGCCTCGGGCGCGATGGGCGAGTTTTTCCGTCGCGAGAAAGCGTATTCCAGCAGCGGAATCATTCTACGCCAAGATGCTGGCCGAGGCTGCCAGCCGGGCGGCCCATAGCACAATCCGCCTCACAGGGCCAGTCATTTGTGGATGGTCAGACCTGGGCCACCTGCCACTCGCACCACCTCGAGTTCACACTCGAATACGCCGTAAGCTCTGCCATTTCCCAGCAGCAGTCGCCGGCGAAGCGTGCGGGCGGGTCAAGGGTGGGCGCTGGCACTCCGCTTATCCCTTACGCCGGGTCTCCAGATCGAAACAATCTCGTAGACTTCAAGAGCATTGAGGATGCTGCCCGATCGTCCCGTTTCAAGTTCTATTCCGTGAACATTTGTGGTCGCAGGTATTTCCTTGACGATGTACCGCATTCCGTTATCGATAAATATCTCCGCTACACACTTGTCGATCAATATTTCCACTGCTCCCAGGCCATTGGCGAGATCGCCAAACCGAAGAGTAGCCAGGGTGTTTCCTAGGTATCGAATGGTCAGCTCGTCGTCTTTTTCCAAGGTCACCTGCATCTTCACGTGCAGAGGTCCGGGAGGAATGAGATGAAGCCTCCGGTTAGCGTCCGTAGCAGTAAGTGACGACCAAGCATACTCCTTGGAGTGCAACCGTTCGATTTCCCGAATAGGCGCAGCGAGCAATCTGAGACCGTCCCGTGTGGTAGCTAACCTGAATTCCGTTGGGAAGAGCATCATCTGATTGAATGGCATGCCCAGTTCGGTGATTCTTCCCCACGCCATTTGGACACGCCTGCCGTCCGGCATATCGGCGAAGGACTGCGCCGCATAAAGAACGTCGTCTCCATTCGCGTTCTTTCCCTCCGCATAGCGCAGTTCCAATGATTCGGGTGTGAATGTGCTGCCATCGAAACTGCCGATAAAGTATGAGGATGACCCGCCATGAAGTATCCACTTGCGATGACTGGTATCTCCGTCAACAGGTAACTCAAAGAAATCCGGGCATTCATGAAGACCCTTGAAGTGACTCTGCCACGTCCATGACTTGAGGTCGGTCGAGTTGTAGAAAGACATACCGTCTTTCTCGAACAACACCATCACCCAACGCCTTGTCGGTTCATACCAGAAGACCTTTGGGTCCCGGGTGTCGTTCGTGCCTGCCTCGCTGTTGCTGTCAAGGACAGGATTCCCCGTAAAGCGCGTGAACGTAACTCCATTGTCCGTGCTGTAGGCAATGCACTGCACCTGCTTATGCGAGAAGCGGTCGAAGGCCGTGTACAGCAATACGAGCGCATCTTTCCCCCACCCGCCGTCATTGTTGCGATCCACGAGGCTTGAACCGGACCAGGGTGAGCCCAGCTTGTCGACCATGAGCGCGGGCGCCAACTCCCGCCAGTGAACCAAGTCCTTGCTCACTGCATGTCCCCAATACATAAACCCGGTATCCCACGTCACTCCAAATGGAAACGCCTGCCAGAACAGATGGTATTGGCCCTTGTAGAAGATTGGACCGTTGACGTCATTACTCCATCCTCGCTTGACTGTAAAGTGAAACTGTGGCCGATTGGGTTCTCTATATAAGCTGTCCTCTCCGTCAATCTTTTTCGACTGATAGATGCGATCCAATGCCAACTGAGCCGCACTGCCGGATAGCGTGATTGTCTGTCCCTGAAACTCACTCGCATCGATGAATATCCAGTAGTCGATTGGGCCTTCCGCCAGTTGCGCGGGGAATTCACGTTTCAGCTTGCCATCGACGTTGATCTGAAGCACTCGCATTTTGGCTTCGCGACCGATCGGGATATTCAAGTATTGCTGCGTGATATGTATTACCCTGGTCTCCGCACAAACGGAGATAGGCAAGTAAAGATAAACACCTAAGAGCCAGACACAAAGACGAAGACACCTTGAAGCTAGCACGCGTGAAGCAAACCACGCTTGATTGCCGTCGGAGTTGGCAGCCATGGATCCGGCTGCCACCGCGCTATTTCCAACAAGCAGATACATCCCTACCTCGATTTCTGAGTGCGGTCGATTGGGAAAGCCGACTGGGGTTGTTAAGTGCCGTCCGCTTCGCTGTCCTCCTACATTGTCAAAGTGAGGGTCTATTCTGCAAGGCCCTCTCCTTAAAAAGCTCTGAGAGATTTGGAGATTGCAAACAGCTATATCTGCTATCGAGATCGATAGCGCAATTCTCGTGTCACTTTGAGCAAGAGCATCGCAATGCCGGCAAAGTCACTCTTCAGCGTGTCCCGCGATGAGTAAGTTGGCGTATCAGATCGACCTCGTGCTGACGATAAGGCGTGCCATCCTGACGAAACACCTCATGGAACCACACAGTGGGTTGCATCAGCACATAGGGCCTTTGCCAGGAATCCCATGGCAGGTAGGTTTGCGTTTTGCCGGCAACCAGGCCCCAGTTGATCGCCGCTACGTGATACCGATTGGCGATCGGCAGTGAACCGTCAAAGGTGCTTCCGGCTCCGCGAGCCATGTATTCGGTGCAGAGAATGGGCCTGCCCGTCTTCTGCAGTTCCTGGATGTGGGCCTCAAAGACTTCGGGCCATCCGTAATCGTGAAAGGAGATTACATCGGACTGCTCTAATTGAATCCTGGTCGTCAGGCTCTCCTTGTCGGGGTCGTGCCAGTTTCCAGTCCAGACTCCGCTGGTGAGCGGCTGGGTTGGATGCACGCTACGCGCCCAGGCGAATGCTTGCGGCAGAAGCTCATTCACTCTCTGGGCCTTCGCGGCAAAATCTTCCAAAGCATCGCCTCCCTGATTATCGGGCTCGTTCCAGATATCCCAGGCAAGTACGCGCTGATCCTCCGCGAAGGCGCCCACCACACCCTTCACGTAAGCGGCCAGTTCCGGCTCTACTTGTTTGTCCAACAGACGCCGCTTACCGGGGCTTTGAACCCATCCTGAGTTATGAATTCCCGGGATTGGAGGATGCTGTGACCCAAGCTTCGGATCCGCTTCCCAGCAGGAATCGAACAATACAAAAATCGGTCGAATGTGGTGCCTGTCAGCAATCGAAAGAAACGTGTTCAGACGAGCCTTGAATCCTTCATGATCCTGTTTCCAGAGCTGATCCTGAAGGAAAACACGGATGGTGTTCATCCCGATAGACTCCGCCATTCCCAACTCTTTGTCGTTCAGGGCAGGGTTGAACGTCGTTGCCTGGAACATCTCCAGTTCGTTGATGGCATCGGAAGGGATATAGTTTGCCCCAACGAGCCAGGGCTGCTGTGCATACCATTGGTTCGCACGTTCCGCGCTCCAACGTTCAGCCACTGCCGTCGTCGCCCCATGCAACGGCATAGCTCCCAGTAGACAAATCAACACGGCGCCTGCAAAACCTGAGATATTCATCTCTCTCTTCTCGCTTCCACCGCGTGCGCTGCTCAACTTCGCGGCAATGTGTTATTTCTTCAAATGCACAAAGTCTTTGAATAAGCTCTCAATCATTCTCTTACGACTTGCATTGCGGAAACGCGGTAATGCGAAGCTTGGCCGCCGCGTACGGAATGAGTGCGATCGTTTCCTCCGGCTGATCGCTGACGACAGGGCTTTGCGGCACCGGCCCGGCGACGCCGTCTTCCGCCCGCCACTGATTGAGCTTGCGGGCTTTCACGCTCAGTTGCACGGGAGCGTGGAGGCCGGTGAACGGACGCTCGCCGACTTCTTTTTCCGTCACGGTTATGCTCCTCGCCGGCGCGCTATCGTCGATATTCAAAGCATAGTTCCAGGCGGTGGTTGGATAGACCTGCCAATCGGCGGTCATTCCCCGCGCACGCAGCTTGACCCAGCTCTCGCCCACGCCATAGGAGAAGACCAGCGGCCCGCGCTCGACGGCGATTGAATCGTTGAACCAGCGCGAGATGCGAGGAGCCATCGGGAAGGCGATTTCGACGCGGTCGCCGGAGTGCCAGGTGCGCTCGACACGCGCGAAAGTTCCCGGCGCGGGCGCGGTCTCCGCATGCCCGTTGATCAGGATCGTTGTGCCTGCGGCCCATGCCGGGATGCGAAACTCGAAGGGAAAGCTCAGCGGCGCGGCGGGATTAACGGCAAAGCGAACGGCCCCGTGGAATGGGTAGCCGGTTTCTTCCGTCACTTGCACCGGCGTTCCGCGCAGCACCGTGTTCACCTCGCATGGAGCGTAGACGGCCGCGACCAGTCCATCTTGCGTGGGGTTGTCCTGCGCGCCGGAGAGCATGAACAGGCTGGCGGCGAACTTGGGCCATCCCTGGTGGAAGTTGGCCGTGCAGCAGCCGAAGTTGGGCTCCAGTCCATAGAGATTCGACTCCGGGCCATCGGTGGTCCAGGGCTTGTGGTGCAGGCTGCACTCCACCTGGTTCGGTTCCTGGTTGTACTGGTGGGCCCACATGTCGTCGGTGAATGTACCGGGAAGCGCGTTGAACGCCAACTGCTCGAGCCGGTCGCCAAGTGCTGGGTCGCCGGCAATAGCGAGCGATTGCTCGAGCGAGAACATGTATTCGACGACGGTGCACAGCTCCGAACCTTGCGAGGGGTCGGGGCCGGCCAGGTGTTCATCGCACGAGAACATGCCGTTGGGCAGGCCGTGATACTTGTTCAACTCGGAGATCATGGCGACAGCCGCTGCGCGATCGGCCGCCGCGCCGGAGATCACCGACCACACAGGGCCGGTTTTTACTGCCTGTCCGTTGTTCACCCCATGCGTGGCCAGCGCAAGGTCCTTGAGTCCTTCGCCCTTTTCCAGCTTGATGAATTCCGCGGTGATTCGCTGCGTGTACTTGAAATCGGCGAACTGCGCTTGCCAGTCGTAGCCCTGCTTTTTGAGCATCCGTGCAAGGTCGAGCAAGTACGGCGCGCCGGTGCGGTTATAGAGCCAGATCACGCTGAGCAACTCATCCTGCCAGCGGAACTTGCTCCAGTCGTGCAGGGGCCGCGCCGGCAACTGTTCAAGCTGGTATTTGAAATATCTGTCCATGACCGGAATCACGCGCGCATCGCCGGTTACATCGTGGTACTGGGTGAGAGCCTTGAGCATCACGATGCGCGGCCACCAATCGTCGTTGGAGGCCGGTCCGATCATTCCGTCCGCAGTCTGGTGACCGAGGGTCCAGTCGATGTATTTCTGTGCCTTGGCCTTGAGAACCGGATCATCGAGCAAATTGGCGAGCGGGACCAGTCCATCGAGAAAGTAGGGGCCGCGCTCCCAGGATTCGCCGGTCCCTCCCAGCCAGCCGCTGTTGGGTCCCACGTCGGCCCAGGTCTCGTCCAGGTGTCCGCCCAGCCCGGCAGCCTGAATTTGCAGTTGTTCCTTCAGCCAGCCGCGCGGGCGGACAGAGCCAAGAGGCAGCTGGTAAAAGGCGCTGGAAGCAAGTGGCGCGCGATTCTTGACCACGGATGCGATACCGGCAGGGGTTTGCGAGGAAGCAAGCACCGGCGCGGCGGAAGAGGAAAGAAAACGGCCGATGGGCAGAGACGATGCCAAGCCGAAAAGGCCTAGCCTATTTAGAAAATGGCGGCGCGTGGAAAAGAAATTCGATGCAGACGACACGTTTGACTCCTGAGCGAATCTTGCCGCTATCGTACAGAGTGCATCCGTGTCGCGCATGGTACAGATGGTCTACTTCCTGCGCTGATCCACACAATATAAATTCGATTCTGCCTTCGATTCCTTCCCGAATTCCGATTACTTGGCCACAACACTTACTGGAACCTCCAGCGATCCGACGCGGACTGTGGCCGGATCGTAGACCGCGATGCGCAGTGATATCTGACCTGCCGGCAAGTCGAGTGCGCCGCGAAGAGAAATGGTCGAATCCGAGGCCATGATCCGTGAGTATTGTTCGGGTTTCAGATTGAGTTGGATACCGTGGTCGAGATAATTCGCGCGCTTGCCCTCCGCATCGTATGCGACCAGAGTAAGTTCGATCTGCGCCTGGCGAATGCCACTCTGAGTTTCCACAAAAGTGAGACCACGGGGGTCCACGCGCAGGTCCACAATTGTGCGCTGCACCTTTCCCTTTAAGGTAGCCGTCATCTCGCCAGCTGGTCCCTCGGGCAGCTTTGTGCCTTCAAACTGGGGTTCGCTTGCCGGCAGGACTCGTGCCTGAAACAGAATCTGCGTGGATGGCGGCGCTCCCAACAGAGTTGCCGCCAACAGCACGCTGGTGTCTGAGAAACTGTGCCCGAATGGCTTATCTCCCGTGTCTGCGTAATAGCCGCGCCGGTAAGCGAGGTCGTAATGGCCGTTGTCCAGACGAAGCTGGATCGTGCGAAATCGCCCATCGGGTTGTTTGGTTGGTACATATCCGATCGTGTAGTAGCTGGCTCCATTCTCGATGACGGCTGCCAAGGCTTCTCGCAGCCCGTTCGTGTTCACATACGCTTGTCCACCTGTCTCTTCGGCGATCTGGCGCATCGAGTCATGGTCGGCGCCCGCCTGGCCTGCGAATTCGACAGGCGGAGGAGCCGCCGCTGCCATCCTCGATTTTTCGATGTCAAGCGCTGTCGGAGTCGCCAGCCCCCGCGCATCCACCGGATATACGGCCACCCGCGCCGCCGATAACAATTCGCAAGTCTCTCTCACGCTGTCCTTGCGGTTGGTTGGACCGTATTGCGCATCGATTTTCACTGGGAAAAGCGCGATTGGGAAAGACCCGGAAAACCAGATCAGATTTTTGCGGCCGGGAACCGCGCTCAGATAGCGAGCAAGACCTTGCAGGGCGGCCAGCGTCATCTGCGCGCGCTGGTCGGTATGGGCCGCCTTCTCAATCTCAAGCATCTTCTCGTCTTGTCCACCTAGTCCCGGGGCTGATGAGCGAGAGGGCCCTTTCATGGGTCCGCTCGCAATATCCGACTGGAGGGTTTCGATCTGATGTTGCGCCGGGTTGTCCATCTCTGAGTTGATTGCCGTCCGCAGTGGCTGCTTCCGCAGAGCCGCGGTCAGTTGGGCCACATCGGTAGTGAAGCCACTTACGAGTTGCAGCCGCGAAGACAGAGTGAAGACCGCGAGCCAGGCGCCGGGCGGGATCTTGCCCAGGTATTCCAGCGTCTTGCGGCGCACATTCTGCAGGTCGCCTTCGGGCGTGTTCAATTCGTCGAGCAGGAGTACGTTCACCGCAGTCGATTTGGGATAGATAGGGAGATTACTGTAGACATTGGGAGGTATCGATGTGGGGCTGGCGGCTGCCGCAGGCGCCGCGGCGGGTTCGTGATCCTCGAAGGAGCTAATGGGCTCCTCGTGTCCGTCTTCCAGGACATGGAACCAACTCCGGTCCAGGCCATGAACGGGTTTGCCCTTATCGGCGACCACCACGTCCACCAGTACAAGGTTGCTGGTCACATGAAGGACGGTGTCTGTTTGGGCTGGCGCATTCGCCACTGGCGCGACCGCTTCGGTATGTGGTTCTTCGGCAGACTCGGTAGCTGGGACATTTTCCGAAGTCTGCGGCACAGACAATTGAGGTTCAGAGGCTTGGGGCATGGCCGATTGGGAGGCGGAATCCGGCGGACCGGTGCTTCCAGTTGAAGGAAAATCGGGCTGCTGCTGCGCGCCGGTGAGGATCCGCATTGTTGAGGCAAAGCGATGGTAGTTGGTGAACTGGATCTCGTTCAGTTGCAGGATAGGCGCGGCGCCGGTGGTATCGTTTGGGTTGACCGGGTCCAGATGAAGAGTCAGGCTGCGCACCGGGCAAATAAAGCTATGGCCACTGATCGAGACTGGTCCGTACTCGATGAGGGTGTCAGCCCGCTTCACTGGATCGCGGCCTTTCAAATCGGCTTCAATGGTGATGCGGAGGATGGTCCCGGTAGCGGGATCCAGCCACAAATCGCCATGATATCCGGGTGTGATGTGGTAGGGCTTGCTCCTGGGGATGTCGAGACTTGGCCTCATCCCAAGAATGCCGCCGCCGGGAACGCCACCGCCGGAATCGACCTGCCCGAACTGCTCTGGGCTAAAGCCATCCAACTGGAAGTGCGAAAAGGGTCTAGGCACCGAATATTTGAATACAGCGACCGGCGTCGCCGCGGAACTTTCCCAGCGGCTCCAGCTTAGGCTCCCCTTGGCGGTGTCTTCCACGATCATGCCGAGTACGGGGCCAAACTCGCCCCATGAAGTCAGTTCTGCCTGCGCTTCCTTGCCTTGGACAAGGGGCTCCGCCGCGGACGACAGGACGCGCTGGTCATTGCGGACTGAGATTTCCATGCTTGACGTCCTCACAAGGTGCAGCCCGGCGCTGACGGGCCAGGCGTTCTTCGTCAATTGTTGAGGACTGTCGTCGAAATACCTGGTGGTCCGGGTGGCGAGGAAATTGGGCAGAAGGGGCAAGGTCTGCGCGACGTAGCTTCGCGCCGCATCCAGCAGGCGCCCTTGGGCGTAGTCGTCGGGTGGGGCGATGGCCGGAATCTCGATTGCCGGCGGACTGAGAAAAGCCGATTGATCGGCGAGCAGTTGCAGGGACTGCACCGTCTCGGGATAGGAAGCCAAATCCGAGGTTAGGCGACCGAGCCTGGCCTCGGTCAGCCGCTCGGAAAGCTCCAGAAGGCGGATCTGGCGCACAATTTGCGTGTCCGGTTTGTGCCCGCCGCGCGCCGTGGTCAATATCTGCTCCAATTGCGCCACTGGCACGCTGGCGGCTGCTGGAGGCGCAATTGCGACAAAGGCCGCGAACAAAATCAGTACCCGCATCGTTTTGCTCCGCCAAAATAGCCGGTGACTGAAAAGAGATTCGAATAAAAAGACGCCTTCGACTCCTGAGTTCGCACTTCGGCACGATCATGATAGTGAACGCCCGATTCCCGCGCATGGTCCAGATGTTCTACTCCCTGCATGTTTATGCGGATTGCATTTCGGAAGCGCGCCCGGCATCGAATCCGCAAGAACGAAGGCCTGATCTATCGATCCGGCAAGCGGTTGCAGGATCGATAGATCAGTCGTTCACTTCAATGAGCCCGCGATGAATGGCCGTGGTGGCGGCCTCGGTGCGGTCGGAGACTTCCAGCTTTTCAATCACGCTGTTCACGTGGTTGCGAACCGTGTTGCCGCTGATGTCGAGGGCGCTCCCTATCTGTTTGTTGGTGAGGCCGCGGGCCAGCATTTGCAGCACTTCGAGTTCGCGCGCGGTGAGGTTGGTCCGCATCATGCGTTCCGCCAGCCGCGCGGCAATGTGCCGGGGAAAGTAGCGCCGGCCCGCATGAACTGCCCTGATTGCTTCCAGCATGTCCGATTGCGGCGCGTCCTTCAGCAGATAGCCTTGCGCGCCGGCCTGCACAGCCCGGTAAATGTCCTCGTCTGTTTCAAAGCTGGTGAGGATGATGACGCGGACGCTGATTTTGGCTCGTTTGAGTGCATGCAGCATGTCGATTCCATTCATGCCCGGCATGCGCAGGTCGAGCAGCACCAGGTCGGCAGGTGTGGAGAGCAGGATTTCCAGCGCATCTTCGCCGCTGGATGCCGAGCCGGCTACCTCGATGCCGGCCTGTGTGCCAAGCATGCTGCTGAGTCCAGCCAGAACCACCGGATGGTCATCCACGATAAGAACGCGAATCGGCGTATTTCGAAGATCGGGCATTGTTCCAATACTCCCGTAGGTATCGCCAGAACAGTTTTGGCCAGGTTGTAAGTGTGATGCGAGGCGGCAAAGACGCAGTGATCTGGACGCGCGTGCCCTGGCCGGGTTTGCTCTCGATGTGGAAGTCCGCGGAAATGCTCTGCGCCCTCCGCCGCATGCCGCGAATGCCGAAGCCCAGCAGGCCATTTGTTTCTTCAAGCCCCGTCCCGTTATCTTCTATCTGCAGACAGGCCAGGTTCTGGCTGTACTTCAGCCGGATGGTGAGGATGGTCGATTGCGCATGCCTGACTGCGTTGGCAACGGCCTCCTGCCCGATCCGGTAGAGAGTGTCGGCTATGCGCAACGGTATGGGCCGCTGATCGCCTGCCCTCTCGCAGACCACCTGAACCGTACCGCCTTCCACCATGCGCCGGGCGCAAAGATCCAGCGCCGTCAAAATGTCCTCCGACTCCAGTGACTCGGGTCGAAGCGTTGCAATGCTTCGCCGGGCCTCCTCGTGACTGTGACGCACCAGATCCCTGGCCAGGTCGAGTTGTTGCAGCACGCCCGTGTTGTTCTCCGGGAGCCTGTTGCGAATCGCCTGCAATTGAAATCCGATACCGGCAAAACTCTGAGCGAGGGTGTCGTGCATCTCGTGAGCCAGACGCTGGCGCTCTTCCAAAACAGCCTCCAGGCGCCAATGCGCGATCCGATGGTAGACGAAGTTGATCACGAGCGCGAGCAGGAGCGAAGCGACAACAATGGCGATCACGTGTCCTGTACTCCACCACGGCGGACCGGCCAGCACCTCCAGGTCCTCATTCGAACGCAGCAGGAGGACAAAGGGGGTAAGGTTGTGAGTAAAGGCGGAATCGACAACGCAGATGCCGCGCAAGCGAAGACTGCTGTCGAGCTTGAGTTTGCTGAAGAGATAGTCGCTGCGGCCAGGATTCATGATCGCCCGGAACGACTGCGCGCCCTCATCGAGATCGAGGATGAGCGTGTTGTCGGGGCTGCGCTCCTTTCCGGTCAGATGTCCTTGTACCTCGACGAATTCGGCGTCGAACTTACCCGTGGACGCCTGCGATGCCGTAACGGATAGGGGCGGCATCGGTGTGCGCGCCCAAAGCACGCGGACGGTGGCGTGCTCCATCGTCGAGCTGAAATCGCCGGGATGCACATCGCCGGCAACTTCGACCTCGTCACCGACCTTGAGAGGAGGAGCCGTGGGCTGCGGTATGTAAACTCCGCCGGTCGAGTCCTGCACAAACAGCATGGGCGCGGTCAAGATCACCACCCCCCGTACCGTTGCGCTCGTGGGCCTGGCGGAAGAAGTCAGGCTCAGGCTGGCGATGCTTTGCGTATTCGCGTTGAAGCCGGCGTTGGCTTTCTCTTCTTCCGAATGAGGCTGCGATCCAAGGAACTCCGAGTCCCATATGGCCTGATTCCTGTGTTCGGAGTCTGCCTGTGCGCGCACGCCTTGCAGCATCTCGACCAGATCCTCATGCGTCGCGGGATGCACGACAACATTGCGCCAGACTCCTCCTGAAGAGTAAGAGCGAAGGCCGACCCGCCCGGATTCAGCACAGCCCGGATCGTTGATGGCGACAACCGTCGGGGCAGCATTGGAACGTGTCGTCACCGCAGCAGCAATCTGGCAGTCGTATGCCAGCAATTTCAGGTGGTACCACTGGAATGGCCGGATACCACCAGGCGTGGGATACGGTTTCATGATTTCTTGCCAGCCATGCGCGGCGCGGCCCAGCACCAGCATGTTGTCGACCGTGCGCACGCCGGTGTAGTAGCCGCTGTAGTCGTTCACGCCCTCCTCTTCATTGCTGGACCGAATGATCAGGCCGGCGTCTCCGCTGGTGCCCAGTAGCTTAATATCGGCTTCCACGGAATAGTTGTGCCAGTAGGGCGATCCGGTCAGCAGCTTTGCGCCGCGCTCATCGGAGTCGTTGCGCATCAGCCCGTTCACCAGTTCCCACGTCCCGCCCAGCGCTTTCCACTCATCCGATGTGCCGCCGGCAAAGGAATCGCGATAGGGCAGGCCGCGGCTGGGGCTGTGCAGATAGGCGCGCAGCAGGAGCAGGCCCAACGCCAGAAAAAGCCCAGAAAACAATCCAATCATGATCCGGCGGCCCGGCAGGCGTGGGAACTTCATTGGATTGAACTCCAGCGCCATTGTCCGAGTGTCCAATCCTGCGGTAACATCGCGCGGACTTCCGGCGAGTTCATGTTCTCGCGCGTGAACAGCCTGGGATGAAGACGAATGGTTGCGGGCACGGATTGCCCTCGCAACCGGGCCTGGATCAACTCGACCGCCTGTTGGCCCATCGCCCGAACATCCTGCTGGATCGAGCAATCGAGATTGCTTTTCTGATCGAACGGCGACAGGTTCGCATTGTCGAATCCGATGACTTTGACCTGGTGTCTCCCTGGTGTTGTGTCGAGCGCATGCAAAGCGCCATCGGTGGTAGTTGACATCAGGGCTACAACCGCATCGAGGTCCGGGTGGGCGCGGAGAGTTTCTTCGGCAACCTGTTGCTCGTGCGGAGCGTTGAATGAACCGATCCGCCGTTCGACGATGTGAATGCCGGGATAATTCTGCGCTGTAAACTGCTCAAATGCTCGTGCGCGAATCATGACTCCAGCAATGTCGGGATTGATGCCCAGCAGGGCCACTGTGCCATTGCCTTTGAGCAATACGGCCGCGCGCTGAGCAGCAAGCCGCCCGCCCTCTTCATCGTCGTTCAGGATGTAAGAAAGGTTTCCTCCCGCGGGAATCGGCAGTGGCGAGCCGATGATGACCGTGGGTATGCCATGCGCCAGCGCGCGCCGCACCGGCATGATCAGAGACAGGGCCTGATCCGGAGCCAGCACCAATCCCTGATAGTTGTTCTCCACGACTCGGTCGACCAGCGCGATTTGCGCTTCGACGTCGTCTTCGCGTGTGGGAGCGTTCCAGTAGACGAAGACTCCGGCCGGGTTTGCCGCCTCCTCCGTCCCGGTATGCAGCGCCTCCCAAAAAATTATGCCCTCAGTCTGCGGAATAACGGCGATTCTGACCGGACGATGCGAGTCGCAGGAAGTGGCGAAGACAGCAAATGCGCAGAGCAGTCCAACCAGCGCGAGACGCGGTCGCATGCGGCGCAGTGCGAAATGGTGAAGCATATTCATTGCCGGGCAGGATGGAGTCTACGCTGCAAACCTGCTCGACAGCAAGCGATGCGCGCCTTCTAGTTCATATGGACTATCTCGATGTGGTCATACTGGCTCATGCGCGTCTCATACCTGGTGAGTAGCCTCGCTGTGTTCCTGATTTCGCTGAATTTGCTAAACGTTTTCAGCGCGAGGAATCAGGCATGTTCTCGTCCGGATGACCTCGACCCTTTGGGAGTTGGGGCATTGGGCTTAACTTCGGTCCAGCTTAAACAGTCCTAGAGAGGCCACGATGAAGGAAACCGCAAAAAGATCGATTCAGGCGTTGACGTTGTTCCTGCTGCTGGCAACCGCCAGTTGCTACGCGCAATTCACTGGTGGAGTCCAGGGAACTGTGCAAGATCAAAAGGGGGCCATTGTCCCTCAGGCAAAGGTCGCCTTGACGAACGTTGAAACGGGCGTTACGCAGACGGCGGTCAGCAACGCCACCGGCGTGTACCGTTTCGTCAGCCTGGCGCCCGGCAACTACACGGTTTCGACGGCCGTGCAAGGATTCGCGCAGGCTTCGGTTTCGTTCAATCTCGCCACCAACGAGGTGCGCGACGTTCCGCTATCGCTCGCCGTGGGGAAGGTTGCCTCCACGGTCACAGTGACCACCGAGGCTCCGCTGATCGATACCTCGGACAGCCGCTTCGAGCAGACACTGGACACCGAGGCCCTTACCGATCTGCCACTGCCCGGCCGCAATGCGACCAACGTTATCACCATCGCTCCCGGCGTTACCGGCACGGGAGGCCAAAACTCGCCCGGCTCGAGCACATCCACCAACTTCGCTCCTGAGAATTGGGTCAACGCCAGCGCCAGCGGCCAGGGCGCCACCGGCAACCAGTACATCGTGGATGGCATGGATGTGACCAGCACCATTCGTCCCGGCGTGCTGAACCTTACGCCGAACTCGGATGTTTTGCAGGAGGTCAGCGTTCAGATCAACACCTATTCCGTTGACTACGGCCGTGCGGCCGCCATTCAGACCGCGATGACCACCAAGTCCGGTACCAACCAGTTCCATGGACTGGCCAGTGAATACTACCAGTATCAGAACCTGGCGGCGCGCGGCGAATTCGGTGTGCCTCAACCGACCGCGGTGAATCCGTATCACGTCAACAACATGTCCTTTGCCGTCGGTGGCCCGGTGATTCCGCACAAGGAGTTTTTCTTCTTTGTCGGCTATGAACCTTACCTGTCGCTGGCGTCGAACGGCAGTTCGCTCGATGGCTTCGAGGATCCGGCATTCGTGACCTTCGCCGCCACCGCCGCGCCCAACAGCCCCGAAGTTGCATTGATGCAGAAGTACCCGGTGGCTCGCATGGTAAACACCAAGGTCGCCGCCACCGCGGGGTCGCTGTGGGGCAATACTCTTTCTAACCCGGCGGATCAGCAGGCATGCGCCGGTGGAACTGGAAATGTTACGGCCTATGACAACATCTCCATTCCATGCTCTACGCCAGTCTTCGACACCGGCAATTTCAACAGCTCCAGCTACTACAACGCCGAGCAGTACAACATCCGCATGGACAAGTACTTCAAGAAGGATCGCGTCTACGGCCAGTTCTTCCGCGACACGATCAACAACGGCGGACCGTCTGCCCGTCCGGCGTTTGCCACCACCAGCAAATATTTCACCTTCTCCCTGCAGGGCAATGAGACACACACATTCTCGTCAAACACGTTGAACGAGGCGGATTTCGGCTACAACCGTATCGAGGGGTTCTCACCCGCCACCGGTTTGTTCGACGTTCCGGTCGTGAACGTGACCAACCTGGGCACGGGCTGGGGAGACGGCTTTGCCCAGGGAGACTACATCCAGCATAGCTATCACTGGCGCGATGTGTTGACTCATATTGTGGGCACACACAGCATCAAGACCGGCTTTGAGCTGTGGCGCAGCAACGACATTGCGCTGTTTGCCGGCACCCAGGACCAGCCCAGCTTCCAGTTCAATAACATGATCGACCTGATCGCCAACAACCCGTATACGGAAGGCGGCATCTCGTATAACCCGGTGACCGGCGCATACGACCCTGCCAATTACGGATACAAGGAGACAACCTTCGGCATCTTTGCGGAAGACACCTGGAAGGTCAATCGCAAGATGACCATCAACTACGGAATTCGTTACGACAACTACGGCAATCCCTACACGGCGCTTGCCGGCACCGTGCTGGCCAACTTCCATCTTGCCTCGGCATCCACCTTCGCCGACCAGGTCGCCAATGGCGTGATGAAAGAGCAGTCGCACGTCTTCAACAAGGATATGAACTGGATCTTCAGCCCGCGCTTCGGCGTGGCCTACGACCCGACCGGAAGCGGCAAATGGGTTGCGCGCGGCGGCTTTGGGCTCTTCCACAACGAATTCACATTGGGCAATGCCGAGAACGGCCTGAAAGGCAACCCGCCCGGATACATCGTGCCAACCTTCTATAACAACGGGTCCACGGCGGCACCAATCTTCGGCTACGGAACACAAAACAAACAACCGTTCGGCTTCCCGGCGCCGGCGTTTGTTGGAGCGCCTCTCGACGCCAAGGGCGGCATCGCAGGCGCGCAGAATGGCGTAGGTGGAACGGCCCCGAATATGTCTTCCCCCAACGCGCTCGACTGGTCAGCCGGGCTGGAACATCAGCTCCGGGCCAACTTGGTGGCCAGCGTCGGTTATCAGGGGTCGCATGGGTACAATCTTATTTCGGCGGGCGGCAATACGGGCAACACCACCTATGGCGTGGATGTGAACATATTCCCCGGTGACCTGATTCAGCACCCGGCGTTCAATTCAAGCGGAGTGTGGACGGGCGACGGGATCCAAACGCGCCTCAACACCAGCTTCGGCTCCATCAACTACGCGTTCAACGCGGCGTACTCGAATTACTACGCGTTCATCGTGGCGTTGAAGGGGAAGATTGGCGCCCACGGCTTCCTGACTGCCTCCTACACGCGTTCGGCCGCCAAGGATGACTGGAACAACTATCCCGAAGGCTATGTGGGAGGTGGCGGGACATCCTACAACTTCAAGCAGTTTTACAGCCCCTCACCGTGGGATGCGCCCAACCGCATCTCGCTGGGCTGGAGCTACGATATTCCCGGCTTGAAGAACGGCAACGGCTTCACGCGCAGACTAACCGACGGCTTCAACCTGTCGGCGACCACCATCCTGCAGTCGGGCAACCCGTTCTATGTGGGCGCCTACAACCCGCTCAGCCTTGTTGACACCGCGGGCGTGACGGTGACCCAGGCCAACTACCAGAGCGAATTGGCAGCGGGACACTTTGCCTACGCCGGCAACAGCGGCAACTACTCCGCGGACGGCGACAACAATAGCGCGCCGAGCGTGGTCAGCTACCATCAGAAAACGGACCGGAAGTCGTATCAGTACACCGGCGTTGTCGACTCCGGCATTATCACCCACAGTCAATTTGCGCAGCCGACGTTCAGCGCGTCCGGCACGGAAGGAAACGAGAAGATGAACCAATTCCGCAACCCAGGGTATGCCGACTCGGATCTTACCGTGAAGAAGACTACGCCGATTGCCGAGCATATCAGCCTTGAGCTGAGGCTCGATACATTCAACGTCTTTAACCGCGTCAACCTGAACGGCGTGAACGCCAACTACAACGACACCAGCGCAGGCTTCGGCACCACCAGCGGTACTTCGTCTCCGCGCTACTTGCAGCTTGCAGCCCGGCTGACCTTCTAGGTCTCTGACTGCATCGTCGAGTGCAAACATGGGTTCCCAGGTCTGGATTGTGAGGCCTGGGAACTCATCAATTTACATCGCGGCCGCGGCTACTTCTGAGCGTAGAATATGTCCCTGCTCTGCCTCGAAATTGTCTCTATCCCAATTTGTTTCGTCCGGTCTCATAAGGATGCTATGTCAGCTTCGAGTCGATTTTTCTTGAGTCTTTTGTGCCTTTTCGCATTCGCCGGCGTGGCCTCCTTGTCCCAGACCGTTGAGCTGAAAAACGAACACACAACGGCCAGCTTCGGTCCCGCGGGTCTGGTTGCGGTCGTTGACATCGAGTCAGGGACACGGCTGGACATTGCTCACGATTCCTGGTCGTTGGCAATCGATGGCAGCACCTTGCGCAGCGGAGATTCGCAACCGAAAGTCACAAGAACTGCGGCGGACGCTGTCGCTTACCAATACGAGAACTCCGGCTATCGAATCCAGGTGACCTACAAGCTTGAGGCGAGCTGGAGATTCGTGAGCAAGCAGATCGACATCGTGCATGCGCCCAGGGTGAACTTCACCGTGCATCGGGTCGTTCCGTGGGATATTGCGATTCGCAATGAAGGGGTCTCCGACTATGTGCCGTCAACCTACACGCCTCAATTCGGCGCCACCATCGACCAAAGCCGAACCTCGCTGCCGGGCAAGGATCTGGGTGAGTTTCTGCGCTTCGCCGGGAATGGAGGCGCGCTGCTGGCGGTGCAGAATCCGTATCTTGAAGTGAAGCGCGATGGGCAATCCGTCAGTATCGGCTATGCGCCGGAGATGGAGTGGCAACAGGCCTGGGGAAAGTTTGCGAGCGATACTGCGTGCCTTGGGGTCTATCGGCTCAGTGGGCGCCGCAAGCCGCGAGAGATGTTTCTGGAATGGCATCCCGCGCCCGGGCAACCGGCAGCCGACGGGATGGACGACGCGGAGATAGAGGCTTTCACCGGATGTGTTCGCGCCTTCCTGATCAATCCGCCCGCTGCGCCCATCAGCGTCGAAGTGGGATGGACACTCAACGACTATCAGATCGACGTCGGCACGGAAGAAGGAAATGCGGAATACAAACGCATCATCGACACCGCATCGGCGCTGGGCATTCGCACGCTGCTTTATGCGCCGGCCAATTCCACACTTGCAGATCGCATGCAAAGCACGGATTCGTGGGGTTGGGAGTATGTGTTGTGGCTTAACCTGGGCGAGAAGATACGCAAGGGCGAGTGGGACCCTGCCAAGGACCCGGTTCCGGCGGACGTTGCGAACATGGTTGCCTATGCGCAGCAGAAGCATGTAGGGTTGCTGGCCTATGTCTACCCGTCGGTGCCGTTTGCGGCGAACCCTTCCTGGCTGGTCAAGCGGCCCGCGAAGGACGGCGAGTCGTCCACCTACGCAACGTTGGAATCCCGCGAGCTGCAGGATTACCTGATTCGCAACTTGATCGCTTTTCAGAAACGCACCGGAATCGCCGGATATTCGTTCGACTATACGTGGCTCAATCTTCCCGGCAGCAGCTATGCACAATGGCGCGGATGGCGGAGAGTCATGGAAGCGCTGCGCGCAGCGGCGCCCTCCATCGTCATCGACGGGCGTCAGAGCTATCAGCTTTACGGGCCGTGGTCCTGGCTCGCCGGAAGCTATCCTCACCCCACCGGAAACGACGAGCAGGCGGAGAGTTTCAAGCCTTATCCCGATCTACATTTCGATCGCGTCTCGGCGGACCGTACGCGCTTCGTCAACTACTGGTATCGCAACTATCAGTTCGCGCCGCAAGAGGTGATTCCCGGCTATGCCACACACCAGACCGAGCGCTCGCGCAATACCGTGGGTGCAGATGGCCGGCGGGTCCAGGAGATGATGTATTCGGCCTACCGGCAACGGGATTGGGACTATCTCGGCTACAGATACTCGTTCCTCTCTTCCATTGCAACCGGGGGCTGGAACAATGTCGTCGATATGATTCCAGCGCGCGACGCGGCTGAATACAAGTATTTTTCAGAGGAAGACAAGGCGTGGATTCGCGACTGGCTGAATTGGACGGCGAAGAACAAGGAGTATCTGCGCCACACCCGCACCATTCTGGATCAACCGTCCATGGGCCATGTCGACGGAACCGCTGCAATTATCGGAGATCGCGGCTATCTTTTTCTGTTCAATCCGAATTACAAGCAGTTGCCCGCACATTTTTCACTGGATACAACGATTGGTATCGCGAAGGGCGAGAAGTTTCTGTTGAAGGAGGTCTATCCCAATCAAGGGCGCATTATTGGTAAGTCAGGCGCCGGTGTCTGGAGTCGTGGAGATGAAGTGCAACTGGCTCTGGACGGGACCAGCGCAACAGTGTTTGAACTCGTTCCCGCGAGCGAGATGAGGCAGCCTCTGGTGCTCAATGCCGCTGCTCTCGAAGCTTCCGCTCCCCCGCGTGCGCAACTGAACGGAACCTCTCTGTCGATCGCGCATGCCGCCGGCGAATCGGGCACGGTTCAAAATGTTGACGTGCTGCTTCCCACGGACCGCAAGCTTTCCAGCATGACCGTGAATGGGACTCCCGTCCGGTTCACGCAGTCGGGAAACTATGTCGACGCGCAAGTCGAATTCCAGGGAACACGCTTTGCTCAGGCTCAGGAAATCGAAGTGGCTCTCGGCGCTGAGGGCTCGTTGTCGGGATCATTTACGATTCCGCAGCGCATCTTCGATCAATTAGCCGCTCGGAAGATGAAGTGGCCCATTCCCTGGACACGGGAAGACTATGAGACCACGTGGCTGGCCCCGGAGCGGCTGCTGCTGTTTGTGCAGTTTGCCGATGGAAGCGACGCTACAAAAGTCGAAGCAAATCTCGATGGAAAGCCCTTCGCGTTAAAGCCGGCCTACAGTTCGAGCCGGGTTGATGCGCCTTGTTTTGTCGGCTTCTATGCCGACCTTTCCACGCTCGCGCCGGACGTGCGGCATACAATTGAACTGCGCATTCCGCAGGGGGCGGCGGCCCAGTTGCAGGGCGTTTTTTTTGACAATGTAATCCCGCAACTCACCGAATCGCTTGCACGCTGAAATGGAGCCAAGCCATCTTCGCGAAGCTCAGAGCATTTCAAGATGAATAGACTTGAGAATCTTCTCGCGCACTCTCCCAGTCGCGGTTTGCGTGCGTTGCAAACGAGGGTCTGGCTGGTCTCTCTGTCATGCGCTCTGGTCGCATGCGTGCCCCACTTGCTTGCCCAAGGTCAGGGCGCGAGCGACGATGTCGGCCCGATTGCCAACGCGCTGCGCAACCACGATTTCGCCCATGCGCTCAGCCTTAGTCAAGCTGCACTGATCAAACATCCCGGCGACTTGAGGATCTGGAGTTTACGCGGAATGGCGTCGGCGGGGATGGGCAACCTCCCGCAGGCACTGTCGGCTTACCACAGCGCTCTGAAACTCGACTCGAAATACCTGCCCGCGCTGGAGGGCGCGGCGCAAACCGAATTTCAAATGGGACACAATACGGCAAGGCCGCTGCTCGAGAGTGTGCTGGCGCAACGGCCTGAAGACCCTACGTCGCATGCCATGCTCGGCGTCCTCGATTACCGCGCAAGGAATTGCAGCGGCGCCCTAGAACATTTCCAGAAGGCAGCCGGGGCAATTGCCAGTCAACCCGGCGCGCTGAGTGAATATGGCGCATGCCTTGCACTTCTTAATCGCGAAGAAGACGCAGTCACGGCATTTGCCCAGGCTCTCGCATTGCAGCCGGACAAGCGCGAGGCTCGTTACAACCTGGCGCTCGCGCAGTGGGATGCGCACCGCGCGGACGATGCGCTGGCCACGCTGCAGCCGTTGATGGACGCGACACTGGCCGACGCGGATGCACTGGACCTTGGCGCGGAAATCTCTGAGGCCAGTGGCGACACACCCCGCGCCACCGGGATTCTGCGCAACGCCATCTTGGCCGACCCGAAGAAAGTTGATTCCTATCTGCAATTCGCCATGCTGTCCTACGATCATGCGTCCCCTCAGGTGGGCATCGATATGCTCAATGCAGGCCTGACGCAACTGCCCAATGAGCCTCGTCTCTATCTGGTTCGAGGCATCCTGCTCACGCAACTCGGCGAGTTTGTGCGCGCGGCGGAGGATTTCGATACGGCCAGCCGGATCGACCCGCAGCTCTCGTTCCTTCGTGTAGCCGCGGGGCTGGTCAAATCGCAACAGCACAAGCCAGCCGAAGCGCTGAAAGAGTTTCGTGCCGATGTCAAGGCTCATCCCAATGAGGCGTATGCTCATTATTTGCTCGCAGAGGAGTTGCTTGAGGAGGGCAAGCCGGAGGGTAGTCCCGAGTATAAAGAGGAAGTCGATGCCGCCGAACGCGCGGTAAAGCTCGACCCCAAATTGGTCGCAGCTCACGATCTGCTCAGCGCCGTCTATCTCGAAAATGAACACACGGATCTGGCCATCGAGCACGGCCGCGCTGCTTTGGCTCTCGACCCGAACGACCAGCAGGCTGTCTATCACTTGATCGTGGCAATGCGGAAATCCGACCAGAAAGATCAGGTCCCAGCGCTCTTGAAGCGGCTCGTCGATCTGCGTGCAAATGCCAAGTCTGACCAGACATCCAGCAGGCGGTACCGCCTTTCCGAGGGGCCAGATCCGGCCAACCCAAAGACCCCTGACCAGCGGTAAACTGACATTGAACAGCCTGCCGATGCACCACTGCGACTGCCAGCCAACGCCCAGCAAGACCTTCAGCCTGCTGGCAGAACTGCTGCCGGAGCCAAAGCGCCGTGCAGCACGGCTTGGGCATTGTTGCGCTCGCAGACCTCGCGCGCCAGGTCGGGAGTGAGCGCCTCGTCCGGCTCGCGCTGCATCAGTGCCCGCGTTTTAGTGATTCGCCCTGTAGTCGATCGTTCGGTCCTCATGGCAAAACAAAATGAGCTCTCCATGAATCATTTTGTATGGATCTCGTGTTTCATTCATTTACCTCTATTTGTTGCAACTTGTTAGGAGCCCACCGAATTACCCACCAATCTCCGCGCAGTGGTCACTGAACTTGAATGTGTCTCCAATACGAATTGCCTGCATAGTGGTTGGGCACAAGAACCAGATCGTATAGCCGGAGCACGACAGACTGCCCTTTGTACGCGGTCAGATCGATGGAAATATGTTCCCAGTGACGATCGGATTCATTCCCTTCTGTGAGCGGGTCTCCGGCGATTGATTGGTCAAGCACCCTATCGTTGTTCGCAAAAACAACCAAATGCCAGGTGCGGCCTCGATCGGCGCCCGCATCGAAGGTGAGTGAAGAACGATCGCCGCCTTCGACAGTGCGGCGCAACAACGCTCCACGCACCTCATCGCGCGGCCAGATTGCAAGGGTGTCGCCGTCCAAATAAGTGTCGCCACGTATACCGGCGAGCCCGCCGCCGGCCCCTCCGAAGCCAGCCCGCTCCAGTGTCCAGTCAGAATCCCACCACTTCGTGAGATCGGAAAGCTTGAATAGTTCCGGCTCCTGGGTTCTGGGCTTTTGCCGGCGGATGACGAGTTTGTCTCCATCCACTCTGGCTCCGTTCTCCAGAAGGATCTTCTCGCCAATCGACGCCGTTCGCTCCGCCAGGGCCGCAATGCTCTCGTCTACCGGTGGTGTCAGGTTGATGGGGCCCATCGTCGCACCGTAAATCCTGTCATGCAGGGCCGCAACCTCGTCAGCCGGCAGCGCAGACATGCCATGCATGGCAGCGACAACCGAAGCGGCATTCGCGGCGTTGCAGTCGGTATCCGCAAAGTCCGCCGCTCGAAATGCGAGGTTCTCGGTTTTTGAAAACTCGCCCTCTCCGAACCAGACGCTGGCGGCGACAATTCCCCCGTTCACAACCGCGTTGTTGGTTGCCGGATACTCGATGCCCCAGCGCTCATTGATCGCTCGGAAGATCTCCTCTGGGGTCTTTCCCGCATCAGCCATGGAGATGACCATGTCCAGACACTGGCGGTAGGGCGACAAGGGCGAAATCAGATGTGCGGCCTTGCGGACGATCTCCTTTGTGTCTGTCTCGACAAATCCCAGGCTGATCATGCCGGACACAAACACCGCTCCGTCGGTGCCTTCAGCGTAGCCGTTGATATGCGTCAACCGGCGAGCCATTTCCGCGGCGACATTGGGCATGCCCGGAGCAAGCGCGCCGTAGACATCGCTGCTGAACTGCGGTCCAATGGTCCACCAAAGCTTGTTGTAGCGCGGGCTTCCTGTATCCGGCGGCTTCACTCCACGCTTGAGCAGCAAGAGCGCCTGTTCGCTGGAGCCCCATGAGCCGGCATTGTTTTCAAGCCACTGCGCTCCCAGTTGCTCCACTGTAAGATGGACTCCATATTTCTCAAACGCCCTGATCGCCACCATCTCGTAGTAGTAATCGTCGTCAATCGGCGCATATCCTTTTGCAGGCCGCAGCGGAGTGCGATCCAATACCGAGGCCACCTGATGCTCGAAGAGGAGGCCAGTCCATTGTCCGATCATTTGCGCAGTCCAAATCGCGCGGACGCGGTCCAGGTATTCAGCACGCGATATCACCAGTTGTCGACGTTCCGTAGATTCAGGCTGAGCCGTTGCTGCAAGTGGATGCGCACACAAAACGATAAGCACCACAATCGTAATAAGCGTGAACCCAAGCCGCAGTTCCATCTTCATCGGCAGGCCTCCTTGTCTTCTAGCGAACTGGGTGCTGGGTGCCCCAGGTCTCGTTTTTGAGACCTGGGAGACCACAAATCTAACTAGTCGCGGCACTAGCGAGCCGGCGCCGCTCGAAATGCATCCGCGCTTTGACGGGCTTCTTGAGCAAACGAAGACTTCAGCTCATCGGCCACTCGAGCAGCGTCTTCTTTGCGCCCCAGCTTGCGATAAATCAGCAGCATTTGATTGAGCGTAGCGTGGTTTTGTGGATCGAGCTTGTAAGCTCTTTCGAAATACGGCAACGCTCCGGCAAGATTGTCTTCGTCGCACTCGATTTTGCCCATCAGGTTCAATGTATCGATAGAGTCCGGCTTTTTCTCCAGCGCCTGCAGAGCCGCGGCCTTTGCCTGTGCGAATTCAGGAGTCGCGGGCCCAGCGCCTTGATGGATCAGCAAATCGGCAAGAAGCGCATTGGTCTCGGGGTTGTTGGGATCCTTCTTCAACTGGTTAAGCAGGGATTGTTTCGCCGCCTCCGGCTTTTCCGTTTCCATGTCGAGCACGGTGCGGGCGACCTTGCCGAACGAACTTCTGGGATCGAGTTCTGTTGCCTTCGTGAAGTCCTGCTCGGCCTCTTCGTACTTCGACAACTGTGCATAGGCAATGCCGCGGACGGCATACAACGCAGCGGCCTTGGGCAGACGCGCAATGCCGAGCGAGAGCGAACCCACGGCCCGCTGTTGCTGTTCATGGTCCAGGCAGAGCAACGCCATATCCAGGTAGTTGCGCTCCTCCTGCGGACTCATCTCGGCTGCCCGCCCCAGATCGGCAAAGGCCGCGGCCGGATCGCCAGCTGCACTCTCGATGGAGGCGCGAAGATTGAGCATGCCTGAGTCGTTGTCTTCGGAGGATTGCAAGGTGGACAGAGCGTCTGCGCCGTGTCCGCTCTCCGCTTCCGCAAGAGCCAGATCGTAGCGCAGGTTGCGGCTGGAAGGGTGCAGACGAAAGGCTTGCTCCAGGACGGAAACCGAATCCGCAACCCGGTGCTCACTGAACAGACATGAAGCATACTCTGTGGCCGAGGTTTCTTCGCTCAGCACCAACTGCGTGCTCTTTTCAAAGTGCAGAATCGCACGGACGCAGTTGTGCGCCTCATATTCCAGCACACCAGCCATCGCGTTGGCAGCGGGTTCATCCGGACGAATGGCCAAGAGACGATGCAAGTACCCAAACGCGCTCGGATTGTGATGCCGATAAGCAAACTGCGAAGCGGCCTTCAATGCAGGCACGTATTTGGGATTCAGAGTGAGCGCCTTATCCAGGCTCTTCAGACTCGCCGCGGAATCTCCCAGTCCATCCAGCGCCATCCCGCGCATGGTCCAGAGCCATGGATCCTGCGGACGGCTCCGCAGGCTTGCATCCACGATCTGAACGGCCTCGGAATAATGGCCCGCACCGATGGCCGCCACCAGCGACGAATCCGCGGTAGATTGAGCGGCTCCGGCAAAGGAAAACACACCTGCCATCACGAAATTGATGCAGGTCCGGCTGAACACCGACAGATTCACCGTCTTCGCTGATAGAGCCATTCACATCAATCCTACTGTCATGGCCTACAAGGTTCCACATTCCGTGCCGCGCGGGAACCCTGCCCTCGCCTTGAGTCAGCATCACACGGCGAGCCCGTTCAGGCTCAGATTTTCGATCCCGCCTGCTCAAGGAATGCCTCGCACTCGGAAAGACCTGGCATGGATGTTTGAGCGCCGGATCGTGTTACCGACAAGGCTGCCACGGCACAGGCAAATCGGGCAGCTTCCTGCGGGGACATGGCGTCTTGTGTGAGGGCATAGGCAAAAGCTCCGTTGAATGCATCGCCGGCCGCGGTGGTGTCGACCGGAGTAACAGGAAAGGCGTCGACGAAGGTGCCTTCCGTATCTTTCCCCGCCAAATATACACCCTTTGCGCCGAGCTTGAGAATCACGTTTCTCGCCCCCAGGCTCAGCAGCTTCTTCGCGGACTCAGGCGCGGAGGACGGAGACGCTTCCGGCCAATGGGTTCCCAGCAGCAGTTGAGCCTCCGTTTCATTCGGGGTGAGCCATGTTACGCTCCCCAACAACTCCTCTGAAAGCGGATATGCGGGAGCGGGGTCCAGAAGAAACGGGACACCCGCGGACCGCACTAGCTTGCCAAGGTACTCGGTGGTTTCGCGCGGAATCTCCAACTGGGCAAGCACCATGGAGGCTTGCTCGATTTCGCCGCGGTATCTCTCGATGTCTTCAGGAAGCAGCAAGCCGTTCGCTCCGGCAATGACGACAATCGTGTTGTCCCCGGTGGCTGAGGTTGTAATAAGAGCTGTTCCCGAGGAACCGGGCGCATTCTCAACGCAGGTTGTGTCCACGCCAGCCTGCTCCACTCCATCGCGGAGTTGATCGGCGAAGGCATCCGTCCCGAGCTTGCCGATCATCTTGACCGAAGCTCCAAGGCGAGCCAGAGCAACCGCCTGGTTGGCCCCCTTGCCGCCGCAATACGTGTTGAAGTTCAGGCCGATAATCGTCTCCCCAAGAGCGGGTAGACGACTCACTCCAGCCACCAGATCCAGATTCAAGCTGCCCACAACAACAATCGATTTCCCCATAAGATGACACCTGTTATCAAAAGATGGGCGCAACCGCAATGGCCGTCAGCCCGATTAAAAAGAAAGCAAACATGAATGGTATCAGTCTCCGCGAATTTGCCGGCGCCGTGGCAAACTCACACCACACAAAAACACCCCAGGCGGCCGAGACCATCGTCGCCCCTTGCCCAATGGCATACGAGATTGCCGGGCCCACCATATGTGTGTGAGAGGCGACAAAATTGGAGAGCGCTCCTGTAGACCAGATCATGCCCCCAACCACTCCCCACAAGTGCCACGATTTGTTGGCCCGCCAGTAGTCGGAGAACGAAACGCTGCCCTCGCCCGTGATCGGCTTTTTCATGAACCATGTATTCACCGGGATGGCACAGATTCCGACGCCGATGGCGAAGACGAATGCGATGGCATAGGGGCCGAGCGGGTGATCCTGCATGGCGGACTTGGCGACGAAGGGGTAGAAGAGCCCCATAAGAATGCCGCTGGCAACGCTCAACCGAACTCCGCGCATGCTCGCCTTGCGGCTGCCCTCGCGGCGCTTGTATGCGATTGCATCAACGACGATTGCCGCGACCACAAATGCGACTCCGCCAAACAGTAGAACCGGATTGCCGCGCGGATCGATGATGTAGTTGAAGACCACACCGACCACAAGGGCAAGGCCGATTCCTATGGGAAAAGCAACTGCCATGCCGGCAATGGCGATCGACGCCACCAGCAGGATGTTCGCAATATTGAACACCACACCTCCCACCATAGCGAGGATCACGCTTGAGTGGCTGGCCTGGGAGAGATTGGGGAAGAAGGCGGACGGCCCGCCATTCAGGCTGCCCAGCGTAACTCCCCACAGCAGGCTTGCGGCGATGATTCCGATTACGTAATCCCAGTAGAAGAGCTGGAAAGAATAGCCGGCCGCGAGCTTCTGCGTGTTCGCCCACGATCCCCAGCAAAGCATGCTGACTAACATGAGCATCAGTGCGATGCCATACGCTTCCGGCTGAAACATCTTTTCTCCTCAAAATCATTCAAGTTCAACAGCGGGCCGCGTGCACCGAAGGCTTGCGCGGCCCGCAATGCCGATGAATCTAGAACCGGATGTGCGCAGAAACCTGAATATTGCGCGCCGCATCCTGACCCGTGGAAAATCCGAACAGGCTGTTGGACAAATCGCTGACCGGCGTGGTCAGGTTTACTCGGTTGAAGAGATTGAATATCTCTCCGCGAATCTGGAGCTGGCCGGCATCGCCCAGAAAGGGTAGAGCAAAACTGCGCTCCGCGGACAGATTCACATTGGCAAACCCAGGGCCGTCGAAAGTATTGCGGCCAAGGTTGCCATCAGTCCCCGTAGTCGGAACCGGGAAATCGCTGACGGCGAATAGGCCCTTCAGGAAGTCCGAACGGCTGGTTTTGATGTGATTCCCGAAACTGGGAGTGTTGGGCGTGTCATAGTCGAACCCGTCTCCGTTGTAGTCTCCGCCGCTTGAGTACTGAGCCGACGTGTAGACGGTGAAGGGCTGGCCCGACTGCATGATGATGACTGGAGACAGCGTCCAGCCACCGGTAATCTCGTGGGCTATGCCGCCGCGCAAGCCGGGCACGCTCCAAACAGCGTCGCCAGAGAAGCGCTGACGCGAATCGTAGTCGGAGCGCGCGTATTGGTTGAGAAGCGTATCGGCATCGAACACGCCTTCGGCGCTGCCGTCTCCTCCAACACCATTGTCATTGTTGCTCGTTAAATCCAGCGCCTTGCCGAAGGTGTAGATTGCGTGGAAGGTCCACCCCTTGGTGAAGCGACGGGAAATAGAGAAAGCGGCGACATCGGTATTGGAGATTCCGATGCTCCTCCCATAGGTAATGGAACCGAAACTCTGATTGAGCCTGGTCACGTTGCCGCCGTTGATTATTTCGTCGCCGGCAAATCGGTTCACATCGGTCTGGAGATAGAGATTGCGGGCGGCGGTGCCAAAGTAGTCCGCTTCAACCACAAAGCCCCCAACCTTTTGCTGCACGCCCAGAGCCCAGCTATGCACGAGGGGCGTCTTCAGATTCGGGTCGAGTCCCCCTACTCCAATGCGGGTTCCCACGATGCCGCCGTGGGGGTCGATCTGAAAACTGATTCCCGGCGGCGGTGCGAAGCCGGTGGCTCCAGAACTACTGGTTCCATAAGAGAAGTTGGCCAGCGTCACACCTGGGTTGAAAAGATAAATGGAAGGATCCACGTCGTCAGGAGGATTGGTCCGCATCTGATTGACGTAGGAGTACTCGCCGATTCTGTTATTGAACAAGCCATAGCCGCCATGGACCGCCGTTGTTCCATTGCCAAAGACATCCCAGGCAAAACCGATGCGTGGCGCCATACGGAATTGAGCATTGTTGGTGGCGCGGCCATTGCTGCCGCGTACCAGCATGGACCCGTCCGCGACCTGCGCCTGGAAATTGGTTCCGGAAGCAGGCGTGAAGAAAGCGATGGGGCTGCCGCTGTTCTTCACACTAGAGAGATTACCGTAGTCGTCGAAGCGCAACCCGAGGTTGAGAGTGAGGCGGCTGTTTACCTTCCAGTCGTCCTGCACATACGGCGCCACATAGCTCAAACCAACCTGCTGGTAGATATTTGTGGCGACCTTTTCCGTTTTGGGGTTCATCACCGGTCCGCTCTGAGAGAACGGCTGGTCGCCCGCCATGTCGGCGAGATTGAGGAAAAGGAAGTAGGGGCGAACGTCGCCGTTTTCAAAGTTATCGAGATCCGCAAGCCGGTCGACATCGATACCGACACGCAGGTTGTGTTTGCCGCGAACGTAGCTCAAAGTGTCGTGTGCGTACCAGCTATTCTGAGCCCAGCCCGAAGGCCCCCATTGGGCGAAATCATCGTCGATGCCGCCGATGTAATAGATCGTGGGCAGCGACGAAAAGGGAGCGGGCTGCGATCCCGTCACGCGGTTGTAGCTCACGCTGACTTCATTGACGATGGTTGAAGAGAAGGTGTGAAGATAGTCGAGCTTGTTGTACATCCCGGTGTTCGGAGAAATGTAGCTATAAGCCGGCCGCGGATCGGCATGTTGCGATTGAGTATGGTTGTCGAACAAGCTGTAGAAGAGCTTGTCCCGATCCTGATGAAAGTTGTGATCGATGCGGATATGACCCTGGAAGCCGTTGTTGAATGGTGAAGAATTGATGAACGCCTGGCCGCTTGCCACCAGCGTCCCCGGAATGTTGGGCTCGGTGTAAGGGGAGCCGAAGTTGGCCTCGTTGTCGGCGATGGTCTGAAGGTTCTGGGTGGGATACGCGGCCGGAGGCCCTGCGGCAAAGAACATCGCCGCGAGAGAATTAGGGAAGTTCTGCTTGACGTAGTCCTCGTAGTCCTTGGTCTCGATGTTCCCATTGAATGTTTGGCCAAGCACGCTCTTCATCCAGAAAAGCGAACCGAAGAAGAACGTGTGATCCCTGAAGATCGGTCCACCCACGGTTCCGCCAAAATCGTTACGCAAAGAGTGCGGCAGATCGGTCTGAAACTCGGTGCGGGCCGTCATGGCAGCATCGGTGTGCATCTCCGAGAGGGTGCCGTGAAACTTGTTGGTGCCCGGCTTGGTGAACAGTTCAATCAACGCGCCGCTTTGCAGGCCCTTCTCCGCGGAAAACGTCGCCGCGGTCACCTTCATTTCCGCAACTGTGTCGGGTTCCGGGGTAATATTCACCACGCCGTCGCGAGAGTTGCCGTTGACGGTCGTTCCGTCAACCTGAAATTCATTGGCGTCCTGGCGTTGACCTCCGGCATTGATCTGAAAACCAGCCTCGGTGCTGAAGCTGTTTGTGCCCTGCGAACCGGCCGAGGCAATGGATCCGGATGCGTCTCCCAGTCCGGTGACGCCCGGAGCAAGCGATCCAACACTGGCGTAAAGATTCTGTCCAACCAGCGGAGATTCCTTTACTGTCTCATCTTCTAGAGTCCGGCTCATGGTGCCTTGCGTGGTTTCCAGAGTCTCCGTCTCGGCACGTACCTCTACCGTTGCTACGCTTTGTCCGACTTTGAGCTTGGGATACACCGCACGGAGCGCGCTGCCCTCAACAACCAGATCCTTCTGCTCCCAACTCCCAAATCCTGGAGCTGCAATCTGAATGCGGTACTTGCCTGGAGCGAGATGCTGGATGCGTACATAGCCTTGTGCATCGGAAATGGCGGTTTGCTGAACCAGGGTGTCCTGGTTGACGACCGTCCATTGAGCTCCGGTAACAACAGCTCCGCTCTGGTCAACCACAGTTCCTTCGATTCCACTTGCATACTGCGCCCGGCCGGCCGCGGCCAGGAGCAGCAACATGGCCAGCATCGTGAATGCACGAAGGCCAACTAGCCTCAAAGTCGATACCATCGGTGTCTCCTCTTTGTCCCAGATCGCCTCCGTCCCGAAGTGCGGAAAGCGCCTTGAAACGTTTCAAATTACGACGCGACGAATATTAAACCCGCGATTTTAAGATTGTCAACTGTTTTTATAACCCGCCTGATTTTTTACCCCCGCGCTCTTTCAAACTTATTTCGGCAGACCGAAATATCCATGTCGGGTTCCCTTCCCTGTGTATTGTTTTCATCGTTTTAAGGAGATATACTCGCTGCGCGCGGATAGCCTATTGACACTCAAAAGCAGTCGATTGGCAACTGGCATCGAACCCGGTGGCTCGCCCCCTCAAGGCGGTCTGCGATTCAAAGCCACTGTACTTCTGGATTAAAAGCTTTTATATTCCTCTCTGCCGTCTCTTCGCAGACCTTTGGCATCTGGAGGATAATTCGTGACTGACCTTCGCAATTCTCTTCGCTTGGCTTTTGCATGCATGGTTCTGACCATTGCCGCTTGTGCTCAGGACACGATGGTCCATCCAGTGTGGGAGCAGATTCCCGGGCCGTCCTGCGCAGCCATCCCGGAATGGAACGCCCCTGGCCCGCCTGCGACATGCACCAGCTTCCAATTGAGCGAATGGCTGCGGGACATCGCTCATTGGCGCGCGGAGAGGCTTATTCGGGTCGGCTACGACGATTCACTCTATCGGGAACCGGCGCTCCTCTGGACGCAGTCAAGCTTTGTCCAGCCCCAGATGATGATCCATGACCGGAAGTTCTATGACCCGTCAACACGTCGGTACACCGTCGATCGCTATCTGGACGACGTGAATAAGCGCTATGGCGGAATCGACAGCGTACTCATCTGGCATACATACTCCAATATCGGCATCGACAGCCGAAATCAGTACGATCTCTTCCGGGACCTTCCCGGCGGTGTCGCCGGTGTGAAACAGATGGTAGATGACTTTCACAAACACAATGTGCGCGTCTTCTTTCCGACCATGCTATGGGATCAGGGAACGCACGACGAAGGAGCCCTCGATGCCGAAGCACTCTCGAGTGAGTTGGCCTCCGTTGGCGCCGACGGCATCAACGGCGACACCCTGGAAGGAATGCCGCGCACCTTCCGCAACGCCTCTGACAGCAAAGGCCATCCTCTGGCACTGGAACCCGAGCTCGGGCCGGGTTCCGATGAGATGCTGGCCTATAACAGCCTGACCTGGGGCTACTGGAATTACACGTTCGTCCCATCCGTGAGCCGCTTCAAGTGGCTTGAGTCCCGCCACATGGTGAACATTTCGAATCGCTGGGCTCACGATCATACCGATGACCTGCAGGAGGCCTTTTTTAATGGCATTGGCTTTGAGAGTTGGGAGAACATCTGGGGCATCTGGAACCAGATGACGCCCCGCGACGCGGAGGCCCTGCGCCGAACCGCCACCATCGAACGCGCATTTGCTCCATTGCTTACCAGCCCCAAGTGGGAACCGCACTTCCCCATGCAGCAGTTTGGAGTCTTCGCAAGCAAGTGGCCGGCAGAAACCGAGACGCTGTGGACGATCGTCAACCGGAACGGATATGCCGCCTCAGGCCGCCAGATGCTGGTCCCCTACAAAGCGAATGCGCGCTACTTCGATCTGTGGCATGGAACCGAAATACATCCGGAACACGAGGGCAATTTCTCCGTACTCGCTTTTGATATTGAGAGCAACGGATTTGGGGCCATCCTCGAGGACACAGCGCATGAACCGAAACTCGACCCGTTGCTTCCGGCAATGCAAGCCCTCAGTGAGCATCCACTCAGCCAATTCTCACATGAATGGCATTCTCTGCCTCAGCAGTTGGTCCCTATTGAAGAAACAAAGCGTGTCTCAGCCGCTCCTGACGGGATGGTGAAGATCCCGGAAGCAGATTACGTTTTTCGCGTCAATGGAATCGAAATCGAAGGCATGAACGATGACGGGGTCGACTTTCAGTATCCCTGGGAAGGCTCGGCCCGGCGATATCATGAGCACAAGATTCATATCGGAGCTTTCTGGATCGATAAGTATCCAGTTACGAACGCGGAGTATAAGCGCTTCCTGGACGCCACGCATTACCACCCGGCCGACGACCATAACTTTCTCAAGGACTGGAGCAATGGGACCTATCCAGCCGGATGGGATTCAAAGCCGGTAACCTGGGTCTCGCTGGAGGACGCCCGCGCCTACGCGCACTGGGCGGGCAAGCGTCTGCCGCACGAATGGGAGTGGCAGTACGCTGCGCAAGGCACGGACGGCCGAATCTATCCGTGGGGAAATCAATGGCCTCAACCTCCTATGCAAGCGCCCGAAAGCAGTGCAGAGATTGCGCCGGCCAGCGTTTATTTGCCACTTCCCGACAAGGGCCGGGACGCTCTGGCTGCCAGCGCCGTCAATTCTCACCCCGCAGGAGCAAGTCCATTTGGTGTAATGGATATGGTCGGTAACGTTTGGCAATGGACGGACGAGTATGTGGACGAACACACGCGCGCTGCGGTCCTGCGCGGTGGGAGTCACTATCAACCGCAGGGATCGCGTTGGTATTTCCCCCAGGCTTACAAACTTTCGCAGCATGGCAAATACCTTTTGATGGCCCCCAGCATCGATCGGTCCGGGACCGTAGGCTTCCGCTGCGCCGCCGAAAGCAAATGAAGAGTGGACGGCAAATGAAATTTGGACAGTACATGAAATGTGGATAGCCAATGAAAGACGATCAATCAGCTGCCGGTAGGATGGCCAATGCCGGTAAGCAAATGAAACCCGAAACGCGGGTAACCATGCACCAGATTGCCCGTGCAGCCTCGGTCTCGCTGGGCACTGTGTCTCATGTAATCAATGGGACTGCAACGGTGCGTGAACCGCTTCGCCAAAGAGTATTGAAGGCAGTCAAGAGCCTGGGATATGAACCGAACGAATTGTCCCGCGGTCTCCGCCTCAACAGAACCAACATGATCGGCATGATCATCCCGGATATTACCAATCCGTTCTTCCCCGGAGTTGTGCGTGGCGTCGAAGATGTGGCATATAAGGATTCTTATCGTCTGGTACTTTGCAATACCGATAACGACCCCACTAAAGAGGCCGTCTATCTGGGCCAGATAAAGTCTTTTCTCCCGGCTGGCATCCTGATCATTCCCGCACCTGACAGCAAAATCTCCGAAAATGTTTCCGGCCCTCCCGTTGTCTGCGTTGACCGTCGGCCCGAAGGCTGGAAGGGAGACATTGTCACGGTCGCGAACAGAGACGGCGCCTACAAGGCCGCAAAGCATTTGATCGACATGGGACATCGGAGGATTGGCGTGATCTCGGGCCCTTCGCATTTGACAAACGCCCTGGAGCGCTTGGACGGCTTTCGCCAGGCTCTCAACGACGCTAAGATTCCCATTGCTCCTGAATATATCCAGGAAGCCCACTTCGACCGCAACAGCGGATATACATCGGCAATGCGACTGCTTCAATTGCTTCCGCGTCCGACCGCAATCTTCGCCACCAACGATCTAATGGCCATGGGCGCATTGATGGCCATCCGCGATTCCAAACTTGCCTGCCCAAAAGATGTTTCAGTCATCAGCTTCGACGGCCTCGATGTGACCGAATTGACCGATCCGGCGCTGACGACCGTCTATCAGCCTGGTTATCAGCTCGGCTATGCAGCCGCGCGATTGCTCCTCGAGCGTATCGAAGGCTCCGACGATCCTGCAAAGGAGATCGAATTGGAAACCGAACTCCGTATTAGACATTCAGTGGCCCGCATCACTGCGCGGCCTCAGCGCCGATAGGATTTCTCGTTGCCGCGCCTCAGTTGTTCGCAGCCGACAGTCAGTGCAAGTCGTCGATTCAATTGCGAGGCCAGGAGACAGATTCCGATATCTGCACTTGGGCGTGGGAAATGAGTCGATATACTCGAGGGTCTTACGGGAATTGTCAAAATCCGCTTAGATTTTTCTGTATTGCCCGCGCTTCGACGGCAGAATCTCAATGTCGTCGGCCGCAGCACGGCGATCCTGACGAGTGGAGGATTCTCCCGCGCGTGCGTCTTTCCTATCGAATTCAATCACCACCGGTTTGGGCGGAAGGAACTCGGGCGGCGCTGTTACCAGTCTTGGCGAAGCTCCGCGCATGTTTACGGCTGCGTCGATCGGGTCTTGCTGAATGGTCCGGTCAAACGTCGGCCGCTCCGGCCTGAGATCGGAATTCGACCCTGCGCCGGCATGTTGCTCAACCAACTCTTCCCCGCTGTGCCCGTGGTTGACGCCCAGCACAAACAGCAGGTTCCTCAAGCTGCTCAGCCTCGATGTCCGGCTGTCTTGCGCTTCATCCAAAGCGGCGCTTTTCGTTTCCTCCGATGCGGGCACGGTTTCGGGGTTGGGCGCCTCAGGCAAGGGTGGCGCGCTTTCCAAGGACAGCGCGGCGGCGGCGCCACTCTGGAGCGGCTCTGCATTCAGATTGGCCGCCTCGACCACAGGTTCCGCATCATCGGAGTGCCGCTTCGACGTCCACACCTTTGCCGGCTGCCAAAGCAACGGCGGGCGGGACTGCTCCGCGAGCCGCGGCGCATCGCTTAGCCACCAAGGCAAATCAGATGGTTGATTCGCCGAGGGCTCACTGGAATCCTGAGCCTGTGTTGGAGCAGGCTCGCCGGCAGGAACGGCTGCCGCTTCGGCAGGAACGGAGACCACCGGCTCTGCGAGAACGGCGGGCGATGGATTGGAGGTCACAGCGGTTGAAACCGCGCGAGGCGAAAATGGAACGTGCTTCTCGGCGGTCACCGGCGAAGCGAAGTGCTCGGCGGCTTCTGCGAAGGGCGAAGAATCTTTTGCAGGCGGCGCGGGAGTCGCTGGCTCGGCAACCACGGGCGACGAGACGGCCGCTGCGGTTTCAGCCACGGGTACGGCAGACAACGGCAACGAGAAGCGCTGCGCGGCTTCAGCGGCGGGCGGTGCGACCTGCGGCGAGGAGAGGCAAACCGCCGGCGCAGCAGCCTGCTCAGCAACGGCCCGGGGGGAGAAGCGAGCAACAGCAGCGGCGGCAGCAGCCACCTCCGGTTCAAACATGGAGCGCACGGAAGCCGGTTTGGAAGCGACCGTCATGCTAACCGGCACTTCCGGCACAAACGTTGTGCTTCTTTCCGTCCGCCTGGGAGCGTTGTTGCTATGAGTCTGCAGATGCTTCTCAACGGCTTCAACGGAAAGGCGAAACGCGGGATCGGCTTTTGCCAGTCCCACGCGATTCAACACAAATCCAACCGCGCCCACATTCAAGCGCTGCAGTGTGGCAGCGACATCGCGGAGTTCGGTGCGCGTGGTAACTCCCGACTCAACGATCACGATGGCGCAATCGACAAACCGCGCCAGGTACTCCGTCTCCGCGGAGACAAGCAACGGTGCGGTGTCCGTGAGAACGAGGCTCTCCTCTTCAGTCTCCCTCTCCTCAGCCATCTGTTGGAGCAGTGCGGTGGGGCGGCTCACACGTTGCAGCGGGACCATCTCATGTCCGGTTTCACTTCCGCCGGCCGCGAGACGGGGAGCCGGCGGATGTGCACCCGTGGCATCGACAAGAACCGTTGGCCTGCCGATGGCTTCAAGCATCTGGCTCACACGGTTCACAAGCGTGGTTACACCCGCCCCTGAGCTGGCTCCCGTAAGAATGCAGTTCTTCAGATTGCCTTGCTTGCGGCCATGCTCGATTGCCGAGGCCAAGCGTAACATATACTCTTCCGCCACGCCCTCGGAGACCTCGCTGAAGTTCGGCAACTGCGCCAGCGGTGCGAAGCCAAGAACCTGTTCCATGTCGGACGCGATATAGACCCTGGGATCGACCTTGAGAACGGTTACAGCGGCCAGAATTCCAAAAAACAGTCCAGAAAAAGCGATCAGCACGGCATTGCGTAGGACGCCTGATTTGGTGCGGCCGAGCGGGGCAACCGCGGGCGTGACCTGATACGCCGCGGCAGGCGCGCTATCTTCGAGCATCAGGTTGTGCATCTGCTCGTCGACGGTTGCATAGCGAGCCTGCAGCCGCGCGATGTCGGCCACCAGGTCGCTGGATCGCTGCAGCTTCGGCGTGGCTCCGCTGGCCGCGCTGGCCATTTGACGCATCTGTCCATTGAGCTGCGACTCCAGGCCGGCGGTCCGCTGCAAATCCGCACGCAACTGCAGTTGGATTCGCGATGCCGCCTTGGAGCGCAGATCTTTCATCATCGCTTCCAGGGTGCTGTTGATCTTGGTCAGTTCCGCCTCATCCTGCTTGTATTGAGGATTCATCGGCGTAAGGTTGGCCATCTGCGAAATGAGCGTGGCGCGGCGCGCGTTCAGGGCCGTCTTCATGCTCACCAAGCCCGCATCGCTCCCGATCATTTCATCGGCTACCGCGTCGATGGCCGACGACGAGGGCCCGCTACCCGCATCCAATGAGGCGAACTTCTGTTCGGCCGCATCGTGATCGGTGCGCGCCTTCACGAGTTCCGACCGAATCTGCGTGATGTCCTCGTCGTAGTGATCCGGAACCGCTGTGCCGACGGACGCCACTCCCAACTGCTTGTTCAGTTCGTCCTGTTCGACACGGTCGGCAGCAAGCGCGCTCTGAATGCGATCCTTTTCCTCGCGCAGCATCGTCAAGCGCTGCGTATCTCCTGTCCGCTCATCCCGCGACGCGCTCTCGATGTAACTCGCGGTGACTGCGTTGGCAATCCGGGCCGCCGACTGCGGATCGCGCGCGCGTACGCTGATCGTGAATTGGTATGCTTCCCCTGGTCGCGCTACTTGAAGCGAACGCACCAGGCGTTGCGCGGCAACCTGATCGGACTCACCAGGGCCCTGAAAGCCGTCCAGCTTGTGGACCGCACCGATGAGAACATCGTCGCGGCTCACATTCATCATCTGCTGCTCGATATACGTCTCGTAGGTATTGGTATCGTAAGGCCAACGCTGCGGGCCGCCCTCGCTGGGCAGAACCTTCCCGGGCGTGGGTTGGACATAGACGACGCTCTCCGCCATGTACGTTGGCCACGATTTGAAAACAAATACCTGGACGAGGAGATACACCATTGCCAACGCAACAAATCCAAGAGCGACCGTTCTCGCCAGCCGCCAATGGAGTTGCAGGCTGCGCTTGATGTCAATATTAAAGAACGCCTGCTCCGTGCCTTCAGTAGGCAAGGGGCGCGTCGGCCCTGAAGAGGACGCGAGGTCGGCATCGCCGGCGTGAACCGGACCCACCTGCCCCGATTGTCCGAATAGCTGGTTCATGGCAACCCCACACCGATCAGAGCCGCCGCCGTGATGACCGGACTGAGCCGTTCAACCACGTAGGTGGCACGGAAGAAGCCGCTCTGCGGCACAAAAATAATCTCCCCCGGCTTGGGCAGGATCTCAAGAGACTTTGCCGGGTTGAGCAGATCGTTCATTGAAATGATGCGCGAAGTCCCCGTGGCCGGGTCCACGATCTGGATATGCGGCTTGTTTCCCGCGGGCTCGGTGAATCCACCCGCCGCGGCAAGCACGCTGGCCATCGTGGATGTGCCGGTCAGTGGAATCGCGCCGGGATGCTGCACCTGTCCCAACACTGAAACATAACGCTCGCCGCCGTTGGGAACATAGACTACATCGTCGCGGCGCAAGCGAAGATCGGCCATGGAATTTCCAGCGTCGATCATCGATTTCAAATCGACCCAAATTACCTCGTCATGGCCGCGATAGATGGCGCAACGCTCAGGAATCTGCGCGGCCTTGTTCGGCCCGGTCTCGAGGCCGGCGCGGGAGAGAGCCTCCAGCAGTGTTGGCGTGCCGTCAAAGGAGACTACGCCCGGCTTCTCCACCGCGCCCAGCACCAGCACCTTGTTGGCAGTGTATTTAGTCACCGTAACCTGGGCTGCGAGGTTCGTGTAGTAAGTCGAAAGCGCAGTGTCGATGGCGTTGCCCGCCTCAGCGCGCGTCTGCCCGGCCAGCATCACATCGCCCGCCAGGGGTAGTGTGATGCGACCATCCGGCCCCACAACAAGCTTCGCCGACAGGTCCGGACGCCCGGCGAAATCCACCGCGATCTCGTCGCCCTTGCCCAGACGGTACTCTTCGTTTGCGGGTGGCTCAAAGTTGCGCAGCGTCTCCAGCGGGTTGGCTTTCAGTTGCGGCTCAGTTGGATCCTGAGCCAGTCCAACGCATCCAAGCAAGGCAATTCCTGCGAGCATGAGAGCAACATGTGCAAAGCGTGTTCGATAGCTCATGCTGTTGCCTCCCGGCCGCGGAATTTTTCCAGGCCCCGATGTACAAGCCTGTATCCCTCTTGCTTTTCCCTGTCCGTCAACACCCAGCGATGTAACAGCACCGCTAAAGCCGCTCCATAAACTACCCCAACGACAATCAAAACGCCCGCCCCCTGCCAGCGATTCAGAGCCGCCACCAACCGCACGGTGGGCCATGCCAGCAAGCCCGCTACCGCATAGGACCAGAAGCCGGGCATCACCACCACGCGCAGGAACCGGGCCAGTTTCAAATCCAAAACAAAAAGCACGCGGCTCATCAGCCAGCAGGCTGAAAAGACCGTCGCCACACTCACTGCCACTCCAATGCCAAAGGGCGTCCAGCTTCCCTCAATCCAGCGCGACAGCGGCAAGGTAACTGCCAGCAACAGCAGGTTGGGGATGGAGTAGTTGAACTCCTCGTAGACGCGTCCCATTCCTCTGAAGATCGAGGTCCCCGGCCCCGTCAACATGTGGAACTGCATCGAGATACTGAATAACACAAACAAGGGAATCAATGAATCCCTCATCGGTAACGCTGGACCTAACCAAACGTGCACGATAGGTACTGACCAAAAGGCCATGGCCGATGCAAAAGCCGCGGTGCAAAGGTTCGAATACCGCGCACCCTTCAGATATAGGTTCTGCATATTCTGCTGCCATGTGGAGCGGTCTGAAGCTGCATCCACATGCGAGGCGGCCGGCAGCAACGCGGCAAAAAAGGCTGTCGGTATCGACGAAAGAGACGTAGGCCATTTCTTCGCTACGTCCAGCAGGCCAGCGGCCGATGCGTCGATCATGGTCAGGGCCGCCAATCGATCCACCGAGACCTGGACGATGGCGAGCATGCTCTGGAGTTGGACCAACCCTCCAAAATGCACGACGTACTTGAGCGAGTCCCGATGCACCCGCCGCGGCGAAAGATGCAGCCATTTGATGGTGCGGTGCGCCCACCACCAGGTCAGCCCATCGTTGATGACAACGCGCGCGAGGTAAGCCTCGGCGAGTCCGCGAATGCCGCGCCCCGCGCTCACCAGCCAGACGATCAATGCCAGCTCGGCAAGAATGCCGATGATTTGAAACACTTGCGTCGATACAATTTGCTGGGTTCCGGCCAGCATGTCACCGAAGGCATTGAATGCGATGCTGGAAAGGAACACCCCCAGCACAACGAGCACTGCCTCCTTGCCGTCGCTGGCGTGGGCTGGCGGAAGACGCAGCAAGGGAGCAAACCAGTTCCAGCCCAGTACAAAGCAAGCGAAGATAGCGGCGCACAGTGGGATGGTCACTGCCAGTCCGGTTGAAAGCAACGCATTGGCTTTGTCGTACTCCTGGCGTGCGTGGAACTCGGCAACGTACTTGATGTAGACATTGGAAATGCCCATCGTGCTAAGGCCCACATACGTCACCAGGATGAAGATCGTGGTCCAGATTCCATAGGCTTCAAGGCCGATGCGTGAAAGCAGAAACGGCACCAGGCAAACGCCTCGGGCCATGTTCACCATGCGCGCGGCAATGGTGGCCGCCACGTTGCGTCCGAATTTGCCGCTCACTTCAACCAGCGGTTCCCGCGCAGCGTCCGGGCTGCCCATTGCCACGGCAGCCTCGGCGTCGATCGCCCACGCCATCTCCCGCTCCGGAGGCTCCTCTATCAGCGGCGTATTCGTCATGGCAGATGTGCCTCCCGCTTGGTCCTGGCCCACTCCGCGCGGCTGCGGGACTGGCGAAGCACGAGCGGCGTGATCAGGGCTTTCCAGATGAGATAGAGCGGCGCGGCAACCAGCGAAGCCAGGTCGCGCATGGGCTCATTGCCCAGCAGAGCGGCCTGCACCACGTACAGCAGAGCAATCGCGGCGCACACCAGCGCGAATACATGCAGCCAGTGCACGGCAAGGAAAAGCGTCAGCAGGAGCGCGAGAATTCCGCGCGACAAGGGAAGGCTCCACACGTCGGCCAGCGTCTCAAGAACACGCCATCTGCCCTGCGGCAGCGCGGAAATCAACCGGGCCGTTGCGCGGCTGGCAACCCTGAACCGGCCGCCTTCCCAGCGCGCCTCCTGGGTAGCTTTCGCCGCGCCTGACACCGGACTGTGACCATGGACAAATTCGTCGTCAATCCAATAAACCCGTATGCCTGCCTGCGCCAGTTTTGTGTGGTACTCCACATCTTCCGCAATGCTGTCGGCATCAAAGGGAACGCGCTCAAGCGCGGCCGCCGTGAGGGCAAACCCGTTTCCAAAAAGTCCTGTTGAGAAGCCCAGGCCTGCCCGTCCCCGCGCGCGCAATACATTCATGCCGCGAAAGGCAAGCGCCCGAAGCCGCGCCAGCGGATGCCCGGCGCCCACTGCCGGCAACTCCAGTTCGTACCTGCATTGCGTGGCCTCCGCGCCCTGCTCCAACTTTGCGCGTGTGGCCGCAATCAGGTTCGGACTCACCACTGTGTCGGCATCCACTACCAGGACCGCATTCGCACCCGACGCCAGCGCAGCCGCAAACCCGTGCCGCAACGCCGCTCCCTTGCCGCGAAGTTTGCGATTATTCAATTCCACGACCTGAGCGCCGGAATCGGCAGCCGCTGTTGCTGTCCCGTCTGTGCAGTTATGTGCGACAACAAAAACTGTAGTCGCGCCGTCGGCCGCCTTCAACGATCGAACCGTCCGCGCGATCATTCCTTCCTCATCGTGCGCCGGTACTACGACGGCCAGACGAATGCTCCGGCCGAGCGCCGCTTTCGGATTTCGCGCGCGAAAAAGATTACCGGCAATACACAACGCCAGATCGAGAAACAGCGGCGTGGCAAACAACGCCATCAAGACCGCCAACACCGAAATTGAGACCCGCTCCATCTATGCTCTCTACTCTTTCAAACTTCTCTATTACCATGATCGTCTAGATTTGTGGTTTCCCAGGTCTCAAAAGCGAGATCCCCTTCGTCTTAGCTCAGGGCAGGCTCCGGGGAACCCAAACTTGTGGGCAAGATTACGAAATCGCGCTCTCAACTCAACACCTTTTGAAACTGATACCGTTCCGCCTTTGCATTCTCTTTCGCCGGCCCAATTGCGGCCGGATTCATCCCATGAATCCAGCCTACGACGAGGAAGAACAGCAGCAATGCCTGCTCGCCCAGGTAGACCGTAGTCAGCGCGGTCACCAACCCCATCAGCACGGTCAGATGCGCAAACACAAGCGCCTTGTCCTCCATCCCCAGTTGCTGCCTGGCCAGCCGGTACAAACGCACTCCACAGCCCAGCAGGATCAACAGAAACAACCCCAGTCCCGTCAATCCCTGCGCCGCCGCCAACAGCAGGTACTCATTGTCGACCGACGTCTGCCCATGCATGGCCGGCAGCGTAGTAATTCCCCGGCCAAACGCTTTGCGTTCCTCGATCAGAGGCACGTAGTTTCGCAGCAAGTCCCTTCGGTAGACTGCGTTCCTCTGCGTTTCGCTGGAGGCATGGTTGATATCCACATCCGTGTAGCGCATCCCATAGTAGTAGGCAAACGCCGAAAATGCCGCCAGCACAAGCACAAACGCCAGCGTCGCCTTGCCGAGCGGAAGCTTCCATATCAGCAAAGCAAGCGCCAGCGACAACCCTACGCCTACCCACGGCCCGCGCGATTGCGTCATCAAGAGGCCTGCAATAATGGCCCACAGCACCAAACCGCGAAGGGTCAACGGCAGGCCGTCGACGATCCTCCGCGTTCCCCAATTGGGCGCGAACTTTCTTAGCCATAAACAGTAGATCAACCCCATCAGGAAAATCATTCCCGCCAGAATGGCGTGTGCGTAGGGTCCGGCAATGCGCCCGAATCCCCAGCGCATCTGCACCGGCCACAACACGGGCTGATCCGGGAAAATATGCCTGAATACTCTTTGCCAGATGCTCCTTCCCGTCAGAAAATCGACTACGCTGATGCCGGCCACAATGGCCAGCAAAACCACCATCCGGCGCAACACTCTCTTGCGCGCCGGATGTCCCTCGGCCCCTTGCTGCTCAATCAGAAGCTTGCCGAGCATATAAGGCAGCACCATGGTGCAAAGCCCCTGAAAAAACTGCAACCCGCCGTTGGCCAGGTTACCAACGACAGGCGGACGATTCACTGCCAGCAACTGCTTCCACGTCCCATCGGCCAGTGCTGTACTCAATCCTTCAGACAACGCCGCGCTTGCCGCAAGCAAGAGCACCCACAAGTCCATCCAGTCGAGCCGCCAGCGCCGCATCTCCTTCACCCAAAGCGCTGCCCCCAGAGGAAGAACAGCCGCGTCGGCAAACGTCAACGGCGGCAAATGCGGAAACCGCAAACTATAGTACTGCGGCAAAAGAAGAACCGCCGGCAGGTAAACGTTGATCAGGGCTTTGCGAATCGGTCCTCTTGCCAATGCAACCCAGCAAGCCACCGCCGGGAGCAGGATGATCAGTTCCATTCCGTCCCCCAGAAAGCCCCTGACCGCGCCGGTCTAACCACGTACGCGGGTTTGCGCGGGAAGCGCGTCCGGTTTTCCGCGCAAGTCCATGCGGCCTGTTGTTTCCAGATCCTTGGGGCTGGATCGACCGTAAGCAATCGTCGATTCCCATTCGTCGAAGAGCGGCTGAGCGCACCAGGCATGAAGCAGAAAGCGATGCCTGAAGCCAAGACCCGCCAAAGAGATCGTCAACCCGGCATCCAGCAGTTTCCGCCGCACATCCATCAGGGCTCCCAACCCCGCCGCGGTAATCTGCCTGACCGCAGTAAGATGTACCACCATCACCAGGCTGCCGGCGATGCTGGCCGAGGTAGCCTTAAGCAACGCAGAGGCGATCTCCCCACTCAGTTTTCCATGCAGATACACATGCATCACCTGCGGGGTGGTAACCGTGGTCGCATGCGATGCTCCCAGGTAAGGGCGCTGCATCCATCCCGCCAGCAACGTCATGGGCAATTTCCGCGCAAAACCCAGAAAGTCGCGCAGATATCGGGGGGCCAGCCGGCCAGGCTCCTGCACAAAGCGCATGGCCCATTCCAGCCCGCATCTCTGAATCCAAACGGGGGCGCGCCGCATGTCGCCGACAAGGATCTCAAAACTGCCTCCGACGCCCATCGCCACCGGAACGCCCAGGCGCTTGCGGTGCATCCAGATCCATTTTTCCTGCTTGGGATTGCCCAGCGCGACCAGTAAGATTTCCGGCTTGGCCGCGTGAATTCGATCGAGAATTTCACTGTGGTCAAGCTGCTCCATTTCCTCTTCGGAGGGAGCATAGGTGCCCACGATCCCGACCCCAGGATACTTTTCTTCCAGAAATGCTTTCGCCCGCTCGGCCACGTCGCCCTTGCCGCCAAGAAGAAAAATCCCGTACCCATTGCTAACCGACAGTTCGGCCAGCCTGGGCACCAAATCTACGCCTGTGACTCGTTCGGGAAGCGGGCAACCCAAAAGCTTCGACACCCACACAAGGGGCATGCCATCCGCCAACACCAGGCTGCAACCCGCAATAATCCTGTGTAAATGCCTGTCCGCGAGCGAATTCAGCCAAAAATCGAGGTTGGCTGTCGCTATCTGATGTGTTCCGCCCGATTGAATCAGACCTTCAATCGCATCAACGGCCTCATCTGCCGTCAGGCTATTCAGAGGCAGCCCCAACACCGCGATCGGGTGCTTCAAATTCCTCTTCATCTTGAGCTTCCGTTTCCTGCTTGCACGCACCACCCCACTGAGTCAGGTCGCTTGCCGCACCGCGGTTGATTCTATTCAGCCGATCTTTCGATCGTTGAACTCGTGCCCTACCCGTGCCTGCTTACGCCTCCGCTCAATTGGGAGGATCCATGCTTGCTTGCGCCTCCGCTCAACTCGGAGACGCTGGCCTCACTCAGGAATGAACTCGAACTGGTGGGCTAACTGCCGGCGAAACTGGGGGCCCACGGTACTTTGATGCATCATCGGCCCGAGTGGACTGATGGTTAGAAGCTATCTGGACGTGCCTTTTAGAGCAATGGCGCAAAGGTGGAAGGAAGGTGCAAAACAAATGCTCCTTTGGATAGATATACCATGACAATTCAGTAACATCATTTGGTTACTGAACAGATAGGCGAGCTACTGGGTAACTTTCCTGGGTTACCTATAATATCGTAGATGAGTTACTCTTCGGCCGCCCTGTGCATGGACCTCCTGTCCAGAGTGAAGAAAATGTCCGCGCACCAATTTCACTCCGACCACTCCAACACCGCCATCGAGCACGGAGCCAGCTCCAATTCGATTCCCTCGAGCCGCTCCTCCTTCACCATTACCTGAACTTCCTGCTCGTTGTTCGCGCCTGGTCCGGAACTGACAAGCCTCCACAGCTTTGCATTCGATCCAGCTTTCAATCCTGGACCCTCAACGCTGAGACGCCTCGCTTGATGCAATCCGTAATTGAAGACGATCAGGCCGTGGATTTTTCCGTCCTGAAACCCGTAAGCATCGATCTCGTGAACGCCGTTCAATCGCACGCCGTCATTGCCTTCCGGCTGATCGTGGGTGGGGTTTTCGCCGCTCATCTCCACCTTAACCAGGCTGCCGCGAATGGCGCGATTGGCCAGGCTTTCGGCCAGCAATTGAGGCCGCGCACGGCCCATTGCGCCCATTTCCACTACACTGCCCCAAAGCCGCACCGGTGTCCCATCGGGCCGCCTGAAACTGAACTGCGGCAGGCTGAACAGCATCTCGTCGCGAACCCCGCGGTCCCGCATCATGCGCAGCATGTGCCCTGTGGCAGCCACGCCGGCCGCTGCTGAAGGGGTAAGCCGGTCCAGCACCGCCTGCGGCGCCGAGCCTTCCGTCGTGTGCAGATTAACCTCGTACACCGCCATTTGCCGGCCAGCCGCGGCGGCCTGCGTGGCCTGCACAATCCCTTCGCGCGACATCTGCTCCGGCTGCGCCAGCAATGGCCCATAAAGCTCGTCGTCATTGGCCCAGCGCGTCACGCTATGCATCAGGTAAGGCGCAATCGCCACAGAGTTGGCTGCCGGGGCTGAACGCAGCACTTCCCCGCTTCTCCATGGATTCGCAGCCTGGCCACCCACCACCAGGTCGAACTGCCCGGCATCCGCACCCGCAGCGCTTCGAAGAGCCCTGAAGATCCGGTCCGCCCGCCGCCCATAGGCTGCAGGGTCGTCTATCGTTTCGCCTTGAAAGATTCCATTCCAGGTTTCGTTGCCCAACTCAATGTGGATCGTTTTGAACGCTCGCATCCATGGTTCTCGCCGTCCTGCGGCAGCCCGAGCGATCCCGCCAGGCGTTGCCAGGCTACCCGAAAAATATTCAGCCAGCTTGCGCGCTTCGTCAGCGCTCATTGCTGTCGGCGCCACAATCCACGGTTCCGCGCCCACCTCCTGGCAAAGCTCCAGAAACTCCGGAATCCCCACCGGGATGTCTTCCATCGTCGTCTGCCAGGTAGAGAATCCCGGTCTCTGTCGAGCTAACGGCGCCGCCAGCAGATTGTCCACCGTGCTGCCCAGATGCGCATGGCCCGACATCAGCCGCAACACGCCCGGATGCAGGTCCCGCAGCGTCTGCACCACTTCATCGCGGAAAGCGGTGCGGTTCGTGGCATCGCCGCCAACCTGTTCCAAAACCACATCGTCCAAAAGCAGCGAACAGCCCGCGGCACTGAACCCTGCCTCCACCGGACCCACCGGACCTGCGCCCTCATCGGCCGTAAACTCTGCTTGGTAGTCGGCCCAGGCCGGCGCCAGTTGGAAATCCTGTTCCAGATAATCCGCCTTGCCATTGACGATCCGCTTCAGATGCGCGTGCAGAGTCTTAGTCCCGGCCAGCCCTTTGGCCCTGAAGCTCAGCCGGTACCGCCCGCGAAGGCGCACAAACGTGAACCCTTCCAGCGAATCAAAATAGGACTTCAACTCGACCGACTGTCCCGGACCCGACGCCTCGATCCGCAACGCCTGCCGCCCCTCTGTCTCGGGTGAAAGATCTTTGCGCTCCGCTTCGAGCTTTGCGCCACCAGTGAGTTGGGGCCACCATCCTGACGCGGGATCGCCGGGAAACTCCTTGCTCACCGCGAGCCAGTCGCCCGTGCCAATCGCTGAGCCGGCGCCGTCGAGGGTCAAGCCATAGCCGCCGCCACTCGGGGCGCTCGCCTTCACCGTGCCCATGCGGCCCACGGCCTCACCATCCAGAACCTCGTAGCTTGCCCCGTCCCAAAACCCCGCTGGCCATGTGAATGAGTGCCTCGTATCCGTACAGTTCGAAGGCCCGCTCGCAAGACAGTGCAGAATGCTTCTGTAACCCATCCCCTCGAATCCAGGATTGCGGTAGAGCAGGTTCCGCATCATCTGCCCGGAATCGTAGTAGTTCTGCTCGCCCAGGTTGATTCCCAGCCGCGTCACCGCGGGCAGAATAACCTGGCTCGTCACGCGCAGATGGGTCACTCCGCCGCCTGTTCCAGTCGCCGCATGCAGACGGGCCTGCGGCCCTGCGGCAACCGCAACCATCAGCGCCAGCGCGGCAACCACCAGCCCCGCATCCACCAGTAGAGCCGGCGCAATGCTCCGATTCTGCCCTCTGCTTCCCATCGGTTTCGCCGTATCCTTCCGGCAGAGTCCACGCGGCAACCATCGCGGCCTGTCTGCCTCAAGCATAGTCTGCGACATGGCTTGCTCTTCTCACCCTTTGCCGCAGGGTACATGCCACAAACGTGGCATAGGCGCTCCCACTATCCGGCCCGGCCATCTGTTCTCTTCACACACGCTTCGCACTATACTTGAAGCACATCGATGACTACCGCGACGGCAACTCCCCGAACATGTCCGGCTGAAGCGGCCGAAAGCAGCCCGCCGCGGCCACCAACTGCGCAGCTCTTGCCGCGCGGAGGGGGCAACTGTCCGGCCGTGAAAGTGCTGCCATCTTACGACTACACGGTTTCCGTCATCGTCGTCTCATTCAACACCCGCGACGTGCTACGCGACTGCATCCAGTCCATTCTTGCCGAGTGCGACCAAATGCCGGCCGCCTTCACCGCCGAAATTCTGGTGGTCGACAATGCTTCGACCGACGGATCCATGGAGATGGTTGAACGCGAGTTTGGATCCTCACCGTTTCCGGTCAGGATCATCCAGAGCCCGGTCAACCTGGGCTTTGCCGAAGCCAACAACCTGGCCTTGGAATTGGCGCGGGGCCGCTACCTGGTGCTGCTCAACTCCGATGCCCTTTTCCATTCCGGAGCACTGCGCCTCGCCATTCAGCACATGGACGCGAACACCACTGCCGGCGTAGGCGGCGCGCGCCTGGTTGGCCTCCACGGCGAGTGGCAGCCCTCGGCTCGCGCCTTTCCAACCCTCTGGCACGTCTTCGTCGTTTTCTCTGGCCTCGCGTCGCGCTTTCCAAAGTCGCGCATCTTCGGCGCATTCGACCGCACCTGGGCCAGTCCCGATTTCCAGGCGGAGGTCGATTGGGTTCCTGGCGCCTTCTCCATCATGCGCCGCGAAGCACTCGTCAAGACCGGCCTCTTCGACCCGCAATTCTTTCTCTATTCCGAGGAAGTCGACCTGTGCCGCCGCATGAAGGCCATGGGCTTTCGGGTGCTCTATTGGCCTGACGTAGTGGTCACTCATATCGGCGGAGAATCAGGCCGCCAACTCACCACTCTCAAATTCTCCGACACCGAGTCCCAGATAGTCTTGTGGCGCATGAGGTCCACGCTGCTTTATTTCCGCAAGCATCATGGGTTCCAGGTCTGGGGCATCCGCCGGCTTGAAGATGCGATGCACGCACTGCGCTGGGTTCGCAATCGCTTTAGCAAGGATGCGGCCCGCCGGCATCGCGCGGAAGAAGCCAAGTTGTTTCTCGCACTGATGGGCCAGGCGTGGCGAGAAACCAAAGGCGGCCGAGTGAGCCCGCCGCGGCCCTGGTAGTTGTTGGCGGCAAAGCAGCGAGTTCCATCTGCAATGAACCCCGTGCTCGGTTCGCTTCAAATGCCCCGTGCCCCGTTCTTGCGATTTTTTCTATCGCAAGGGCGGGAAACCTCAGCCCTCAACACGGCCTAACGGAAGTACTCGCGCAACGGCTCTTCGATCCCCCGCCGCACAAATTCCTCGCGATCCTCCACTGGCTTCCAACCCAACACGGTCTTCGCTGCCGTGCAATCGAAGACCGCGCGCCCCGTGCGGCTTTCCCAGTCGCGATAGGAAGGCTGCCGCCTCTCCGGATGACGCACCGCTACCTTGACCATCCACTTCAGCATGTCCAACCAATAAAAGCGCGCAATCCGCGTGGCGTGGCGCTGAATTTTCATCCGGCCCGCTCCATCCAGTGCATCGAGATATTCCTGCGCCGTCAGCATCGGATCGCCAACCAGATTGAATGACCGTCCATCTATTCCCGGCGTCTCCATCGCGGCAATCAGGCCGGCTGCCACGTCTCCCACCAGCACCAGCGCCAGCTTGTTTGTGCCTGCGCCCCAGACCTGACAGACTGCATCGTTCCACCACATGCCAACGCCCCAGTGGAACGGGCTTCCTCCACGTCCAATTACGATGCCGGGCCGCACAATCACCAGTGGCAGGCTTTGTTCGCGATGCATGCGCATCAGGATTTGTTCGGAAGCCGCCTTGGCGCGCGCGTAGAGATTTCGCCTCTGAATATGCGGGTCCAGGGGAGTAGCTTCTGTAATTGTGGCCGCACCCGCGCCCGCATAATAGGAGTCGATGGTACCTGTATACACGAGGCGCTCGATGCCGCCCGAGAGCGCACATTCGCCGACACGCCGCGTGGATTCGATTTCAAATTCCCGATAGTCCGCCCAGCTCTTCACATTGGCACGCGCAAGATGGAAGACGGTCTCTACTCCGTCCATCGCGCGCTGCAGGTCTTCCTGATTTCCCATGTCTCCAACCACGCAATCGAGGTTTCCCGATTCGCGCAGATCGTGCGGAATCCCCGCGACACTCCGCACCAGCGCTCGAACAGCGTGGCCCCGTCCGATCAACTGTCGCAACAACTCCTTGCCAATGAATCCCCTGCCACCCAGCACCAGGATGCGCGGTGATAAACACGCTGAGCGCTCAAATTCTCTGTTTTGAAAGGGCCCGGCTTTAGCCGTGCCATCAAACAGCAAGGGAGGAAGGCCGGGCTTTGGCCCCTGAGGGAATTCATTGTCGACACTCTGCACTCCCGCGGCGGCTAAAGCCGCATCGCTATTGGGCTCGATCATGGCACGGCTAAAGCCGGGCCCTTTCAAAGCCTCGGTCTCCAACGCAGGACTCTGAAGATTCGCCAACGCGCCCAGCTTTTCGCACAGACGAATCACCTGCGCGCCCATCCGGCCATTGACTCGCTCATCCAACGCTGAGCCTTGCGCACCATAAAACGCATCCATCGCCCGAGCAATGCTCGCCCCATACGGATTGCCCCGCTTGCCCAGCTTCAACTTCGCCTTGATGTAACTCGACAGCGTCCGGCGCGCCTGTTTCTTCAGGCTCTTCGCGCGGCTCAACACCATTGCATAGTTCTCGAAATCCGGATCGCTGGGCCGATGCTCTTCGAGCGTATAAGTGTTGCGCTCAAAATCTACAGTCGCGCTGGCCAGAGAGCCGCGCACATGAATCGTGTACTCGGAAAACCCCGGAACAAACGAGAAACGCAACTCCACCGCCGTGCGCCCCTTCAGTCCATTCACTTGCCAGCGGCGATAGAACTTCACTCCTGTCGGTAGTTCGGTCGAATTCGACGCATGTACCGCGAGGTCTTCCGGGTCGCCCACCAGGTCCAGCATGTGCGCCACGGAATGCGATCCCACCTCAATCGAAATGTTGCGCGGGTCGCGGAGCATCCACGTGTCGAACGGCCCATGCATCGCCTGTGGCAAGGGCCGGCGCCAGGTAATCGTCACATCGTCAATCAACCCCAGGACACCGCTCTTCACATCGCGCCGCAGTTGCTCGTAAACCTCGGCGAAAAGGAAATTGTGCCCAACGCCCAGGCGCAGGCCGCGCTCCTCAGCCAACCGCACCAGGGCATCGCAATCGGCAGCGGCGGCGCACATTGGCTTTTCAAGAAAGACATTCACGCCGGCTTCGAGCACTGCGCGAGCCGCCTCAAAATGCCTGTCCGGAGGCGTCAGGATATGCACCGCATCCAACTTTTCGGCAACCAGCATCTCCTCGAGCGACCCATATACTTTGGCCACGCCAAACTTCCGCGCCAGCGCTTCCGCCCTCGCTTGAAAGCGGTCGCACACGGCCACCAGTTCCACGCCATCCACAGATTGCAGAGCCAGCGCATGCCAGTCGGCGATATAACCCGCTCCCAGCAATGCCACGCGGAGTGGATTCGAATTCTCGGTCCTTTGCTCGGGCAGCGGCGGCCTATGATTCATCAGCTTTCCTTATGTTCCATGATCGTGATCGTATGGCCGCGCCAGTGGCGCCAGTGGTAAGCCAGCATGCCTTCAACTGCGGGAAACTTGCTCAGCACCGTAAAGAATGCGTAGACCATCGCGTCGCCCAGCGGCCACCCGCGCTTTCTTCCGTTGCGCACGATCCATCCAAATTGCGGGCCATAAAGAAAGAACAGAAAGAGCGAAATCCCACGAGTAAACAGCGCAAGCCCCAGCGCGATCGCCGGAATTGCCAGCCCCCAGATCCATACCCGCCGGCACTCGTGCATAAAATACCGCTCTTCGCTTTTGCCGTGCAGGGCTGCCACCTGCGCCCACGCGTGCCCGGTTCTGCGCGTGCGACGCCACCACTCAATGAAGCGGTGCATCGCCGCGTCGTGCCAAATCATCGCGGTATCGAGGAGCAGGATTCTGTGCCCCATCCTTCGCAAGCGCACGCAGAACTCATTATCCTCGGCTGCAATCACGTCGGCCCTGAATCCGCCCACCGACCGAAACACCGCCGGCCGCACCATGAAGATGCCGCCGCATGCATCGATCTCTCCCGGCCCCTGCCGCCATTCCAGATCGAACAGCCGGTTATACACCGAAGCCTCAGGATGAATCTCGCGCACGTGGCCGCAGACTACGCCCACATCGGTTCGCGATTGCAACACCGCAATGCCGCGCTCCAGCCAACCCTCCACCAGCGTGCAGTCCCCATCCACAAACTGCACGAAAACCGCATTCGAATCGAGCTTCATCGCATAGGCGAACCCCTCGTTCCGCGCCCGTGCCGCACTGAACGGCGCGTCGGCCGTGAGTTCCACAACATGGCAACCCAGTGATCGCGCAAACTCCGCGCTTCCATCCGACGACCCCGAATCCACATAGACCACCGTCCGCGCAGCCCCAACCGCAGCGCGCAAGCAGCCCTTCAGCCGCTCGCCTTCGTTGCGGCCAATGGCAACAATAGCCACGTTGTGATTTGGGTCGGGAGTCATCGAACATAATTCTAATTTGCTGGGGTTCACAGGCAGGTTGCGAACCTGGTACCGGGACGGGCACGAGCCTGGAGTTCGTGGCGAGGTTAACTACCAATCCAGCAGGTCAGCGCTCGCTGCGCGAGCCTAGCGAGTCAGCAAGTCAGCTTGGGCATTGGCCAAGCTGGGCTTCGCGCCTGATCGGGAAGGCCGGTGCTTTGCTTACACGACTGTCATATCCTGCCCCTTCGCTTCGCGCCCCAACAGCGCCAGCCCTGCCAGCGCCAGTGCCACCACGATCACGGTAACCGCCAGCACCGCCGGATAATTCCCCCATCGCTCCGCAGCCAGAGCTTGCGCCTTGCCATTCCACGACGTGACCAATCCACCCAACTGATACGCCAACCCCGGCGCCGTCGCACGAACCGGCGCAGGTGACAACTCCGTCAGGTAAGCCGGCACCACGCCCCACGCTCCCTGCACCATGAACTGCATCAGGACCGCGCCCGCGCCCAGCGCAAAGGCCGAATGCCCATAGGCCCAAAGCGGAATCACCGGGATCGACAACAGCGCCGCCGTCACAATCGCCCTTTTGCGTCCCCATCGTTCTGACAGCGTGCCAAAGACAAACCCGCCGGCAATCGAGCCAAATCCGTAGAGAACCCCAATCGAGCCCACCGTGGAAGGCCTCAGCTTTGCGTAAGTGGTAAGAAACGTCGGGTACACATCCTGCGTGCCGTGCGAGAAGCTCATGAAGGCCGTCATCAGCAGTACAAGAAACAGAAACGTCGGCAGAAACTTCACCAGCTGCGCCCAGGTCCCGGCTCCGTGCTCCCGTTGCGCTCCCACAGTCCGCTCCAGCCGATTCTTTTCACCTTGCAGCCACACCGGCGACTCCGCAACGCGCGCCTGCACATAGAACACCAGCAACGCCGGCATCGCGCCCAGGATAAACAGCCCGCGCCAACCGATCCCCGGCACGTGCAGCCCCGCAAAACCAAAGCCGCTGAAGAACAGAGCGAATGCGCCCGAGGCCAGAATCGACCCCATCGCATACCCCTCTTGCAGAATGCCGCTGAACGATCCGCGGCCCTCTTTGGGCAGCGTTTCAAACACCAGCGCCGCGCCCACGCCCCACTCCCCACCCATGGCCAGGCCAAACAGCGCGCGCAGCACCAGCAGCACGGTCAGCGACGGGGCAAACGCACAGGCCAGTTCGATTACCGAGAAGCTCAGGATGTTCCCCATCAGGACCGGACGGCGGCCGTAGCGGTCGGCCAACATACCAAACAGCAGCGCCCCCACCGGGCGGAACGCCTGCGTCAAGAACACCGTGCCCAGCACCGCCGAGGGCAGCGTGTGAAACTCCTTCGCAATGGCCGGAACGCAAAAAATGAGGATGAAGAAATCCAGCGAATCCATGGTCCAGCCCAGAAAAGCGGCCAGAAATGTGTGCCGCTGCGGCCCGCTCAGGCGGCGAAAATTCCGGATGACTGCCCGGAAGTGATCCAAAACGGATGAAGGCGCGGGGACGGACGAAGACATAGCCGGGAGAATACCAGACGCAATCGCCGAAACACTACTGACACAATGCTGTCAGGAGCGGGCGCGCATGCTCTGGTCATGAAGAAGCCAATCATGTGGTTCGAAATTCCTGCACTTGACCTCAATCGGGCAAGTGCGTTCTACGAGAAGATTCTCGCAGTCACCCTCAACCGCAGCGACATGGGCCCCACCTCGCTCGCCGTG
>Ga0302275_10000162_pt1 | contig 73166 bp, 55 predicted proteins | sample III_Bog_N2_2_FD_200229 | JGI IMG/M metagenome (GOLD analysis project Ga0302275, IMG submission 200229) | Peat permafrost microbial communities from Stordalen Mire near Abisko, Sweden - III_Bog_N2_2 | ecosystem: Environmental > Terrestrial > Soil > Wetlands > Peat | place: Sweden: Abisko... | reverse complement strand
AGGGCGCGGACATTGAGCCCCAGGCCGACCGCAAACCAGTCCTCTTGCGTTGAAACAAGCGGCTGGTCATTGCCAATTGCCCCCGCGGGTGTGGTCGTCGTCCATCGCTGGCCGCGCGCCTCAACCCCGTCGATCGTCATCGTGCCCAGGTCTTCCATCACCGGCTTGGGACGCTGCGGCTGGGGCGGCAAAACGGGCGCGGAAATGGAAGACACGCCCTTGGCATCGCTTTGGCCAGCCGGCCTGCTTGACGGTGAGCTGCCCCAAGTCTGCCGGAAACTCCCGTTCGAGGTTTGCCAACAGCCGTGGCGCTCCTCCAGCGGAGGCAGCTTGGTTACCCTTGCCTTCCGGCTTCGGGAATCCCAACTGGACTGGGTTCCAGCTACCGGATCCTGGACATTGACCATCGTCGTCGGCGTGTGATCGCCGTACTGCTGAGTCATCGTCGTGGAATGCATAAAGCGGGATTGCGAGTCCCTTGCCTGCACCATCGAGGACTCCACGGTAATCGTGGTTCCATTGGCCAGCGTCTGTACGTTGGTGATTTTGAACTCGGCCGTATAGGACTGGATCTTGGTCGGCAAAACTTTACAGGGCGCAGTCTGTCCGGTTGCGCCGGTTTGACCGAAGCCCGGCAGCGCCAGCGCGGCGAGCGCAATGAGGGCCAAACTCCGAGAGAAGCCTGTGCGCATAGCTCATCCTCCGGAACGATACTCCGCAACGCACCCAGTCTTACGCCGGACTGGCTTGAAAGCAAGACCCTTGGCAGAAAATTTACTCCACCAGGCTCTTCAGCACGCTTACGTTCCGCTCCTCGTCTTCCGGAGCGTCCACCGGGGTTTCCGCCACAAAGGCGCAATGAGCAAAGCGCGGGTCGTTCAAGAGGCGCCGGAAGGGCTCAAGGCCCATGGTGCCCTTACCGATGTGCTCATGGCGGTCGAGCTTGGAGCCGCGCGCAGCCTTGGCGTCGTTCATGTGCCAGACGCGGACGGCATCCAGGCCGACGGTCGCGGCGGCCTGCCCGATAGTCTCCTCATAGCCCTCGGGAGAGACAATGTCGTACCCTGCCACCCACGTGTGGCAGGTGTCCAGGCAAACACCCATCGGCGCCGAAGGCTTCAGCCGTTCCACCAGCTCGGCAACCTGTTCAAAACTTCCGCCCAGCGAAAATTCCGCTCCCGCCGTGTTCTCGATCAGGATGTGGAACTCGGATTCCTGCCAGGGAAGCCCATCGATGGCGCGAGCAATGGAGTCGGCGGCCAGCTTGAGCCCTTCGTCGCGGGTGAGCCCCTTCCAGGAGCCGGGATGAAGCACCAGGTACTCGGCGCCCAGGGCCAAAGCGCGCTCGATCTCGCCATGAAAGGCCGCCACGCTCTTCTCCCGAACCTCCTCCGACTGGCTGCAGACGTTGACCAGGTAGCTTGTATGAATCACCAATGGCCCCACGTCGAGTTGCGTGCGTAGGGTACGCATCCGCTCGGCCTGCGCGGACCCCACCTTAGGGGCGCGCCACATGCGCGGGCTGGAGGAGAAGATTTGGAAAGTGTTGGCGCCGATCTCGTGCGCCCTCTCGACGGCATTGGATGCGCCGCCCGCCGTGCCCAGATGAATGCCGATCCGCTTCGTCATGGGAACAGTGTACTTCGCGGATGAGCGGAGGGTAAGCTGCATCTCGCTCGTCCTCGCCCCCAAAAACAAAAGAGATCGGTCGCGCTTTCCCATTGCGTAGAATTAAGCCCCAAAAGCGCATGATGTTCTTAGTCGGGTCGGGGAGTAACGCCTCCCGGTCGGCTGTAGCGTGGACGTCCTCGTCCACGCTCGTCCAGAGCGACGAACATTTTTCAGGTTGCCTCAGCCCTCTGAAAGACCATTTTTCGAGGTCGATTCCGGGCAAAAAACAGCCAAAAATCGCCCTGACCCCCACCCCCCCTATGCGAAATTATCACTATTTCAACGAAAAAAATCGCGTAAGCCACAAGGAATGAGCACGATACAAAATCACATAGTTAACTGATCAGTAACAGTAAAACCACGATTTTGGCCCTTTTTGGGCCGTTTTTGGCCTGATAATGCCCCAAAACGCCTCAAAATCGACTCCAAAATGAGCCGTTCCAGCCGTTCAGGCCCGATCCCAAGGATCCCTTCCACCTCGGCATCGAAACCTCCTGCTTTCGCCCTAATCGTCGTCGTCCTTGCTGGTTTTTTTTGGGCGCTCAGTCAACATCGCCGGCACAGCCTTGTCGCCCATCGCATCCTTCCACAGAATCACGTTGAGCTTCTGCGTAGGAGCGCGATCCTCGTGCCGGAAGTCCATCTTCATGCTCTCCTTCGCTCCGGGAGCAGTCTTGGCGTTGGCGGTAAAGATCAGGTTGTTGTCGCGGTTGGAGTAGTCGGCGTTGTACGCGGGCTGATCGCCGGAGCCGGTGAAGAGAGTCGAAATCAGCGAGCTGAAGGCGTCGTTGTTGTTCATCGGCGGCAGGCCAAGCAACGATTCCATGGTGCGGATCACGCTCACGGTCGAGTAGAAGCGGCTGTCCACAAAGGGCGCACCGTTGGTCCCGTGAGGCGCGTATTTGCTGATCACCAGCGCCAGGCTGCGGTGCGCGTCCACGTGGTCGGCGCCGTCCTGCGCATCGTCTTCAAGAATGAAGAAGGCCGTATCCTCCCAGAACGGCGAGTGGGAGATCGCATCAACGGCGCGTCCAACTGCGAGATCGTTGTCGGCCACAGACGACCTGGGCGTGGGTCCACCAGGGCGGGTTCCAGCCGTGTGATCGTTGGGCAGCCGCAGCAGGATGAAGTTGGGCATGGTGTCTTTGCCCTGTTTCTTGTCGGCGACCCAGCCCTTCAGATGGCGCAGAAAAATATCGGCGCGGACCTGGTCCGGAACGGCCAGTTCGAAGTCCGGCGCTTCCTGGGCGAAGTGGCCCACCAGTTCCGGCTTGGTGGCAATGTTTGAGGCCATCAGCGGAATGGGCCAAGGCCACAGGTTCACGCCGCCGCCCCACTCCACGGGCAACTCCTCGCCGGGCGCAACGTATGGATGCGTGCAATGGGCGCCCTGGAGCATGGGACCCATCTGCGGATTGGCGGTCTTCACCTCGTTGCAGAAGGTGGTGGCAATGAATTCGCCGAAGTGGTAATAGCTTTTGCCGTGCGCGGCCAGATTGCCCCACAGATAGCCCGAGGCCGGCTCGTTGACGTCGGGAATCTTTTGCAGCAACGGGTAGTCGTTGGCCACCACGCCCTCGTAGTCGTAGGTTCTATCTCCGCTGCGATAACTCTGCTGCCAGGTCTTTTCCAGGTAGTCGGTGCCGATGGCGGCATTGGACCAGACGTGCCCATCGCCGGAAACCTCGCCGGAGTCAAAGAAGTTGTCGAGTACCCCGAAGCGGAGAGCCAGCTTGTGCAGGTTGGGCGTGATTGTCTCGCCGTACATGGTCAGGCTGGGGTCGCCGTTCGCCACCGGCTTGCCGTCCTGCTTCAGGTCGCCGAAGATCTGGTCGTAGGTGCGGTTCTCCTTGATGATGTAAATCACGTGTTTGATGCGCTCCTGCACGGGGCCAGAAAACGTGACCTTCTCCGCCGCGGCCTTCATGCGGTTGGAGTCGAGCACCGCTGCCGTCCATTGCGGAAGGTTCTTCTCCATCTCCGCCGCATCGAGCGTGGCCAGGGAGCCATGGAGCATGGTGGCAATGTACGTATAGCTACGCACAAAATGCTTGCTCCTGGAAGAATCCGTCTCCTGCATGGGAGCGCCGTTCGGTCCGGTTCCCTTCCCTTTCCCGGTGGCCAGATAGAGCCTTCCGCCCGCAGGCGAGGGAAGAAAGGCCATCGCCATGGGCAGCCACTCGGTGGGAACAAAGCCTACGGGTTCAACCAGGCCTTCGCGCGTGGCCTTGGCGGTCAGCTTCGTGGTATCCAACACAGCCACGGCGTCTGTAGCCATGTCGGCCACGTAAAGCCGGGTACCGCCAGAGTTCACCGCCAGGGCCACAGGCTCGGCTCCGAAGTAGCTTTGGCCCGGCAGCCGGGTGTCAAAGTACCCCTTGACGGAGAACTGGCCGGCTCCGACAAGCACAGCAGCAACGGCATCGCGATTGGCGAGGGCGACATACAGAGTTTTTTGGTCGGGCGAGAACTCGAGAGCGCAGGGATGCGTGCCGGGCTTGATGGGATCGGTTGGCTTCAGCAGGGCCAGCTTGCGGCCCACTGTTCTCCTGATCAAGTCGAGTTCAACGATTTCGGATGCGTTCCAGAGAGCAACAAAGGCGCGGCGGCCATCCTTTGTGACCGTTACGGCGATGGGATAAGTCGAGGGCACGGCGTCGCTCTCAGCCAGGTCGAAACGCTTCTCGATCGCGCCGGTCGAGGCGTCGAGGAGGAGAACGTCGTCGGAGAGATTGTCGGCAACCAGCAGCTTCTCCAATCCTGCCGATTGGAAGACGGCGATGGCGGCTGGAAACGGGACTCCCTTGTCGCCGTCCACTTCGCCGATCAGTTTGGTCTTTCTTCCCGGAGCAAGCTCCTGGAGAGGCAGGGAAATCAGCCGCTCGGGCGCAATTCTGCCGGCAATAAAGCTATACACGGCGATGGCGTTCCCGGTATCGCTTTTGCCGTTGCCGCGGGGATTGGAGAGAGAGCCGAGCGTGGCGTAGAGGTGGCTGCCGTTGCGGCTGAACGCCAAGCCGGAGTAAAGCGTCTGATGGTCCCCGACCACAGTGCGGGCGTCAGGGAAGTCGGCCACTGTCCCGGTTTTGGTGTCCAGAACCGCCAGAGACTGCTCGTACTCGGACTCATACGTTCCATACCCGGCGTTGACCGTGACCACGTATCGGCCGTCCGGAGAGACCGCCATGGACATCGGCAGGCTGTTCAGCCTCTGTGGGCGGCCAGGAACCGGCTCCATCAACTGCTTGCTGGTGGAAAGATTCAGCGTCTGCGCCGCAAGCAATCCTGCTCCAAAAGCCAGGATCGTACCGGAAACCGTTAACCGGACCATCGTATGCATTCGAAAACGATAGCAAAAACGGCGCATGGTTTGCTTCACCAGAGGGTTACAGTGTCATTCGCGTCCCTTCCCTCTGCGGCCAAATGCAATTTCGCCGCACGAGTTTGCCCAGGAGGCAATCAAAGGAGCGGGGCGTTCGGTACTCGCGGTGCGCGGCCGATTACCATTGGTTTCCCTGACCTGCAACAGGAATGCACCGCGTGGGTTGGATTCATCTTAGAATCTGCGTATGGACGATCTTCTGGCACCTCTCACCCGGCTTCTCTCCGATGTGATTCTGCCCAACCTGAAAGCTGTTCAAGCGAGACAGGCCGAGCAGATCGCCGCCAACGACTCCCTGGAGAACTCGATCGAAGAATTGCGCGTACATCTGGCGTCGCAGTTTGCGCTGCTGGCGGCGCAACTGACCGCCTGCCGGGCCGAAGTGGCCGCAACCCAGGCCATGCTGAGGGCATTCCGCCAAAAGGACGGCGTGGATGAGCCGGTTCCGACCCTGCAAATCCATTAGCAGACATTACTTGCCTGTTGCGAATGGCGAAAACGCAGATTCCCTTCGACTTCGCTCGCAGGCCGGTTGGTTCAGCCCTCGATGTCCGCCTCAATCCGCAGCCGTACCGCGTCCGGAAGCAGCGGCATGGCTCCAGATTGCGAAGCCACCCAGCCCCCCCAGCGGTTGCCAGCCTCGTTCAGCGTCGCCAGACTCGCTCCGCGCAGCAAATAGTGGGTGATCGCGGCAGTAAACGCGTCGCCGGCGCCAATGGTGTCGGCCACTTTCACGGGATAGCCAGGATGCTCGCTCCACTCGTCGCGTGCCACCAGCAAACTGCCGCGATCGCCGCGGGTCACAGCCACCATATTTAAGCCAGGAAACTCCTCCAGGAGCCTCTCCGCCCCCCGCCGCAGCCACTCTCCCGAGGATTCCTCCTCCGCCGTGAGTCCCAGCAATGCCAGCACCTGCGGCACCTCGGCGTCGTTCATCTTCACCACTGTGGCCAGTTCCAGAGACTCCTGTATCGCTTCTCCTGAGAAAAAGGGCGCTCTCAAGTTGACGTCGAAGATTCGCGCACACTTCGCCGCGGTCTGCGCCGCCAGGGTCTGGATCGTCTGGCGCGACTCGTTGGCGCGCTGTGCCAGCGAACCGAAACAAATCGCGTCGGCGCGCTCGGCTAGTTGAACCCACTCGTCCGTCAACTCCATGAAGTCCCACGCCGCCGGCTGGTGAATCTGGTAATGTGGCTGGCCCCCCTCAAACTCGACCGTCACCCGGCCGGTCTCATGCTCCTGGTCCACCTCAAGATAGCTGGTGTCGGCGGGCAAAGGGTCCAGCAGTTCCACCGCCTTGCGGCCCAGCTCGTCGCGCCCGATACGGCTTAAAACCGCAGCGTGATTGCCCAGCCGCCCCGCCATCACCGCAAAATTCGCCGGCGCACCGCCCAGTTGCGGCCCTTCCGGCAGCATGTCCCACAACAATTCACCGATTCCCAGGATCAGATGCTGCTCTTTCAATGTCTTGCTCCTGTCAACGTCTGGCGCGCCTGGCCGCTTCAATCCGTCCCCAGGCTGCGGCCGCCCTATCAGCTTTCTCGCTGCTCGGTGCTTTCGTCTACCGCTTCCCCATATTAAGCCCGTCCCCCCTGCGTTCTTGGGAAAGGAAAATCAAACTTCGTGCGTTTCCATCGGCAAGGGTGCTGGAAAGTCGCATATAAATCGATTTCGGGTCCCGAAGCAGAGAAATTGCTCTGAAACCCTTATGGATTCCTTACCGAAACCGGGGCGGTTCCCGATACAGTAGAGTCTGTTGGTCGAATGGAGCACGCCGCACAATGGGCTTTCTGGACACGATTGAAGCCGGTTCGAAGATCGATTTCTACCGCATTGAAGAGCCGGTTGCGCGAAGCGGAATGGCCTCGATCTTTCGCGCCACCGACATGCGCGACAACCACCAGGTAGCCCTGAAGATTCCTCACCCGGATATGGAAGCTGATCCCATCCTCTTCGACCGCTTTCAGCGGGAAGCAGGCATTGGCGAAAAGCTGAACCACCCCAATGTCATGCGGGTTTTCGGCGGGGAAAACCGCACCCGCGTCTACATGGTGATGGAGTGGTGCGAAGGCCGCCTGCTGCGCCAGATTCTGGCCGAGGGCAGGATGCCGCAGGAACGCGCCATCCGCATTGCCTGCGCGATTCTGGATGCGCTGGATTACATCCACGCGAATGGTGTGGTGCACCGCGACCTCAAACCGGAAAACATCATGGTCGACGTCCAGGACAACATCAAGCTCATTGATTTTGGCATTGCTGGGGACGCCGCCGCGCGCCGCCTGACCTATGCCAACTTCACCGCCACGCTGGGCACCCCGGACTATATCTCCCCGGAACAGGTGCAGGGCAAACGCGGCGACGGCCGCTCCGACATTTACGCAGCCGGCGTGATTCTCTACGAGATGCTCTCCGGCAAGCTGCCTTTCACCGGCCCGTCGCCCATGGCGGCGATGAACGACCGGCTTTTGAACCACCCCCTCCCCCCCAGCATCGCCGAGCCTTCCATCTCTCCCCAATTGCAGGAGGTTCTTTACCGCGCATTGGAGAGGGATCCCAGGAATCGCTACGCAAAGGCGAGCGAATTCAAGAACGATCTGGAGCACCTGGACCAGGTGGGCGTGGAGGACCGCATCGAACTGCGCGACTGGCAAAAGCGCAAGTCTCAGCTCTCGCGCAAAATCCTCTACTACACCGCCCTTGCACTGATTCCAGTGGCGGTCCTGCTGGTCATGATCCTGCTGGCCCATCACCGGTAGATCCTCTTTTTTCCACAGCTTCCACCTGAAAATCTTCACGGGTTCCTTATGCGAAAGGTCCTAGGATGGAGGCGAACCCGAAATCTTGATGACGTCTGGAAGGAGATCCATGTCTACTGAGTACCGCAATTTTCTTGCTCTCTCCTACGAGGAGCTGGAAGTCCTTAACCTGCAGGCCAAGAAAGACCGCCTCGATCGGGTGCCGGCAGACGAGATCCGCGAAAAGCGGCTCAAGTATCTGGCCGACGAAAAGCGGATCAAGGCCGTGACGGTACTGTTCAGCGACCTCGAGGGCCGCCTGCACCTGCTCGACTACGACAAGAAGTTCCTGCTCGGCGCTTACGAGAATCTGACCTTCGACGGCTCGTCGATCCGCGGCTTCACCGCACAAAAGGAAAGCGATCTGCGCCTGGGCATCGACTGGAGCGCCTTCTACTGGGTCCCGGCCGACGTCTTCGGCACCGGCAAGGTTGTAGTCTTCGGAACGGTGCTGGACAAGGACGGCACGGCGTATACCGGCGACCTGCGCGGAGTGCTGAAGAACTACGCCGAAAAGCTCTTCAAGGAGAAGCAGTACACGCTCAACGCGGCCACCGAGATCGAGGGCTTCCTCTTCGCTGGCCGCGACGCGGAACAAAAATACCATGAGACCGGCAAGTTCGAGTTCATCTCCACGGGCGGCTACTACCACTCGCTTCCGCTCGATCCACTGCGCCAGTTCATCGACACTTCAGCCGAAGTGCAGCGCGCCATGGGCTTCCAGAACGAGAAGGATCACCCCGAAGTTGCGCCCAGCCAGTTCGAGATCAACTACGGTTATGCCGAGTCGGTTGCAGCGGCAGACCAGATTCAGCTCTACAAGCTTCTGACCCGCCAGATTGCCAGCAACTACGGCTATACCGCCTGCTACCTTCCCAAGCCTGTCGTGGGCGTCAACGGCAGCGGCATGCACACCAACGTCTCGGTTTCGCAGGGCAAGACCAACCTCTTCTGGGATGAGAAGGGCGAGGAGCAGCTTTCCACTTTCGGCTGGTCGTTCCTTGACCGCATCCTGACCCGCGCGCTGGATTTGTGCCTGATCTTCAACCCCAGCGTGAACGCCTACCGGCGCCTGGACCCGCATTTCGAGGCTCCCAACCAGATTCGCGCCTCGGCTACGGATCGCGGAGCCATGGTGCGCGTGCCCATCGGCAACTCGCGCTCCATGCGTACGGAAGTACGCGCCGTGGCGCCGGACGCCAACCCCTACCTGACCCTCTACTCGATCTTCAAGACCGGCATCGACGGGGAGATTTCCTCGGCGGAAGGCCTGCGCGCCGGCGGTAAATATCTGCCCGACAACATCCAGGACGCAATCGAGGACTTCAAGGACTCGAAGTGGATCGCCGAGATTCTGGGCCCGGATGTGCAGGGTCGCTATGCGGATCTGAAGCAGGCCGTAGCCAATCGCTCCCCGAGGGAACTGGGCGCCATTGTCAAAGGCTCTGAAGTGCAGTTCCACCATGCGGTTTATAACCAGTCCCTCTGGAACCTGTTTTAAAGCGCCGACCAGCAAGTTACCTCCCTACACGCAAAAGCGGCGCGGCCAGAAATGGTCGCGCCGCTCCTTTTGTCTCGGTCCACGCACAAGAAGTAACGCCTGCCTCCCGGCAGAGTTTTCTTAGGCCTTGCCTGCGCGCATCTGGTCGAAGTACGGGGTGCTCCGCTTCTCGACGCATGCGGCAGCGTAAAGGTACATCGCGGCCGACCAGGTCTGCCAATCCCGTCCGCTGGGCTTGCCATTTTGCGCGTGGATCCACTCGTTGAAGCCCCACTCCGCCTCGTCCTCGTGCCACGGCTTCACCAGTTCGGTCAGCGCCAGCAGCTTGCGCTCCGCCAATTCCATCTGCCCAGCCGCCACGCATGCCGCCACATAGAAGCCGCAGATAAATGGCCACACGCCCCCGTTGTGATAGTCGCCGGGCCGGTTATATATCTCGTAGCGCGGGTGCCAATCGGCATGATGGGGCTGGATATAAGGAAACAAACAGGGCGGCAAATCCACGGCCAAGTCTCCGCGAACCCGCATGGCCTCGCACTCGGCCTCAACCCATGCCACCAGATCTAACGCCCGTTCAGGCGCGGCAATCCCAGTCAGAATCGCCAGGCTATTGCCAAGCAGATCAAAACGGTCGCTGTTCAGGATTTTGTAGGAGTAGAGCGCGTAATAAGGCTTCGATGGCACGACAAGACCCTCGTGCTGATGGGGGTTCTTCGCCTCGCCGCAAACTTCCAGACGGTTCATCAACCCGCGCAGTTGTTCGGCGGACTCGTGCTCTCCATAAAGCATGAGGTACGCATAAACCAGTGTGTTCACGTACAGCCCATAACCAAACACCCACTGCTCGTCACGCCAGTCGCTGGTCGGTAACTGGGATACCATGATCCGGTCATCGGGGCTCTGGTATTGCATCCACTTCAAGGCGCTCTCTGCTGCTTCGCTGAGAAACTCCGGCAGCTTGACCGCTTTCCTGTAAAGTGCCAGGCCAAAGAGGAACAAAGGCGTCGTATCGCTGGCGCCACGGTCATCTGGATCGTGCGCGAGTGATGGGATGAGGCCACGCGGCGTCTGATTTTTCGCCAGCGCCTCCAAGGTGCGCCGCAGCGCATCTGCAAGCTCTTCGTTGCCGGTGGCCAGAAAGCCGAGAGCTGAAATCATCAGGTCTCGCGTATACGGTTCCGGATACCCCCAACCTGCGGTCCGGGGAAGTCCTTGAAACTGGCCATGCGCGTTATGCAGCAGAATTTGAAGAGCAGCCTCTTTGGCCTGCTCAATGAACGCAAGTGATTTCTCGTCGAAAGACATAGACCCTCGAGATCGTGCACGGTTGCGCAAACGAGCACTCTTGTTCGTCGCGGTAATTTTCAGGTCTCTGACAGCTTGAAGTTGTACCAGCGATGGGTGCCCCGGGTGCCTCGCTTTTGGGCACCTGGGAAAGCACGGATTCAGTGGTACGAATCCATCCAGAGAGACCTAGACAATCCCCAATCGGTCGGAAACAATCTCCACGAATTGCCTCGCAACCCGCCTATAGTCGAATAACTCGACCACGCGTTTTCGGCCCGCTTCTCCCATCCGCTTCCTGAGAGCGCTGTCCTGCATCAGAGTCAAAAGATATTTCGCAATGTCGGGCACGCTGGCCCGGAACTCCGCTGTGCGCGGATAGGGAAACACGATACGCTGGCTTTTCTCGTAATCGTGGCCTTGCCCAAATTGCCCCTCCGTGATCTTCCGCTCCTCGGCTACACTCGCCAGGAATGCCGTTTCACCGTGGACCATGGTGTCGCGAAATGCCATGGCGTCGATCGCGATCACCGGCCTGGCGCAGGCGTTCGCCTCAACTTGGATCATCCCAAAGCCCTCCAGCCGCGACGGTGCGGCGTAGATATCGCAGGCAGCCAGCAAGTAGGGCATGAAGTTCTGCGAAACCACATTGGTGGAGTAGATCACCTTCTTGCCGATGCCCAGATCCTCCGCCATTTTCAGGTCGATCAGGTTCTGTTTCACGGTGCGGGGTTGAGGCCAGACCTTGCAGACATATCTCCAGTCTGGGGCCTCTGCATCAATCAGCGCCAGCGCCTGCATCACCTCTTGTGCGCCTTTCGACGCGCCGTCGCCGCCCGCGGTCAGGATCATCAACTGGTCATCCGCTATGCCCAATTCCTCGCGGATCGCCTGGACCTTGAAGTCATCGCGGCTGTGCGGAGCGTAGCGGTCCGTGCCACAACCCACCGGAAGCACCACGATGTTGTCTCCCTTGACGCCATCCCGGACATACACTTCTTTCACCCAGTTGGAGGTGACCAGGATCAGCGGCAAAGCGTTCAGCACATCCCGGTATTCCGCGATATATCCATCGGCCACAAGCCACGGCACGGCCTTCATCCCAAACTTCTGCGGGTGCAGAACCAGGTTTGGAAGGTGGCCCCAGAACCCCACGCCCACCACGATGTCCGGCTTGAACCAGCGATAGTACCATTCCTTTTCCAGGGGCGATTCCAGATGTACCGGGTGAACCTCCACGCCGATCTCGCGCAGCCCTCTGCACAACAGTTCCCCCTGCAGCGCCAGGCCGCCAGGAGGTGGTGGATAGTCGCATAACACAAGTACTTTCACGATTGTTGCTCCCATAGTGCCGTTCGTTCTGCCGCTGCCTGTGCCGAGTCAAAGCACCAGAAACCTTCTTCTCGCGGAGTGGTCTGTGCCTCCCAACTATCGGCGCCATATCCGTAAACATCCGTAATCAATCTTCGTTTTTCAAGCCAGATCTCGTCGGTCAACCTGGAGCGCCGGTCGGCATCGTCGCGAACCAGCGGCAGGTATGTCTTTCCCCCATCCTCGTAGGCAAACATCCATAGCCGCTCCGTGTGGATACGGCCTACTTGCCAAAGCTGCACAACTGCGCGGCAGCACTCCTCATGCCGGCGGTGCCGCGTGTACTCGCCTTGTGGGCCGTGAGTCAAAATCAGGCTGTAACTGACCGCAGGCAATAACTGCACCATAGTTTGCTGAATCTGCTCCATGGGCAGCGCCGTCTGGTCCGGTCCGTCATCCAGATCCGCCATCCCACCCTCCGCCCCCAGCGCCTGCAAGACTCGGCGAAACTTGGGCGCCCGGTCCGGATCCAATGCTCTGCACAAAGTTACGACTCGCCAATGAAACTCCGGATGGGTCAGGATATAGCCGCCGCACCAGAGGATTTCGTCGTCCGGGTGGGCAACCACAACCGCGGCCCGCGGCCCAGAGTCTGCCAGCGCTCCGTCCAGCGCCACAGCGGTCAATGTTTTCCTCGATATGTTCTTCGAAAAATGCGGGAACTCCGGATTTCAGTTCCGTCCCCGGCTGTGATTGTCGGAATAAGACACCTCCATCGCGCGAGTGAACGCTCCGGCATGAAAGCACCACGATGAATTCGCTTCATGCCGGATCAATAAGAAACTGGACCCCGAGTCGCACACCGCGCAGCTTGCTTTACCTGAAAAGTCCCAGCAAATAGCACAGCAGCAGGATCACCAGCACGGTGCCAAGTCCTATGCCTGCGCCACCACCCGCGCCCCACCGGCCATAGCCGTAGTAGCCTCCGCCACCGCCGAAGACCAGTACCAGAACAATCACCAGAACGATGATCAGCATCTCAAACCTCCTTCACTCCGAGTTGTAATCCCTGGCTTGCGCCTCATCCTGGATTGCGATCCTGAATCCGCAGCCAGTCACTTGCGAAGGTCGCGACGCTCGCGCCTCTTCGCATTCTTCTTCACCTTCGCGCCAGGCCGGCGCTCAAGCACTCAAGACCCGCTTTGCATCGTCCTTCGCGACAGATTCGACAGTGAATATCAAGGGAGAGGGCTTCGTCCAACGGATGCTGACTCGCTCAAACGAATGCATCAAGAACTGCGCTAACCGGTCCCAGGCCATCTGACGTCCGTATGGGATGGACGATGCCGCGTCCGCTTCTTCCCTTCCCAACGCGACCAGGCGGAAGCCTCGCATGAAGGCGAAACACCCGGCAGCGGCCGCGCACAGGTTCCACAGCAGCGGTTGGAACTTGAGTATGCGGCATGCAAAGCGGCTCATCATTGCCCGACTCTACTCCAGCCTGGATGGGAGAAGTGTGCACTCCTGCTCACTCAAAGAAAGTTCAAATCAGGCGTTCATGAATGGGAGAGGCGGCGGCAACATGAAAGGGGTGCTCCCTTGAGGAGGAAGCAGCCTGGTCGATCCGGCAAGGAAGCTGACACCACTCCGGCCCAAAAATCCACCCAGGCGTCGTTCGAATGTTGCATTCGGGCGCGGCCTCAGCCTTGGCCGCGCCCGGGGTTGGGCAACGCCGCTTCGATAACTTCAGTCTGGATTGGATACCACGTTGACGATCTTGTACGAGTTACCAAGTTGGGTCCCGGTGAGACTCAGATTCTCTGGGCGGTATCCGGAGTCATTCGTACAACGGATTTGCACACTGTTTGACAAGGCGGACGAATCCACAATCGGCCTGCGGTGAGGGAAACCCCAAAAAATCTCCCATGACTCGTGCAACTGATCCAGTGCGTGTTTGGCATCCAGAGCCACGTACTGCGCGGCAACGCCCGGATCCACCTGCAACCCCAGCGGCACCGCCTTGCTCAGCATCCAGGCCAGCGTAATATCGGACAATCCATGCTCCGGATACCCCCCGCCCACATCGCAATGAACTCCGGTAAACCACACCTGCTCCAGAGTCTGGTTGGGGTTGGTCGCGCCCGTCCAGAGGGTAGCGGGAAATTCAGCCCGCCGCTCATCGATCGCAAGCGCATGGTACGCGTTCAGCACGTCCGGGTGAAGCCCGGTATCCAGGAAGCCGTAGATCTGCGGCGAGACACCGCCAAAGATCGCGGGTATGCCCAGAGATCCCACCGTGTCCCACACCCCGACCATGGTGAGTTTGGCGTCGTCGATGGCGTACTGAGTCTGAAGCTCCGTCAATATCTGCGCACGTTGTTGCTTGTTGCGATAGGCATTGAACGCGGTTTCAACGAACGCATCGTTGAAGCCTTTTGTGGGCAGGCCTGAAGCGGCAATCATGCCCCCCAGGCTGCGAGCGGTAAATGCGCCGCGGCTGAAGCCAAACAGAAATATCCGGTCTCCCACTTCATAAACCTGGGCAATTTTCGAGTATCCGTCCTTGATCTTTTGAAACAGTCCCTCGCCGAATGCGCCACCCAGAATCTTCTCAATCGGCGTTCCGTCTGCTCCCACGCCATCGTCGTAATATGGAACCTGATTGGCGGTGGTCAAGCAGGCCTTGAACAGTTTGTACACATTGGTATTGTTGACACTGGAATTCCATGTGCCATCCGCGCAAAAGACAATATTCTTCGCCATTTGTCCTCCAATCTCTCGACTCTCACCTGAGTAAAGTACAGCCCTGCGTGTTAGCCAGGTTTTCTGCCTGCGACTAAAACCTCTCTCATAAACCGGTTTTGAAAGGGCACGACTTGAGTCGTGCCGCAAAAAACCGCAAAACCGATGGGCTTTACAGGCTGCGGAAAAACTCGATCCAGAGGGATGCGGGGGTTTTATCCCCGCATAAAGCTGGCAGAATCACCGCGGCTTTCGCCGCGGTCGGATGTTTATCGCGGCTCTCCCGCAAAAGTCGGCCTTTTTCCGCGGCCTGTTCGCCCCTGACGAATGCTGTGAATGGTGAATGATTCGCTGACATTGATGACAGGACTTTTTGGCAACTGCCTGAGTTGTGTCAGCACGTGCATCCATTTGAAATCGGGAGAAACTCCACCGCGCTTTCTTCAGAGACTCCCGCCGCCAATGCTTGAATCCGGGCTTCCAGCTTAACAAGGTCCCAGGGCCCGATTCGGGGACTTGCAAGCATAACTTCAGCCATCGTCATCCCGCTGGGTCTCCCAAGTCGAACCAGAGCATAACATCCATTTCAACAAAAGGAAATGGCCAAGCATGCTCCCGCGCAAAGCCAATAGATTCAATCGCGCAGATGTGCAAACCCGCGTCAGCCAGCCCGCTGGATAAATTCTGCTTGACTTGCTTCCTTCGGTTCTACATACTTCGGTTCTCCCCCACTGGACTCCGGGGATTCCCGCGTTGTTACCGCAGTTTTTCCCATTCGTTGCGCATTGCTATTTGCAGGTGGAATGTCGAGGGACACCCTATGCCGGTGGCTCACATCCTTCATCTCGAAGTTTTGGGGTTTCTCTATGCCCTGGGTGGAACTGTCTTCTATCGGATCCTGACCAACCGCATCCACGTTGAAGGGCTATTTTCGCAAAAAGACGCGTCCGGCCAGACCAGCCCGGGCCGTGTCCAGCTTCTGCTGGCTACGATCGCCGCCAGTGCGTCGTACCTGGCTCAGGTGGCAAACTCAACCAATGGGAAAATGCCCGATGTCGACGTGAACTGGCTCTATCTGTTTGGTGGCAGCAGCAGCGTCTATGCCCTGGAAAAAGCCTGGGCAGCTTGGGGAAAGAAGAAGAGTTAGGAGGAAGATCATGGGCACGACAACAGGTGTTGGCAGTTTTGTCTTGAGCGTCTGTGGCTACATTATCTGCGGCTTCCTTGGGGTGCTCGCGGCCACAATCATCATCTGGATCTGGCGGGGAAAGATGGACCTGGGCAACCTGCTCAACGAGGGCAATGGACAGGCAAGCATGTCCCGCTTTCAACTGCTCATCTTCACCTTCGTCATCGCCATCAGCCTCTTTGAACTGGTTGAGAAGAGTCCCACCGCAAGCTTCCCCGATATACCCCAGGGCGTGTTGACCCTGCTGGGCATCAGCGCCAGCACCTACGCCGTGGGCAAGGGAATCTCCTATAGCCAGCCCAAAACTCTGATGATGGCGCCAACCGATGGCAACGGCGGAGGCCAGGCCAAAGCCTCGGCCGACCAGGCTGCCACGCAGGCTTCAGATGCAAGGCAGGCAGCCGATGCCGCCCAGGCGGCAGTGGCCCAGATCGCCGGCCACATGGCAACTGTACAGCAAGCTGTTGACCAAAGCGCCCAGAATGCGGCAACAGCCCAGCAGGCTGCGGATCGCGCCACAGGAACCGGCGGGGCTGGGATCGGAGGCTAATGTCCCGAGTCCGAAGTTCGCATCAAAAAACAAGCTCTCATCCTGAGCGGCGATTGGCGCGCGGCCGGGGGCCCCGGCGACAGGTCTTCGTCGCTGGGGTGGTTGACCGGGGTCCCCGGCGACAGGTCTTCGTCGCTGGGGTGGTTGACCGGGGTCCCCGGCGACAGGTCTTCGTCGCTGGGGTGGTTGGGCGCCAATCGCAGTCGAAAGCCTGCCCTGAGCGAAGTCGAAGGGGACCTTCGGTTGTTCTTCAACGAACTTCGGATTCACCCTACTCGGCCTGCCGCTTGATCCCACGTCCTTTCCACGTCCCCCTTCCATCAACGCATGAGGTGGAGGTTTAGTAATGCCAAGCCAGCCAGGCAGTCCGGCCCCAGTCAGCAACATGACCAGAATCCTTGCGCCCATGGTTCCCCTTGCCATCGCGCTGGCCCATGGCGCCATCACCGGCTCCGCGCCCCAGCCGGCCCCTGTCCCCGCCACGCCGCCGTCGGCCCCCGTTGCCATGCAGCAGATCGCGCCGTGCGGCGGCGGTACTCCGGATTCCCCGCCCTGCCAGGCCCCCTATCCCATGCTTGCCAAGGGCCACCCGGTCGCATGGTGGTTCGTTTTCAAGTTCAACTCCGCGGCGTTTCCGGGTTGCAGCGCCGGTGCCACCCGAAGCTGCCCGTTCGGAGGCACTCCCCAGCCCTACACTGCCTTTGGGCAGCAGTTTGCCTATGCCAGCAGCGAAGCCCCCACCCTCCAGCAGGGAGATGGGTGCGCCGGAGATACCACCGGCGATCCCATCGGCGCCACCTTCGATCAGGTCTTCAATGGAGCGTTCCACTACCTCATCTGGAACGATCAGTTCTACGACGATCCCACCATCGAGGGTTGCACCAAGGAGTGCGGCGCGCCCTGGGGACACTCCAAGGGCATGCTGGCCTGGAACGATGCCGGCCAAGGACTCGTCCTGCAGGTCTCCACACCCTCCTGGCCTGCCGCCGGAAGTTCCAAATTCCCCCGCAAAACCGATGGCAACACTCTCGGCTGCGTGAAGGATAACGACGTCCAGGTCAGCCAGCACTTCTTCGCCCTTCAGCTCAGCAAGGACGATCTGGTCAAGGTTCTTGAGGGGCTTGGCAACGCCAGCGTGGTCACCGACCCCCACAACACCCAGATCGTCAGCAATGGCGGTCCCCCCGACGTGCAACAACTGGTGGCAAATCTGGGCGTGAAATCCGCCAGCCAGAGTTACTCCTCCACCACCCTCTCCAGCGGCGTCGAATTGATCTCCAAACCCTCCAACCTCAACGTGCCGCCCTGGCAAATGGTCTCCGCGGTGCTCGGAGGCGTTCCCCTGCGCACGGCCACATGGTGGGCAAGCCCGGAGATCTACTCCACCGACGCTTCCACTCCCGTCTCCTGCTGGAGCCCTTCCCTCTCCACTCCCGGCCCGGTCCAGATTGCAACCAGCGGCACCTGGAACGGCAAGACCTTCGGACTCACAGGCGGATTGGGCACCAACTACAACCACGCCAAACTCGGCGTCTCCACCTCCGGCACCAATCACTATGCCATCTTTGGCGATATGAACCAGCAGGGCACCCTCTCGGGAAACGAGTGCTCCAGCAGCCAGAACGGCCGTGGCGGGCTCTTCTACGCGCTGACCAACCCGCAACTTTCCGCCAGCCTCTCCAGCCTCATTTCCGGAACCACCGCGCCCACCCAGCCTCCAGCGAAGTAACGCGGCCAGAGACAGGTTGGTCGCCGCAGCCCCGGTGCCGAGCGGCTCGACTCGTGGTGCGAGTTACCCCTGGGATGAACTGCCGCCAACTCGCTAACTCGCGATTTCCGCGAAGCGGAAGCTAACTTGCTGATTTTGTTAATAAAAACTCCCAGTTCAACCTATTAACCCAATCGGGCCCGATCAATAAGACCATTCTTCCCGTTCCCACTCCATCGATAAACTCACGATCCCGCACCTCCGTTGCGTATAATTTGCCCGAACACGGAAAGGGATGAAAACATGCGTCTGAAAAGATGGATCGCGGTTTTTTCCGCCATCATTATTCTCACCGCCGCAACCCTGGCTCAAACCTTGCCGCAAGGCGTTCAGAAGATAACTTCCGTTGAAGGAATCTCGGAGTATTCCTTTCCCAACGGCTTGCATGTCTTGTTGTTTCCGGATAACTCCAAACCCAAAATCACGGTCAACGTCGTGTATAAGGTCGGCTCCCGGAACGAAGCCTACGGCGAAACCGGCATGGCGCACCTGCTGGAGCACATGACCTTCAAAAGCTCCGCTTCAGGCCGGGAAATCTTCAAGGAACTCACTGACCGCGCCGGCGGCAACTTCAACGGCACCACCAACTACGACCAGACCATGTACTTCGAAATCTTCAACGCCAGCGAGGATAATCTGCATTGGGCGCTGGGCCTTGAAGCCGACCGCATGGTGAACATGACCATGCTCAAGAAGGACCTGGACACCGAGATGACCGTGGTCCGGAATGAGATGGAAGCCGGCGAGAACAGCCCGCTCAATGTCCTCCGCGAACGCGTTCTGGCCGCCGCCTATAACTTCCATAACTATGGAAAGACCGTGATCGGCAACCGCACCGACGTCGAAAGAGTGCCGATCGCCAACCTGGCGACCTTCTATCACAAGTACTACCAGCCCGATAACGCCGATCTCATCATCGCCGGGCAGATCGACGAGTCGAAGGCCCTGGCGTTGGTCGCGGAAACCATCGGCGCCATCCCCAAGCCGGAGCGCCTGCTCACCCAGCCCTACACGGTCGAGCCCACCCAGGAGGGAGAGCGCACGGTCATGCTGCGCCGCATCGGTAACATTCAGGGAATCATCGCGGTGTACCATATTCCCGCGGCCCTGCATCCCGACATGGCGCCTGTTGAAGTTATGGCCCAGGTGCTCGGCGCTTACCAGACCGGCCGCCTCTACAAGGATCTTGTCGATAGCAAGAAAGCCGTATCCGCCAGCATGAACGCCGAGGATGAACACGATCCGGGGGTGGCGATGGCGTTTGTGCAGCTCAAACCCGATCAATCCATCGACGATGCCGAGAAAACTCTTCTCAAGACCATTGAAGGCCTGGCCAACGACCCTCCAACCCAGGAGGAGGTCGACCGCGCCAAGGCGCGCATCCTCAAAAACATCGAACTCACCCTCACCAACGCTCAATCCGTTGCCTTGACCTTGGGCGGATACGTGGGCGATGGCGACTGGCGCACCTTCTTCCTCAACCGCGACGAAGTCAGCAAAGTCACACCGGCCGACGTCGAGCGCGTGGCCAAGGCCTACCTGAAATCCTCCAACCGCACCCTGGGCGAGTTCGTTCCCATCGCCGCTCCCGACCGTGCCGAGATTCCCGCCACTCCCGATCCTTCGGTACGCTTCAAGGACTTCAAGGGTGGCGCGGTCATACAACAGGGCGAAACCTTCGATCCCACCCCGCAGAACATTGAAGCGCGCGTGATCCGCACCACGCTGCCCAACGGATTGAAGCTGGTCATGTTCCCGAAAAAAACTCGCGGCGGCACGGTGGTCGCCCGCATCAACATCCGCTTCGGCGATGAAAAATCGCTCTTCGGCAAAGAGACTGCGGCAGATATGGCGGGTGCGCTCTTGATGCGCGGCACCAAAACCAAAAACCGCCAGCAGATTCAGGACGAAACCGACCACCTGAAAGCACAGATCAACGTCTACGGAGGCGTGGATTCCGCGTCGGCAAACATCCGGACGCTGGAGGCGAACCTGGCCGATTCCCTGCGCTTTGCCCGGGAATTGCTGCGCGAGCCCTCCTTCCCCGCGACCGAATTCGAACAGATCCGCCAACAGCGCATCGGCGCTGCCGAAAGCCAGAAGACCGAGCCGAACAGTCTCGCTTCCCAGGAGATGGAAGGCCACTTCAACGCCCGCTATCCCCGCGGCGACCCTCGCCATGCCATGAATTTCGACGAGCAGATCGAGGATTGGAAAAAGGTGACCCTCGACGAGGCGCGCCAGTTCTACACGCACTTCTACGGCGCGGGCGAGGGCGAAATCGTCGTCAGCGGCCAGTTCGACCCCGAACAGGTTAAAAAACTCGTCGGCGAGCTCTTCGGCGATTGGAAGAGCCCCACCCGCTACGAGCGCATCCCCAACCTCTACGCCAAGGTGGAACCGGTCAACAAGAAAATCGAAACCCCCGACAAGCAGAATGCTCTTTTCCTGGTCGGAATGCCGTTGAAAATGACCGACGAGGATCCGGACTACCCAGCCCTCACCATCGCCGGCATGGTCTTTGGCGGTTCTCCCAACTCCCGTCTCTTCCTGCGGATTCGCGTCAAGGACGGCTTGAGCTACGGCGCCGGAGCCTATTTCTCCATGCCCACCCGGGACGACGCGGGCAGGCTCTCCGGCTATGCCATCGCCGCGCCGCAAAACATGCCTAAGGTGGAAGCCGACTTCAACCAGGAGCTGGCGCGCGCGCTCAAAGACGGCTTTACCGCCGACGAAGTCGAAAAGGCCAAAAAGACCTGGCTCGACGAGCGCTCCGTGGAGCGTGCGGAAGAGAGTTCCATTGCCGTCCTGCTGAGCAACCGCGAACGCTGGGGCCGCACTCTGCTCTGGGACGCCAAGCTCGAAGCCAGCGTTGCCGCCCTCACCCCGCAGCAGGTCAACGACGCCTTCAAGCGTCACATGGACCCAGCCGCCGTCTCCATCGTCAAAGGCGGCGACTTCAAGAAGGCAGGTGCCTACGAATAGCGCCGGCGCCCCGCAGCAGAACGACTTGTGCGGAGTGCTTTTGTAAGGTGCGAAGTGCCTTTTGTAAAGTGCGGAGTGCCTTTGTAAGGAATGTTGCAGGGACGATCGGCCTTGATCGTCCCTGCAACAAAAGCCGTGCTCTAAACCGCGGGATGACGCAAGGTTCGGGTGGTAGCGCCGTCTCCAGACCGGCTATCGTGCGGGCGTCCCACCGATGACCAAAACACAGACTCGCCTTCGCCGCTCCTACTTTTTCTTCCTGGGTTCCAGGTTCTCGATCAAATCATCCTCCATCGTCCGCACGCAATTCCGGCAATGGTCCTTGGCGCAATAGAGCGCACTGTCGGCGGCGCGGATCAGAGATTCAAATCCAGCCTCAATCCCGCTCGCCACGCCAAAGCTGGCGGTCACCTGGATACTGGTTTCGCCATCGACAATGTTCGCCGCTTCCACCGCGGCCCGCAATTGCTCGGCCCGGATGCGGGAGCTGACAAGGCCCGATCCCGGCAGAATCAGCAGAAACTCTTCGCCCCCATACCGGCCCACCCAGTCGTAGGAGCGCACCGCGCGCATGAAGATGGCCCCAATCTCCTTCAGCACCAGGTCGCCGGCGGGGTGTCCATACGTGTCGTTGACCCGCTTGAAGTAGTCCAGGTCGGCCAGAATCACGCTTAGTTCCGCTCCCTCGCGCGCTGCGCGCTCCACCTCCTGGTGAAGCCGCTGCATGATGACCCGGTGGTTCCACAAGCCGGTCAGGTCGTCGTGCTCGGCAAAGTGGCGCATCTGGTCGCGGGCGCGCATCAGATCGATCTTTTCCCGTTCCAGATCCTGGGTCCGTCGCTCGACCGCCCGCTCCAGTTCGCGGGTCCGACGTAGGAAAGCGCGGGTCTTCCAGCGAATCAGCAACAGGACTCCAGACACAATCGACAACGCCGCCAGAACCCAGATCCACCAGCCTTGCCACCAGCGTGGCGTGATGGTGAACCATAGTTCCCGCACCGGCGAGATGGCGCCCGTGGCAGCGTTGACAGCCGCCGCTTGAAGACGGTAAGTTCCCGGCGCCAAACGCGCAAAAAGAAGACCCTGCTTCTCGGTTTCCACCCATTCCGATCCCTGCCCCACCAACCGGTAGCGAACATGAATGCTGTGGGCTTCGCGGAAGTCCAGCGAGGCAATCGTAATGCTGAGCGGACTGGCGCTCCACGGAGTCCTGGCTCCGTTGGCGATGGCTCGTTTCCCGTACGTCACCTGCGAAAACACTGGAGCCGACGGCGCACCGGCCGCCATGGTTTGCGGCGCCATCAGGTGCGAAAGCCCACCCGATGTGCCGATCCACATGCTGCCGTCTGTGTCCTCGGTCAGGGCGTTGGTGTCGCAATCGTTCCAGATCAGGCCGTCATCCTGGGTAAAGCTGTGCCAGTTCCGGCCGTCGAAAACCGTGACGCCAGCGTCATGGCCGATCCATAGCCATCCGCGGTGGTCTACCATCAAGGCCAACACGCCCTCCGACCCAGGCGTGGGCCGGCCAATGGGCTCCGCCTCGATCACGCGGTAATCTGCAATGCGCATCCGCACCACACCTGGAAAGGATCCAGCTGCCCAAAGATTCCCTTGCCGGTCGGCCGCAATCGCACTGATATTCGCCGGCGCCCGGCCGGGAACGATCCGATGCCAGCCTGACTCATCCCGCAGATAGAGGTCCTTGTCCGTTGCGGCCCACAGGTGGCCGTTTCGATCCAGGCTCAGGTCCGTAAAGCGCTGCCGAGGATTGACAAACGCCGCATCTTCCACCAGTTGCGGAGAGTACCGCGCGGCCCCCGTGTTCATCACATAGAGCCCCGCGCTCGTGGCCACCCAAAGACGATGCTCGCCCCTGCCGTCCGTGGCTTGAATGCGACGAACTTCCGGAACCTTCCACTGCGTCCCGGCCAGTGTGATGGGATTGATCCGTAACAAGGTGCCGAGATGGCTCCCCAGCCAGATGCTGCCGTCCACGCTTTGGACCAGCGATCCGGCCCGCGCTGTCTCGATGCCGGGTTGGCTCCATGCCCTGGGTGCGCTGCCGCCTTTGGGAATCCAGTCCAGACCGGACTCGGTGCCGATCCACAGGCGCCCGCTTTTATCCCGCAGCGAAGTCCACACCAGGTTGTCGGTCAACCCTTCGCTTACGGTAAAAGCCTCCCAATGATCCTGTCCCAGCCAGCGCTTCAGGCCGTGGCCTACCCCCGCCACCCAGACCGAGCCCTCGCGGTCCACAAAAAGCATGGAGAGATCGTTGCGCTCCAGACCGTTGCTGGCCGTGACCATGCGCCAATGCCCGCCATCCCAGCGCCCGAAGCTCGATCCCTGCGTGGCGAAAATCTGACCCTGCGCGTCCTCGGCCAATGCTCCATAGCTCATGGGTGTCGACTTGCCCGGGGGGTCGTGCAGTTGAAAGCGGTTCTCCTGGGGCAGCAACTCGCCGAGGTGGAAATTGCCGCGCATCCAGATGCTGCCGTCGCGGCCCGGCAGGAGCTGGCGCCACTGTTGCTCGGGAAGATGATAGGCTGCCCGCAAATGGGTCGTTTTGCCGCCTTGGCGCCGGCACAGGTCCATGTCGCATCCGTACCAAAGGGCGCCATCCGGGCCGTAGAGGACGCTCGAAATCTCTTTGCCCTCCAGGTTCATGGGCTCGGCGATCCACCGCTCGCCTTCCCGCCGTCGCAGCAGAAAAGCTCCGTTCCGGCTCGCGACCGTCACCTGGTCCGGTGCATTCGACGTAAAAGCCGTGCCCGGGCTCAGGTCGAACTGGCCTGCTGAGGCTGGAGGCTGCACCTCGGCGAAACTGCCGTCCCGCTTCTGAAAGTAGATGCCGGTCATGGCGCCCACCCAAAGCGTTCCGTCAGGGCCTATGTAAAGGTTTTCGATGGCGCTGGCGGTCATCCCGTCCCCGGCGTCATAGCGGCGGAATTGGTGTCCATCGTACCGGTAGAGACCGTTCTCGGTGCCGACCCACAGAAAGCCGGTACGGTCCTGCGCCACGGAAATGACGTTCAGGTTGCCCAGCCCTTCGGTGTACTCCTGAAAGCTGTACCGCTGGGCATGACAAACCAGTGCGGCCAGCCAAAGCGCGGCAACACCATGCCTGAGCATCCTGGAGACGCTACTTCGCTTCGGCGTTTCGAGCCACAAGGCGGACCCTCTCGGTGTGATTGAATCCACTATAGGCCCGTTTGATACGGCCGCCACTCCCACATCGGTTGTAGTCGATACGCCTTTAGTCCTCAAATGGAACTCAGTCGTAAACCATTTCACCTTCGGGAAAGAACGGCGCACCGGAATCTTCCGCTTCCGCGACGGATTCCCCGCCGCCAGCCATCCCGGCCCTGAAGAAGACGTCCACCTGGGCCAGCACCTCCGCCCCGGTTTTCGAGTGGTAGATATCTCCGCGCAGCTTGGCTCCGCCCGGAACCCCGTGCGTAAACCAGGTGGCAAACTGCTTCATCTTGCCCGCCGTCTCCCCCATGCGCGCGTCGCGCGGCAGATCCTTGGTGGCTTCGGCCTCGTCCAGCAGCATCTGGAAGTAGGCCCGGATCATCCGGTAGCGGTCTTCCAGCGTGGGCCGATCGTACCTGCCGGTCGCGGTGTATTGGGCAATCTGCCTGAAAATCCACGGGTTGGCCGGCGCCGCACGCCCGATCATCACCGCATCGCAGCCGGTTTGCGCCACCATGGCCGCGGCGTCTTCCGGGGTGCGAATGTCTCCATTCCCCACCACCGGAATCTTCACCGCCTGCTTCACCTGGGCAATCCACTCCCAGCGCGCCTGCCCGCTGTAGCCCTGTTCGCGGGTGCGGGCGTGCAGCGCCAGCCCATCCAGTCCCTCGGCCTCGGCCATCCGCGCCAGTTCCAGGCACACAATGTCGGCATCGTTCCAGCCCAGCCGGAATTTGACCGTAAACGGAATCGTCACCGCCTTGCGCACCGCGCGGAAGATCTCGCCGATGCGCGGCAGGTCCCGCAACAGCCCCGAGCCGCCATTGTTCCCCACCACGCGCTTGGCCGGGCAGCCCAGGTTCAGGTCCACCAGGTCGAATCCGGTCTCCTCCACAATCCGCGCCGCATCGGCCAGCGTCTCCGCGTTGGCTCCAAACAGTTGTGCGCCGATCGGGTGTTCGTCGTCATAGAAGGTCAGGTAGCGCCGCCGCTTGGTCTCGCGCATCCGCGACAGGCCATCGGCCGAGGTGAACTCGGTCATCAGCAGCCCGCAGCCCGACTGGGCATTGCTCACCGCGGCCTCCACAAGACTTGCGCCCGGCTCTACGCCTTGGTCTGCGCCCTGGTCCTCACCCGCCGCCGCGCTCAAAGTGGGGCTGGAAGCCTCCGTAAACAGGCTGGCGTGGCGAATGAACCGCCGGAAAACCGTGTCGGTCACTCCCGCCATCGGGGCCAGAACCGTGGCCGGAGCCACCCGCACCGTCCCCAGGCGCACCTCGGCCGGCACCCGTGCCTCGGCAGGCATCGCGTGCTCCCTGGGGTTGTCCCAGTCCTTCTTGACGGTAAAGCCCTTGCCTGCCATCACAACCTCTTGAGCTTCTGCTCCGGGCTACTCGTCCACCTGATAAAAATACGGCTTGCCGCGCGATTCCGGATCCCATCCCGCCGCCATCGCTTCCCGAATGCCGGCCTCCACCTGGCCCGCCGTAATGGGATGCCGGGCCGGCGCTTCCTTCGTGTTGCCCGGTCTTTCCGTTCCTATCGGTGGAAATTCCAGAAACAGCTCCCGGCGGACGCCCACGGCGTTCCGCACATGAATCGCAATGCCCTTCCATCCGTCCTCGGTGAACCATTGCTGTTCACGGTGCAGATTCCAGATCAGGGAAAAACCGTCGATCGTTACTGCGCCCTCAATCGAGCGTTTTGCGCGTGGCATAGCCGATCACACTCACATTCAGTAGGTTAGTTGCACCACCGGGCACTCGCCCTTGCTCCAACACAGTGAGGCCCCCGCCTAGGCGGAGGCCCAATCGTGTCAACCGGTTGCTTGGGCGCCGGTTACTTGGCGGCTGCCGCCGCGGCCTGTGCCCCGTCGGACTTGGCGTACTTGCGGCGGAAGCGTTCGACACGCCCCGCGGTGTCCACTAGGCGCTGCTTGCCGGTGAAGAACGGATGGCAGGCCGAGCAGATTTCCACGTGGATGTCGCCCTTGTGGGTCGAACGGGTCTCAAAATTGTTCCCGCAGGCGCACATAACCCGCACCGCGGCATACTCGGGATGAATCTTTTCCTTCGGCATCGCTCTAGACAGACCTTTCCTGCAATTGTTCATTTCCATTGTATGGGGATTCGGGCGGTTTAGCAATTGCTTCGCCCAGCTGACAGCGGTCAGCTGACAGCCGACAGCTCAAATCTTCTATCCGAAAACTGTTAGCTGTTTGCTGTCCGCTGTCAGCTGCACTACTTCAGCGCCTTCTCGATCCCCGCCTCCACCAGCGGAGCCATGATGGCGTACCCGGCCGGCAGCGGATGCACACCGTCCGCGCTCAACGTCGCCGGAAGCCCGCCCCGCTCGTCCTTCATCGCGCTGTGGTAGTCCACATACACATGCCCCTTTTCTGCGGCATAGCCCTTGATCCAGGCATTCAGCGCCACCACCTTCGGCGCCGGCGCCAGTCCCGCCCGCCACGGAAAGTCGAAGGCCGGCGTCACCGAGCAGAAGACAACCCGAATGTGATTGGCCGTGGCCATCTCCGCCATCGAAGACAAATAGCCCTCAATCTGTTCCAGCGTTTCGATCCCGGTATTGCCGGCGATGTCGTTGATCCCGGCCAGGATCACCACCACCTTGGGCTTCAGCGCGATCACATCCTGCGGAAAGCGCAACACCATCTGCGGCGTGGTCTGTCCGCTGATTCCCCGGTTGATATAAGGCTTGCCAGGGAACGAACCATCCGGCCCTTCGATATGCCACGCATCGGTAATCGAGTCGCCCATGAAGACCACGCGGTTCTCGCCCGCCGCCGGTGCGGGCAAAGCGGCATTCGCCGCCGCATACCGGCTCAGCCCCGGCCAGTCGAACTTCGAAAGAGATACATCCTGAGCCGGGCTCTGCGCCCTCGCCGCTACGGCTGCCAAAACAATCGTCAGTGCAACCGCAATCCAGGAAATACGCGCGAATAAATGAGTCACTTGGAACGCCCCCATGCCTTTCGAGCAACGGAAAATATTTTAGAGCCTCTGCCTTCCGGCTTGGGCACGGGTCCGATTGTAGTCAATCGGACCCAGCCAGGTCACTTCGCCGTTTTCCACATGCGGGGAGCTGCGATCTACCCCTGCCCCCGGGTGCCGACTGCGCTACGCTGAAAGAGATGAGTGAATGCGCAATATGTGGTGGTGTCGGACTGGTGCGGGTGGTCAACCCTGCCGGGCTATGGGTCTCGCGGCCGTGCGAGTGCCAGCAGATGGAGCGCGAAGAGCGCCGGGTGGCGGCCGCACACATCCCGCTGCGCTACCGGAGTTGCATCCTGGACGCCTTTGAGATCTATCACGGTGCGGATCGCTCGCTCGGCGATGCGCTCCTGACCGCGCGGCGTTTTGCCGAGGAGTATCCCGCCGATACCGCCGGGAAGGGCCTGCTCTTCACCGGCTCCATCGGCGTCGGCAAAACCCACCTGGCCGTCGGCGTCCTGCAGCGCCTGGTCCGGGAGCGCGGCGTCAAGGGTCTCTTCTGCGACTACCGCGAGCTGCTCAAGAACATCCAGAACAGCTATAACCCGCAGGTCAACATGACGGAGCTGGAGCTGTTGAAGCCCGTCTTTGCCGCCGAAGTCCTGGTTCTCGACGACCTGGGCGCACAAAAGCCCAACGAATGGGTTTGGGACACCGTCGCCCTCATCCTGAACACCCGCTATAACGACAAGCTCTCGACCATCATCACCACCAACTATCCCGACCTGCCGGCCGGCGGTGGCGCCAAGACCGACGCTGAACGCGCCGCCCGCGAGCCCACCCTCGGCGACCGTATCGGCGACCGCATGCTCTCGCGGCTGGCCGAAATGTGTATCCGCATTGAAATGACCGGCAAGGACTTCCGCCAGACCGGCGTCAAACGCGCCCGCTTCGGCTGATCCGGACCCTCCCGCGGCAACCAGGCCGCTGGAGGGTCCAGCCTCAGAACGACAGCTTGAGCGCCAGTTGGATAAGGCGAGGATTGTTGACAGTGGAGTTCACAGCGCCGAATCCATTCGACGACGTGATGGTTCCCACTGAATTCACGGTTGCCAGGGCAATGTCGTTCACCGGCATGCCGTACTGTGCGTGATTGAATAGGTTGAAGAACTCGGCGCGGAAGTTCAAACCCATCTCTCTCGGAAGATGAAACTGTTTGATGAGAGAGACGTCCGTGTTGACGAAATCGGGCCCCACCACCGGGACGCGGGACGCATTGCCGAGCTCGCCTCCAACATTCACGCCGCCCACAATCTGGCCGGGCGTGGTGAAGCAGGAGGCGTTGATCCATTGGTGCGCGCCGTGGTCGGCGGCGTAAGGGTTGCAGTTGGCCACCTGGTTGGGCCGGTTGTAGTTGTAGGAGTCGCCGCCGGAATTGAAGGTTGTGCCCGACGTATTATTGCTGTCGATCAAGGGAACCGGGAAACCGGAAGAGATTCTCTCGATCATGGTCAATTGGAAGTTGCCGAGAACGGCGTTGGTCGCCTCATTCCAACTGCTCCCAAACTGCTTTCCGCGGCCGAAGGGCAGATCGTAAATCACGCTGCCCGTGAAGCTTTGATCCAGATTGATCTGCGACAAGGCCCAATCCCGGTTTTCCCAGTTGGGAAGCGGGAAATACGGGGCGCTCAGCTCGGAGCCCAGGCCGTCGGATAACCCGTTGTCATAGGTCTTGGAATAGGTGTAAGCAAACAATGCGTAGAGACCGTACTTTGGCGTCTTGGTCTCCGCTTTGAGCTGCGCCGAGTTGTAGTGCGTCTTGCCCACATCGCCAAAGAGCAATACTGCGTTGTAGTTCGGAGGGTTGTACGGATACACGTAAGGAGCGCCGCTGGGCAGGCAGCCCAGCGTGTAGCCGGAGACCGTGCCGCACGCGGCGGGGCTGTTGACATTGAGGTCGTTGCCGATCACCAGCAGATGGCCGCCGAGCGAACCGGCGTAGCCTGCGGTGAGCAGCACATTTCCTGGCAACTGACGTTCGACATTCGCGTTATATTGGTGAACCCTGCCTGGCTGGAAGTTGGTCGGCTCGTAGACGTAGGTGCCGACGAAGCTGGCCACATTTTGCGCCGTGGGGAGAGCTAAAAACCCGCCTGAGGTGGTAGACACATTCTCCGGGGACTGCCCGAGCGTGGTGGCGCAGTACGAAGTCGAAAAGGCGCAGCCCGCAGAGTAGGTAGCCGGGAATTGATCGGACTCGCCCAGGTTGGGCGGATTCTGCCAAAGTCCCTGCGCGCCCTGGTTCCAGGACGAATCGTGATAGATGCCAAAGCCGAGGCGCATCACGGTCTTGTCGCTGCCGCGAACCTTCCAGGTGAGGCCAACACGGGGTTCGTAGGCCCCCATGAACATGTTGATGCCCGCCGATTTGCTTACGCCGTTCTGGCCGGCAATCAGCAATTGTCCTCCCGTCGCTGAGGGGATATAGTCCGCCATGCGGTTGTGGGCCTCGGTGATGGGCGTGGTCAAGTCCCAGGCCAGGCCCAGATTGAAGGTGAGCGAAGGAGTAACGCGCCAGTCATCTTCAACAAAGGGGCGAATGATGTTCCAGCGGCGGCCGGTGATTGCACCGTCGTAGGTCTGGTCGTGGATGGCCCCTCCCGTAATTCCCATCAACAGGTCCGCCTCGGGATTGCCGGGGGCTATACCTGCGCCGCTGAAGTTTCCAAAGGTACCGACGAGCCAGAAGCCGGACCCAAAGGCTGCTGTGCCCACGTTCATCTGATTGGCGCGGAGATCGATGCCGGCGTGAATTTCATGCTTGCCGCGAATCAGATCAAGATCGTCTTTGAACGAGTAAATGTTCGTTCCACCTTGGAAGGGAGAATAGCCGCGGTCGCCGAGTGCCCAATAGCCGCTGGTCACTTCAGCGGAAACCAGGCCTTCACTGTAGGGAGCGTTGGAACCGGGTGTACCGCTGGCTGAGCAGCCCAGATCGGCTCCCGGAATTCCCAGAATGGCCGATTCGCAGGTGTAGTTACCCGCCGAGGCAATGTAGTCGAAGATGCGGTCGTAGCCGAGCGTAGCCTGGTTCAGCGCGCGCGGCGAAAACACGTGGTTCCAGCCAAGGCCGATGTTGCGTGCGTGGTTGGTCAGGTTCTCATTGCTGCCGAACGCGTTGGCTTCGGCAAGTCCCGGCGCACCACCCGGAACAAACGAAGTTGCCTGGTCGTAGCTTAAACGGCCAAACAGACTGTCCATGCTGGTGAGCGTGTGGTCCAGGCGGACATCGAACTTGGTTTCGTTCAAGGTGCGTACCGGCTCACTCACATAGTTGTAGCCCGAGGCGGAGTTGCCGGCGTTGACAAGATTCGAGGGGTAAATATTCAGCAGCGCCTTCCCAATGGGGTCGATCAGGCTGGTTGGAATCTTGTTGCAGGCTGTGCCTTGAGCCTGTAATCCATTGCTGCCGGCAGGCAGAGGATTCCCCGAGCCATCGCACTGGAAATAGACGTTAGGATAGGTGCTCGTACTTGTGGACGCGCCAATCATGTTGGGGTTGACGATTTGCATGCCGGAAAGAGGATTGCCCCAGGGATCGGCGGAGAAGTCGCCCGTGCGCATGGCCAGCGATGGCACCAGGCCCGTAAAGGCGATGCCGTGGCGCTGATATTTCTGTTCGGCATCGACGAAGAAAAAAGTCTTGTTCTTGCGAATGGGTCCGCCAAAGGAGCCGCCAAACTGGTTCAGGTTGAACTTCTCCGGGGAGGCGGCAAAGTAGCTCTTGGCATCCAGATCGGTATTGCGCACAAACTCGAACAGAGACCCATGAAATTCGTTGGAGCCGGATTTTGTGGTCACCAGCACGGTCGGGCCGGCCCGGGAGCCGTATTCGGCGGAATAGGTGTAGGTCAACACCTTGAATTCCTCGATGTCATCGATCGAAGAAAAGATGCCGATGCCACCCGCGGTCAATTCATTATTATCGACACCATCCAGCACCCAGTCGGTGCTGTTCGGGCGGGAGCCGCCCACCGACAAAGAGAAGGAGCCGCGCGCGGCCACCTCGCTGTCGGCGCCGGAGGTGAAAAAGCTGTTGGGATTGGTCTCTGCCGTTGCGCCGGCTGTGAGCGTGGCCAGTTGTACGAAATCGCGGCCATTCAACGGGAGCTGCGACACCTGCTGCGAGGTGATCACCTGGCCGAGCGATGGATTGGCGGTTTCCACAGCGACCGCTTCCCCGGAAACATCCACCGTCGTGACCACGGTCGCGGGTACCAGCGAAAAGTCGATCTCGCGGGCTTCATCCACCTGCAAACGCAGATCCTTCGATTCAGCGCTTCGAAAGCCCGTCACATCGACACGCACCATGTACGTCCCCACCGGAAGCAAAGGGATCAGATAGTGTCCCGCACTATCCGACTTCCCATCCCGAACCAGGCCGGTTTCCGCGGAGGTCACTATGACGTTGGCTCCAGGAATCGCCAATCCGGATTTATCGAGAACATTGCCTGAGAAACTTCCTGTGGCCTGGCCTTGCATGACCCCAGGAAACATGAACGCGAGAACGCAGACAACCATCAGAAGGATTGCCTTGTGGGATCTTGTATCGGCGGAACGTTCCATCGGTTCCGGACGTTCTGCGCCTACCATTGTGCATTTCATAGCCAGCCCCCCCTTTTTTGCGACAAATCTGCTGAGGTCTTCCTGCATCGGCTGCGCTGCGCCCGGTTTTAAGGCTGCAAGTTTTGTCCGGCTGAAGATCAACGCGCGTATAGGCCGCCCCGCAGATGCCTGAGCAATTTCATGGGATTCTAGCATAAAGAGTTCGCTGCATTCGCCGGTTGGGCCAGGTTGCCGCAAAAGCCCGTGAAAGCCGTGCCGGAAGCCGCACTTGCGCCGGGTGCCCCAGGTCTCGGGACCCCCAGCGACAGGTCTTCGTCGCTGGGGTGAGGATTCGCTTTTGAGACCTGGGAAACCTCAACCCTCAACCGGTTTGTTCATCAGGAGCAGCCCGACTTGCCACGACCAGTTACGGCTGGAATGAACTGCCGCCAACTCGCCAACTCGCGATTTCCGCGAAGCGGAAGCCAACTTGCTGATTTTGTTTATAAACTCTTCTTTCGACCTTTTTGTCCATGGGAAGCGAACGGGGCCCCGAACGTTTTCAGTTCGGGGGAGAGCCTGCCTAGATTTGCGCTCTTCCAGGGAACCTCTCGTACATCCCCTGGAATCATCCTCGGGCCAATGCCGGTTCTTTCTGTTCAGAACAGCCAGAGGGTGCAGAGAACCAGCAAAATGGCGGCGACGGTGACGACCTGGTAGACCAGGTCCTCTTTCCGGTAGGCGTTTGCCGCTTCAGGCGAAGTCTGTGGCAATTGGGTAGATGCGCTCTGGGGGGAGGGTTGCATCGCGGGCCCACCTTTCTGTTGCGTGCGACAAGGTGTACGGCGGTGGACTCTGCTTGGTTCCAACGCCAATCTGATTTTCCGGTTCACTTTCTTAGACGCCGACTCCTCGGCACGGATGCTGAAAAAAGTGTGAAGTTGGCATAAAATCCAGCCCCACGCGAATTTCATCGGCGCTGGCGAGAAAAACATGCGTCCATAAACAAGAACGAGGATCGCCCCGCTATTCCTTCGGCAACAGGTGTAAAATTCCGCTCGTGAACACTGGACCTGAACTCGTCTCCCCCGTGGACAAGTCGGAACGCAATTGGCTGCCGTTGATTCTGGCCGCCGCGGTTGTGCTGCTGGTTGCGGCGGTGGCCATCCTGAGCCTGGAGCACGGAAGGAACCAAGGCAGCAACGCCTCCACCGTGACGCCGATTGGGGCGCCTTTGGATCCCTACGCCACCAGCCTTGCGCTGACCGGCCTGGCCATGAGCGAGTCCTCCAATCTGGCCGGGGGCAAGGTGACGTATCTTGACGGACAGATCACGAACAACGGCGCCCGCACCGTCACCGGCGTGACCGTGCAGGTGCTCTTCCGCAGCTATGCGCACGAAGTGGCGCAGAACGAAACGCTGCACCTGAAGCTGATCCGCGTGCGCCAGCCGTACATCGATGTCGAGCCCCTCTCCGCGGCACCGCTGAAGCCGGGCGACCAGCACGACTTCAGGCTAATCTTCGATGCCGTCTCGCCAGACTGGGACGGAGCCCTTCCCGAGATTCGCATTCTTCGCGTCGAGTCAAAGTAGCTCCATTGCTGGATTTACAAGGTAGAAACTACGCTGTCACGCAAAATTTACATATTCCGGGACTGTCGCACTTCGGCCACAGCCCCCTATCCTTCTCGACTCCCCTTCTCTAATCTGCACAATCCAAAAGCTATAGGGACTCCCGCCGCGGCACCGCAAGGTTTGGCATAGGCATTGCAATAAAAAGTGCAAGCTGATTAGCTCAGACTGCGCTTTGTGCGCACAAACACAATCGGCGGAGGTTGTCAACGATGATGCAAACGACAAAGAGTGCGAACTTGTTCCCTAGCCAGTTAGCTTTACTTGTGCTGGCATCTGCAATTGGAGTCCCGGCATTTGCGCTCCAGGCGCAACAGCCCACGGATCCCCAAGCGGCCCCCCCTGCGGCGGCTATGCAGCAACCCTCGTCCGCAACTTCGCCGACTACACCGTCTGCCACCATGCCGACTGCCCCCACAACCTCGGCCAGTACTCCGCCGAAGGAAGGGTTCTGGGGCCGCGTGAACCCGTTTGCCCGCAAGAAGTGGGTCAACAAGCGCATCGACCCGCTCAAGGACCAACTGAACGAACTGGATGATGTGAATGCCAAGAACTCCCGCGACATCAAGGACGTCGATGGACGCGCCCAGGCCGGGATTCGCACCGCTCAGTCCGCAGCCGATGCAGCCAACCAGGCGGCTCTGGCCGCCGATGGCCGCGCCCACGCGGCAGGCACAGTGGCACAGGGCGCCGCCGGGCACGTCGACCAGTTGAACACCACGGTCGCCGGACTGGATCAGTACACCGAGACCAGCGAAGTGGAAGTCGCTTTCCGCGGCGGCCAGCCGATCCTGTCCGTTGCCTCGCGCAAAAAGCTTGACGATCTGGCCACCAGCGTGGTCGGTCACCAGGGTTACATCCTCGACATGGAAGCGCACTCGCCCGCCGCGGGCAGTGCCGGTATCCAAAGCTCACAGCGGTTGGCTGAAGCAGTCAAGCGCTACCTCGTAACCGAACATCAGATTCCCGTCTACCGTTTGCACTCCGTGGCTCTGGGCAATTCCCAGGCCGTGTCGACCGGCCAGGACGTCAGCAAGCCGTCGCACGCCAGCGTGGTCTACATCCGGTTGATGGAAAACAGTTTGGCGGCCCAGGGAACCGCGTCCCCCCATGGCGTGGCTTCCTCTGCAGGCGCGGAGAGGCCCTAGTTTGGCCCATGGCCCCTCCCCCGAGGCTCTTCCGCTCCATCGGCACCCAGCCGACCGGCCGCCAATAAACCTCTCAACATGAGAGAACCAAGGCAACTTGGCCCCCGTGATTCACGGGGGCCGTTTTTTGTCTGAACGCTGAAATCCACCCCTTCTCTGCCCCTATCTCTTCGTCATGCCGTCAACAGGCGTAGCAGCCGATCCATCGTGCGCCGGGATGTTTTTGATGAGGTGAAATCCCGCTTCGGCATCCCGCCCACTACCGGCAACTCCCGCTAAAATCGACACATGATTGAAATTCCTGCCAAAGGCCCGCTTATTCCAGATACCACCCCCGACACGATCCTCGCAGGCAGCCGCTTCGTCCGCGCCTGCCTGCGCCGGCCGGTGGACCGCACCCCGGTGTGGTTTCTGCGCCAGGCCGGCCGCTATATGCAGGAGTACCGCGAGGTCCGCAAGTTCCACACCCTGGTCGAAATTTGCAAGCAGCCCGAACTGGCCGCCGAGGTCACCATCACCGCCGCTGAAAAGCTCGGCGTGGACGCGGCCATCATCTTTGCCGACCTGCTCTTGCCGCTTGAGCCCATGGGCCTCGACTTCGAGTTCCAGGCCGGCGAGGGCCCGGTGGTCCACCATCCCGTCCGCACCGCGGAAGACGTGCGCGCCCTGCGCACCGACCGCGCCGCCGACCTGGCCTATGTAGCCCGCGCCATTGAGAAAGTCGCCGCGCACTTCCGCGACCGCCTCGGCATCATCGGCTTCTGCGGCGCGCCTTATACCCTCGCCAGCTACATGATCGAGGGCGGCGGCTCCAAAAATTACCTTCACACCAAGCGCATGATGTTCGGCGACACCGCATCGTGGCGCAGCCTCCTGGACAAGCTCGTCATCGTATTGACCGAGTATTGCCAGCTCCAGGTCCAGGCCGGCGCCGACGTCATCCAGATCTTCGACAGTTGGGTCGGTTCGCTGGGCCTCAGCGACTATCGCGACTACGCCTTCGAGGCTTCCAGGCGCTTGGTCCGCGCCGTGCAGCAGATGGGCGTGCCGGTCATTTACTTTGGCGTGGAAACCGCGGGCCTGCTGCCGCAGATGGCCGCAACCGGCGCCGACGTGATCGGCCTCGACTGGCGGCAGCCGCTCGACCAGGGATGGCGCGCCGTGGGACCCGCCCACGCCGTGCAGGGCAACCTGGACCCCATCACCCTCTTTGCCCCGCTCGAAGTGCTGGAACTGCGCGTGAAAGAAATTCTGCGCGCCGCCCAGGGCCGGCCCGGCCACATCTTCAATCTCGGCCACGGCATCGTTCCCGGCACCCCGGTTGAAAATGTGCAGGCCGTCGTGCGCATGGTCCACGAGTTCCGTTTGGAGACCACGCATGGCTAAACAGGCCGTTCTTCTGCTGGCCCACGGAACCCCCGAGACCGTCGACCAGATCCCCGAGTACCTGCGCAACGTGACCAGCGGGCGCCCGCTGCCCCCCTCCGTCGTTGAAGAAATCCAGCGCCGCTACACCCTCATCGGCCACAGCCCGCTCACCGAAATCACCCTCCAGCAGGCGCTCCTGGTGGAAGAGGAACTAGCCGCCTCCGGGCAGCCGGTGCGCGTCTACGTGGGGATGCGCAATTGGCGCCCTTACATTCCCGACGTGGTCCGCCAGATGCGCGCCGATGGCGTGGAAGAGGCCGCGGTCCTCTGCCTCGCGCCGCAGAACTCCCGCACCAGCGTCGGCCTCTATCGCCGCGCCGTGGAGGCCGAGGCGGAAGGCCTGCGCATCGACTTCACCGGCGGATGGGCCGAGCATCCGCTGCTGGCCGAATCCTTCGCCGAGCGCCTCCGTCCCGCCTGGAACCAACTCAGCGCGGAAACCGGAGCGCCTGTCCCGGTGCTCTTTACCGCGCACAGCGTTCCCTGCCGCACCATTCAAACCTCCGCTGCCGATGAAGCTCAGCCGCGCCTGTGGCCGGGCCAGGGCGCGGACCCCTACGCCGAAGAAGCCAAGCGCACCGCCGCCCTGGTGGCCGAACGCGTCCCCGGGATTCCCCAGTGGTGGTTCGCCTTCCAGAGCCAGGGTGCCAGCGGAGGCCCGTGGATCGGCCCCACCGTTGAGCAGACGTTGGAAGCCGCAGCCGCTGAAGGCATCAAAGCGCTCCTCCTCCAGCCCATCGGCTTTCTCTCTGACCATGTCGAGATTCTTTACGACGTCGACATTCTCTTCCGCCAGTTTGCCGCCAAACTGAACCTCCGCCTGGAACGCCCGGAGTCATTGAACGCCTCCCCCACCCTGGCCCGAGCGGTCGCGGATTTGGCCAGGCAGGGATTGCTTCGGCTGAACAGAAACTGAAGCATAAGTCTCTACCGCGCACTTATCTGCCTCAGTTGATGCGTTTTGGCGCCTCCGTGCCCAAATCGCAAGTGTATGCAGGGGCATTTTCTCGTTCACTCGCACAGAATTCATTTGTTCGCACAATCCGCAGCCAATATACAATTTAACTAGGGTGCAACAATCCCGCTTATCCGGCATCCAACTAGGAATACTGTGTTGAGCAGGAAGATTCTAAAAGACACCTGCCGCTCCATGAATTAGTTCTTTTTGCCTCAGGAAGGATCTAGCGTTGTCAATAGCTTTCTCGCTTCACGCACTTGAGAAGAGTCCGAAGTTGGTATGCCATGCCTGTGGCGCTCCCGTCCTGCGCAGGCTGCAGAGGAAGGGCTTTTTGCAGCGGCGAATCTATTCCCTCTTCGGCTTCTATCCCTGGGAATGTCCCGTTTGCAGAGTGCCACGCTTCCTCAGACAGCGTCACCGCAGAAGATCCACCTCCCCGGGCGCCTAGATCCCCGAGCGATTAGACTCCCTTCCCCATTCCCTATTCGCTCAATCCATCCCCATGCCTCCAGCCTCCCGGAGTAACGCCGCCTTGAGGAGTAAACCTCCCGGTCGGCTGTAGCGTGGACCTCCCGGTCCACGCCGCACGCTACACAAACACGAGACTTGCCCTGGTGGGCTGAGTCTGAAGTTCGCATCAAAAACAATCTGTCATCCCGAGCATCCCGACTCGCAACGACGAGTTACGGCTAGGATGAACTGCCGCCAACTCGCTAACTCACGATTTCCGCGAAGCGGAAGCTAACTTGCTGATTTTGTTTACAAAGCTCTTCATTCAACCTTTTTGTTCATCCGGAGCGAAGATCGGGTCGTATTATGAGCCAATCGCAGTCGAAAGCCTGCCCTGAGCGAAGTCGAAGGGGACCTGCGGCTGCTCTTAAACGAATCTCTGACTCACCCGCTCTACCCCTCAGCCTCGATTCCCTATAATGCGGAGAACCCATCTTTGATTCGAGGAGTGCTCCTTGGTTCGTTCTTTCTCTCTGTTTCGGCGCTTGATTCCTGCTTTCTGCGCCCTTGCACTCGCCCTTCCCGGCGCGCTGGCCCAGACCGCCGCGCCCGCCGTTCCTGCCACGGTCTACATCAAAGCCGGTCATCTTTTCGACGCCACCAGCGACGCCCTGCGCGACAACATGGTGCTGGTCGTCCAAGGTGAGCGCATCACCAAGGTGGTGCCCGCGGCCCAGCTTGCGATTCCCGCCGGAGCCACGGTGGTGGATCTGTCGCAGGCCTGGGTTCTGCCCGGGTTGATCGATTGCCACACTCACCTCGAAGGACGCGCCGACAAGTACGATCCCATCAACGAAGTCAAGTTCACTCCCTTCCAGGGCGGCTTCAACGGCGTGGTCAACGCCAACAAGACCCTGCAAGCCGGCTTCACCAGCGTGCGCGATGTGGGCTCGCAACCGTTCTTCGCGGTCGATCTGCGCCGCGCCATCGACGAAGGCCTCTTCCCCGGCCCGCGCGTAGTCGCCAGCGGCCCAGCCATCTCCATCACCGGTGGTCACGGCGACATGAACGGCTTTGCGCCGGGCGTGGAAAACATGATGTTTCCGGCTGAGCACGACTATGCCATTGCCGATGGACCCGAGGCGGTGCGCCACCAGGTGCGCGAACAGATCAAGTATGGCGTGGACGTGATCAAGATTCTGGCCACCGGCGGCGTTCTCTCGCAGGGCGACAAGCCGGGCGCCGAGCAGCTCACCTACGAAGAGATGAAGATGGCCGTTGACGAAGCCCATCGCACTGGCCGCAAAGTGGCCGCGCACGCCCACGGAACCCTGGGCATCAAGGACGCGGTCCGCGCCGGTGTGGACTCCATCGAGCACGGCAGCCTGATCGACGCCGAGGGCATCGAGATGATGAAGGCCCACGGCACCTACCTGGTCGCCGACATCTACAACGACGATTACATCCTGGGCAAAGCCGTCGAGTTCGGCCTGCCCAAGGAAAACGTCGAGAAGGAAAAGTTGGTCGGCCGCCTGCAGCGCGAGAACTTCGCCAAAGCGGTTGCGGCAGGCGTCAAGATCGCCTTCGGCACCGATGCCGGCGTCTATCCCCACGGCGACAACGCTAAACAGTTCCACTACATGGTCAAGTTCGGCATGACCCCGGCCGGCGCCATCCGCGCCGCCACTGAGAGCGCCGCCGACCTGATCGACCGCGCCAGCAATGTGGGAACCCTGGAAGCCGGCAAATACGCCGACCTGATCGCCGTAACGGCAAATCCGCTGGATCACGTTGAAGTGCTGGAACACGTCAGTTTTGTCATGAAGGGCGGCAAGGTCTACAAGGACGAACTAGGCGCGTCCAAATCAACCAGGTAACCTTGCGTAGAATTAAGCCCCATCAGCGCATGATGTTCTGAGGGGAGGAACGCCGTCGGGGAGTAACGCGACCGAGGAGTAACGCAACCGAGGAGTAACGCAACCGAGGAGTAACGCCTCCCGGTCGGCTGTAGCGTGGACGTCCTCGTCCACGCTCGCTTGAGAGCGACGAACATTTTCTGGCGGCCACAGTCCTCGAAAGGACCTTTTTTGAGCCCGATTTTGAGCCAAAAAACAGCCAAAAATCGCCTTACCCCCACCCCCCCTATCGTGTTTTTATCGTTTTTTCAACCACAAAACGAACGTAAGTAGCATATAATGAACACTATACAAAAACACATAGGTTACTGATAAGTAACAGGAAAACTCCGATTTTGGCCCCTTTTTGGCCATTTTTGGGCTGATAATGTCGCAAAACGAGGCAAAAATGACCCGATTTTTGCCCCTCCTGCGCAGTCTCGAGGAACCGCTCCGCTCCGCGGTCGAGCCATCCTGAAACCGCCCTCAAGGAGGACCTTAACGCCGCAGCATGTTCTTCGCGATGAACAGTACGTTGGCCGGCCGCTCGGCCAGTCGACGCATGAAGTACGGGTACCACGCGCGTCCAAACGGGACATACACGCGCACGTTGTAGCCCGCGCGCACCAGCTCGCGCTGCAGGTCGCGCCGCACTCCGTAGAGCATCTGAAACTCGAAGCGGCTGCGGTCGATCGGATGCCGGCTCGCAAACTCCTTGATCTCGGCGATCATGCGCTCGTCGTGCGTGGCCAGGCCGTGATAGATGGGGCTCTCCAGCAACATGCGAGCCAGGCGGACAAAGTTCGCGTCCACATCGGCCTTGTGCGGGAACGCAACTTCGGCGGGCTCGTTGTACGCGCCCTTGCAGAGCCGCACGCGGATGCCGTCGGTCAGCAACTGCTCGATGTCGGCCTCGGAGCGGTAGAGGTAGGCCTGGATTACAACCCCGACCGAACCGCGCAGTGCCGGCCGCGCGTTCAGACGTCGCACAATATCCAGCGTCACCTGGGTCAGCGACGAATCCTCCATGTCGATGCGCACAAAAGAGCCAGCCGCTTTGGCGTGCGCGGTCAGGCTTTCGGCCAGGCTCTCGGCCAGATCAGCCGAGAGTTCAAGGCCCATCTGCGTCAGCTTGACGCTGATGTTGGCGTTCAGCTTGCGGGCTTCCATCTCGTCCAGGAGGCGATGGTAAATCTCGGCGGCCTGGTGGGCCTCGGTCACCGAGGTCACGCTTTCACCCAGCGAGTCGAGGGAAACCGTGATGCCCTGCCGGTTGATGGCTTCGGCCACGCGCAAGGCGTCGTCGATCTCCATGCCGGCCACAAACCGCGAACTGAGCCGCGCGCCCAGCCGGGATTGCTCACTGAATCGGCGTAGTCGCCGATTACGGGAGAGCGCGATAAAAGCGGAACGCAGCAGAGGCATGAGGCGATCCTTTCGGCCACGCGGCAGCTTTGCCCGCAGTCTTGGCGAAAAACAGTGTCGCACAATCGGGCGGACGCACGGGACTCAGTAACGCTCAGAGTCCGGTGCCGATATAACCCTAGTGCACCTCGTACACCGTGCTGCCGTGGGCGGGCAGCGTCACGGTGATCTCCTTGGTTTCCTTGCTGACGACTTCCGTCCACACATTCTGGGCAATGTGCTTGTTCCCTTCCAGGCCAAGCTGCTTCCAGGTCGTATGCAGCGTCACCGGCTTCTCGTCGAGATTGAAGAACGCAAAGAACTCGGCGTAATTGCGCGCTCCCGGCTCGTTGATGGAACCGCGCCAAACCCGCGCGTTCTCAAATCCCGCTCCCAGGCTGGCTGGATCCACCGGCCGGCTGTAGGTCAGGTTCTGGTTCATGAAGAGCATGGTCTGGTTGGTGATCAGAGACCGTGTAAAGTCGTCGAGCTTGGTCAGGTTCGCGCCCAGGATCAGCGGCGAGCGGGCAATGGCCCACAGCGTGAACTCGGTCTGCTGCTCGTCGTGCGTCTCCCGCGACTGCCGCGCCTCGCCCCAACCCGGATGCGGTCCCAGCCAGCCCCACGGAAGCATGTCCTCGTCAGGCCAGTTGCCCGGTCTGACATAAGGGAACCACTTGGCCAGCCGGTCGAAGGCATCGCGCACCCCAAACGGAAATTCGCTCTCGCCCGGCTTGTGGTTTGCGGTCCAAACGTCCCAGTGATCGTCGGAGATGCGCCACATCTGTGCCAGCTCTGCCACCTCGGCCCCGTGCTCCAACGCCGTCGGCCCCGGCGAAAGGCTCAGCACAATCGGTCTTCCCGTCTTTTTGATCGCCTCGGCAATCTGGCGAATCTCCGTGGGCCGGTAGGGATGGTCGGAGATGCAGTCCACCTTGATGTAGTCCAGCCCCCAACCGGCGTAGAGCTTCATCATCGAGTCGTAATAGGCTTGACCGGCGGCGTTGTCCTTCACGCCGTAGTTGCCCTCGTCCCACGGGCAGGTCTCGGCAGTGTCCCCGGCATCGGCCGCGTGGAACTTCGAGCCTGCAATCGGCAGGTTCTGCCTGACCACCTGGCGGGGTATGCCGCGTACGATGTGGATGCCGAACCGGAGCCCCTGCTGGTGAACCCAGTCGGCCAGCGGCTTGAACCCCGCCCCACCAGCCGAAGAGGGAAACCGGTTCGCAGTAGGAATGAGAATCCCATTCGCATCCCACAGGTATTTTTTCTGCTCAATATTGGCGCCGAAGGGGTTCTCCATGTACCACCCCTCATCAATGACAGCGTACTTCCAGCCGTACTCCTTGATGCCGGCCAGCACCTTCACGTTGGCGCGGTAGTCCGCCTCGTCGATGGTGAGACCGTAGGCGTCCCAACTGTTCCACCCCATCGGGGGCGTTGGAGCTAGACCGGGATTCTGCGCGAAGGCAAGGTGAAGTGCGGCAAGCGCGGCGACGGCAAAGCATACGGCGGAAAACAACCTGGAACGAGGCATGTGAAAACGTATAGCACAAGCGGGCAAGGTGTGGCTCGTGGCTGGCTGAATCGTAAACCCGTTGCCCTGCCGGCAGCGCTGATTGAGCCGCTGTGCGGCAAATCTCAAGCGACCCGTTGCGCTTCGGCTCACAACTGGATCTTCACCGGCCAAGTCCTCCAGATCTCGGCGCAGTACTCGCGGATGGAACGGTCGGAGGAGAACTTGCCGATGCGCGCCACGTTCAGAATCGACATACGCGTCCACGCATCCTGGTCCTTGTAGGCTTGGCTCACCCGGTCCTGACAATCCACGAAAGCCTGGTAATCGGCCAGCAGCATGTACTCGTCGCCGTTCAGCAGCGAGTTGACCAGGGGCGCGAAAAGCCCCTTGTCGCCATGCGAGAACTCCCCGCTGACCAGGGAATCCAGCACCTCGCGCAGCCGGGTGTTTTTCTCGTAGATGGCCCGCGGGGTGTACCCCTGCTGCTTTTGCTGCTCGACCTCGGGCGTGGTCAACCCGAAGAGGAAGAAGTTCTCCGCACCCACCTCTTCGCGAATCTCGATATTGGCCCCGTCCAGCGTGCCGATGGTAAGCGCCCCGTTCATGGCGAACTTCATGTTCCCCGTGCCGGAGGCCTCTTTGCCGGCCAGCGAAATCTGCTCGGACAGATCCGCCGCAGGGTACACACGCTGTCCCAGCTTCACGTTGAAATCGGGCAGGAAGATGACCTTCAGCCGTCCCCGTACCCGCGGATCGGTGTTCACCGTTTCACCCACGGAGTGGATCAGCTTGATCATCAGCTTGGCCATGCGATAACCGGGAGCCGCCTTGCCGCCGAAGAGGAAGGTCCTGGGGACAATCTCCGCATCCGGATCGCGCAGAATCCGCCGGTAGAGGCTGACGATGTAAAGAACCTGCAAGTGCTGGCGCTTATACTCGTGCAGTCGCTTCACCAGCACGTCGAACATCGATGCCGGATCGGCCACCATCCCCAGTTTCTCCTGGATGTAGACCGCCAACCGCTCCTTATTGTGCCGCTTGATGGCCTGCCATTGCTTGCGAAAGGCAGGGTCGGCGGCCAACGGTTCGAGCCGCCGCAGCTTTTCAATGTCGCTCACCCAGCCCGGGCCCAGACGCGCCGACAGCACCTTGGCCAGTCCGGGATTGCCCAGCACCATCCAGCGCCGCTGCGTGACGCCGTTAGTCTTGTTGGAAAACTTCTCCGGCGTCAGCTCATAAAAATCCTTCAGCACGTGGGTCTTGAGCAGCTCCGTGTGCAGCGCCGCCACGCCGTTGATGGCGTGGCTCCCGAGCGCGGCCAGGTGGGCCATGCGCACAAACTTCTCCCCGTCCCCATTAATCAGCGAAAGCCGCCGTACCCGCTCCTCATCGCCAGGGAATTTGAGCCGCACATTCTCGAGGTGCCGCCGGTTGATCTCGTCGATGATTTCCAGGTGCCGCGGCAGCAGCGCGCCGAAGAGGCTCACCGGCCACTGTTCCAGAGCCTCAGGCAGCAAGGTGTGGTTGGTGTAGGAGATGGTGTGCCAGGTGGTGTTCCAGGCCGCCTCCCATTCCATTCCGTGCTCATCCATCAGCAACCGCATCAGCTCCGCCACCGCAATCGCCGGGTGCGTGTCGTTCAACTGGACGGCGAAGTTGCGGTGCAGCTCGGAGAGCGGGCGGTCCTGCGTCTTCTGAATTTTCAGAATGTGCTGCAGGCTGCAGGAGACGAAGAAGAATTGCTGCTCCAGCCGCAACTGCTTGCCCTGGATCTCCTCGTCGTTGGGATAGAGGATCTTGGAGATGTTCTCCGAGGACACCTTGCTCGAAACCGCGCCGGTGAAATCGCCCTGATTGAAGGTTCCGAAGTCGAAGCTCTCGACGGCCTGCGCCGACCAGAGCCGCATGGTGTTGGCGGTGTTGGTGCGGTAGCCCAGGATCGGAGTGTCGTGCGGAACTCCGCGCACCACCTTCTGTGGAATCCAGTTCACCCGGAGGGTTCCGGTAGCGTCGGTATATTCCTCGGTCCGCCCGCCGAACTTAACCTCAAACGCGTCCTCGGGCCGCTCCAGCGCCCAGGGATTGCCCAGCCGCAGCCATTTGTCGGCGGCTTCCACCTGCCAGCCGTCGCGAATCTGCTGGTTGAAGATTCCATACTCGTAGCGGATTCCGTAGCCGATCGCGGGAATGTCGAGGGTGGCCAAAGAATCCATGAAGCAGGAGGCCAGCCGACCTAGTCCGCCATTGCCCAGCCCCGGCTCCTCCTCCTGCTCGATCAGCGCATTCAGATCGAGGCCCAACTCCCGCATCGCCTCCTCGGCCTGGTCGTAGATGCCGAGGTTGATGAGGTTATTGCCGAGGTGCGGCCCAGTCAGAAACTCGGCCGACAGATAGCAGACCACCCGCACATCCTGCGCCTGGTAGTTCCTGACCGTCTTGATCCAGCGCTCCACCAGCCGGTCCCGCACTGCGTGCGCCAGAGCCATGTAGAGATCGTTCAGCGTCGCCCGCTCTTTCGACCTGCCCTGCACAAAGAGCAGGTTCTCAAGAAACGACCGGGCCAGCGACTTCGGGTCCAGCGCAGTTCTCTGGCACTTCAACAATTCTTCCAGCGAGTCTTTTTCTTCCGGGATTTCCGGCATGGAGCCCCTCGCCCCCGCCCTGGCGGGGAGACTGAACATTGCAATCAACATAAGCCAGCCCGTTGCCGGGACGCGATCAATATTCCGCCAAAATACCATACAGTTTCGCTGAAAGTGCAAAATGGAATCAGCAATACCGTTTCTGCAAAGGCTCTGCGTGGCGTCCCGTGCGGGTTCCGCGTCCAGGAACAATAGCTCGAAAAGATGGTAACGTAACCATGAGCTACTGCCAACTTGTCCCCTCCGTGCGATAAGCTGGAACAGAGGTGTTTTCAATGCGCATTCGGGTGTGGGGCGGTCTGCTCCCGGTGGGCCTGGCGTTACTGCTGGGCCTGACGGCGCCACCGCAGCCAATGGCGGCCCAGGAAACCGGCTTCAATCCGGCCTTGCCGCTCATCCATGCAGAGAACGGTTCGAACGCACCGGCGGCGCTGAAAGCCCACTATGTGGTGCTGGTTTCCTTGGATGGATTTCGCTGGGACTACGCCAAGCGCGATCACGCCACACACCTGCTAGCTTTAGGCAAACAGGGCGCCTGGGCGCCCGAAGGCATGTTGCCCAGCTACCCCTCGTACACTTTTCCCAATCACTTCACCATCGTCACCGGCCTCTATCCCGAACACCACGGCCTGGTGGCCAACAGCTTCTACGACGAAAGCCGGAAGGCGCGCTACGCCAGCTCCGATCCCCAGACCGTCATGGATGGTTCCTGGTACTCCGGAGTGCCGTTGTGGAGCCTGGCCGAGAGCCAGGGCATGCGCACCGCCTGCCTGTTCTGGCCCGGTTCCGAGGCGAAGATCGCAGGTTACCGGCCCACCTGGTACGCGCGCTTCGACGCCAAAACCGAAGCCACCGACGCGGTGGAACAGGCGCGCATCGACAATGCGCTCGCCCTGCTGAAACTGCCTGAGGCCGCCCGCCCGCACTTCATCACCATTTACTACTCCGAGCCCGACCACGAAGGCCACCAGTTCGGCCCTGACGCCGCTGAAACCAGGGCCGCCGAATTGAAGATGGACGCAACGATCGGCAAGCTGAAAACCGCGCTGGATTCGACCGCATTGCCCATCGACCTGGTGGTGGTCAGCGATCACGGCATGGCGCAGGTGGAGGGTGGATGGGTGACACTGGACCAGTTCGCTGATCTGAGCGGGGTTGAAACCGCAGGCACCCTGCTCTACGTCAAGACAGAAGAGGATCGAGCACGGCTTTACAATCAGCTCAAGAGAGCTTCTTCACAATTTCAGGTTTTCCGCCGCAAAGATATTCCAGCGGAGCTGAACTACAAAGGGAATCCCCGTACGGGCGACCCGGTGATCGTGGCCACAGGCGCTTTTGCCATCCGCGCACATGCGCCCATGGCGGGCCAGCCCGACCAGCCGCCCATCCCCGGGATGCACGGCTTCGATGTCCGCAAGATTCCTCAGATGAAGGCGATTTTTTTTGCGGCTGGCCCCGATATCGTCGCCGGCCGCACCGTTGCGCCGTTTGAAAACGTCAACCTTTACCCCTGGCTTGCGCACTTGCTGGGACTTACTTCACCGAAGACCGACGGGAGCCTGAATGTGCTGGCGGGCATCCTGCGGGACCGCGGTGAGGATGCTTTAAATTCAGAAGGAGCAGGCAGACAATGAACGTAATTCTTGGAATTGATGGCGGAGGCACGCGTACCCGCGCCTCCATCGTGGCGGACGACGAGGTTTTGGCTTACGCGGAAAACGGTTCGATCAAGCGGCTGAGGGTGGGCGAAGAGGTTGCGGAGACAAACCTGCGCGCCATTCTCGCCGATGTTCTTGCCCAGGCCGGGGTCAAGGCCGTGGATGCCGCATCGGTGGGCGTGGCGAGCGCCGCGATGCCGGGCGTCAAGGAGTGGATCACCGCCGTATTTGAAGATTTCGGCATGAAGCGCTCCGAAGTTGTCGGCGACGAAGTCATTGCCCTCGATGCCGCCTTCAAGGGCGGGCCTGGAATCCTGCAGATCGCTGGAACCGGCTCGAACACCATTGGCCGCGCAGCCGATGGCAGCCGTGAGTGCGCCGGCGGCTGGAGTTCGCGCCTGGGCGACGAAGGCTCGGGCTACTGGATCGGCGTCAACTCCCTGCGTTGGGCTCTGAAGGCCCATGACCAGGAGAAGCCTACACAGATTCTGGAGGCGGTCGGCAAGCTCTGGGGCACGGCCGACATCGACGAGCTGGTGAACGTGGGCGACGGCACGCCTGGACCTGACTTTGCGGCCCTCGCGCCCACCATCTACGAGTTGGCCGAGGCCGGCGACCCGGTCGCGCTGGCCGTGATTCAGCGGGCTGCGGCCGACCTGGTCGAATTCGTCCTGCTGGTCCGCAGCAAGCTCCGCCGCAAGCATGGCATTGCCGGCGAAGTTCCCGTGGCCTGGACAGGCGGCGTGGTCGAAAAAATGACCATGGTGCGCGAAGCCTTTTTCGCCGGCCTGCACGCAGCCGCCCCGCTGATGCCGGTGGCCAGCGAGCCTGTGATTTCTCTGGACGGCGCCCTGTGGCGCGCCAAGCGGTTGGCCGAAGCCGCCAAGTAGAGCCTTCAGTTCCCGCCGATCACCGAGGCGGTCAGCTTTCCTGCCGCATCTACGGCAACCAGGCTGGCCGTCCGGCCCACCGCGAGCGCGCCCACCTGCTCCTGAAGGCCGGTCATGGCCGCCGGATTTGCCGTCACCAGGCGCAATGCCTGATCGAGCGGCGCGGCGGTGAACCGCAGGAAGTTGGCTAGAGCACGGTCCAGCGTGAGCACGCTGCCGGCCAGGACGCCACCCGCCATGGCTCTTCCCTCGGCGACCTGCACCGGAAATCCTCCCAGTTGATATTCCCCGTCCGGCATGCCGGTGGCGCTCATGGCGTCGGTCACCAGCAGGGCGCGTTCCGGCCCCTTGGCCCGCCACCACAGCTTCACCATCTCGGGCGCCGTGTGGATGCCGTCGCAGATCAATTCGGCAAACAGTTCATCGGACGTCAGCACCACGCCCAGAATTCCCGGCTCGCGGTGGTCCAGCGGGCGCATGGCGTTGAAGGTGTGGGTGGCGCTCACCGCTCCAGCGGCCATCGCGGTCCGGGTTTCGGCGGCCGTGGCGTTGGAGTGGCCCATCGAGATCCGCACCCCGCGCGCGGTTGCATGCGCAGCCAGTTCGGCGGCGCCGGGCAGTTCGGGAGCCAGCGTCATTAGCCGCACATAGCCCCCGGCGGCCTCGAAGAACCGGTCGAAGGTGGCGATGTCGGGCTCCAGCAGGCTCGCGGGCGGATGGACGCCGCGCTTGACGTGCGAAAGAAACGGCCCTTCCAGATGAATGCCGATGGCGTGCGCCTGGCCTTCGACCGGCGGCCGATCCAGCAGCTTCGCCAACCCTTCCAGCGAGCGCAGGGTTACATCCATCGGCGCGGTCACCGTGGTCGCCAGAAAATTGCCCACACCGCGCGTGGCCAGAAAGCTTGCAACCGCCTGCAACGCTCCCGGCGTGGCTTCCATCAGGTCGTGGCCCATGGCGCCGTGGATGTGCACATCGAAAAACGCGGGCGCAAGAGTAGCGCCGGGAAAGTCCAGAACGCGCGCGCCGGCAGGCATTTCGCTCGACTCCCGCGTGGAAATAGCTGCAATCCGGCCGTCTTCGATCGTCATCCTGGGATGATCGATCCGGCTCTTGCCGTCCCAGAGCCTCTCCGCTGTGATCACTGTGCGCATGTGTAGATTATTGCAGGCTCAGCGAGTTCCAGAAAAGCCGGTTTTATGGGCTCCTCGATGAGCAGCCCTGATAAAGTGGGCTGCGCGACGCCCCGTCAAAAGGTGTTCATTTTTCGATGAAAAACCGCAGAATCGGGAGTTATCACCCCTAAAAGCCCTGTTTTCAGGGGTCTCTGTTTACCATAATGACAACATTTCCGCGTGAGGATGATTCTGTAAACTACTGATTAAGAACGTTTTATGCTCTATTCCGTAGCTGGGTACGCCACGGAAAACGTGGAATTCCACAGAGGGGGGTGGTTTTTGAGGCGGTTTTTACTGCGCTTTAAGGTCTGCGTAGTCTCCTCCCCATTTCCATTGTCTGCCTGGTGAAGCTAATTATCTGCAACCACCACCTGCGGTGGGGCCAACTGCCTTCGGCCGGTCCGCGCCAGAAAAAAGGCGCGGGATGGAAGTTGGCGGGATAACCGACGCCGAATGGGTCGAGGTTCGTGCTATCCCAGGTGCCCAAATGCGAGGCACCTGGGGCAACCATCTCATGTGGTTGTGCTTGCTTCTCCCCTCGAACTACCGGGGGGCAACCCGCCCTAACCCTAACTAAGCTGCCTCGGCCGCTGATTTTTCCTCGGCTCGTGACGATCCTTCGGTCGGCAACACAATCCACAAAGGCTCCGTAGGAGCTGCCAGTCGAGTAATGGCCCTGTTCTTGAAGTAATGTGCGTGGTGCATGTCGTCTACTGTTGGAAGAGCGATCCCGGCGCTAGTGCGCCAATCAGGATGCTTCGACCTGGATTCATCGGAAATATGTAGCATGGCCGCCCCTTTCAGCTTGTGTCTAGTCTTCTTGCGTGGATGCCATCGAACAAAGTTCCCGCTCACGGGCACACAGCATAATTCCAGGCTTACTGATCTGGGCAGATGCAACGAAGGATCATAGCGACGCCAATTCGACTAAAGTCCTCATTTAAGTGTCCCTGCAACTAATCCCTCTAGTTGCGCTACGGTAGTTGCACTTTTTGGGCCATCGCGGTTCTAATCCGCGTCTAAGACGGGGATGGGCAGCTGGACCACTCGCCCCTAAAACCAAAAGCCTCCAGCTTCCCATTCTTTGCCCAGAGGCAAAAAGCTGGAAGCTGGAGGCTGATAGCTGACGGCTGATAGCTGATAGCTGATAGCTGATAGCTGCCTTTTCTACTTCACCCGCACCTTGGGCTCGACCGAAAGCCCCGGCCGCAGGGCGTGATTCGGGTCTTCATTCTTCAGGTCGGTAAAGTCGATGCGGACCGGAATGCGCTGCACCACCTTCACGTAGTTGCCGGTGGCGTTCTCCGGCGGAAAGAGCGAGAGCACGGAGCCGGTGGCGCCGCCGATCTGCGTCACCTTGCCCTGGTAGGTTTTGCCGGTCGAGTCCACTTCGATTTCGACGGGCTGGCCGGCGTTCATGTGCTTGAGCTGGGTTTCCTTGAAGTTCGCGGTCACCCAAAGGTCTTCAAGCGAGACCAGCGTGAGCAGGTTCTGCCCCGCAGCCACGTTCTGGTCGATCTCCACGCTCTTGCGAGTGATGATGCCGGCGGCCGGAGCCACGATCTTGGTGTAGCTCAAATTGAGCTTGGCCTGGTCGAGCTGGGCCTGGGCCTGCGCCACCTGGGCCAAAGCCTGCTTGGCGCGGGCCGACTGCGCCGCCACCTGCTGCGGACCGGTCTGGGCGTACCGCTGCAGGGCCTGGGCCTGGGCTGCACGCTCGCGAGCCACGCGCACGCCATCCCCGGCGGCCTGCTCGTTGGCGCGGGCATCGGCCAGCGCGGCCTTGTTGGCATCCGCCGCGGCGACCGCCGCGTCCCACTGCTGCTTGCTGATGACGTCTTTGGCCACCAGCGGCTTGTAGCGATCCAGGTCGGCCTGCGTCTTGGTGTAATTGGCCTGGGCCTGGGCGACCTTGGCGTGCGCGGCTTCCAATTGTCCCTGCGCCTGCTGCACGCTGGCCTGTGCGCCGTTGACATCGGCGTCGGCCGAACGCAGGTTGCTGCCGGTATTGACGGTGGTGAGGGGCACGTTGACGTTGGCCGCAGCGGCATTGGCCTGCGCGCTGGCAAGAGCCGCCTGGGCATTCTCGACAGCAACCTGGTAGTCGCTGGGGTCCAGCTCGGCGATCACGTCGCCCTGCTTGACCAGCTGGTTTTCGTCGACGTCCACCTTGGCTACATGGCCGTTGATGCGCGCGCTGACCTGGATGAGATGGCCGTTGACCTGCGCGTCGTCGGTGTCTTCGCTGAAGGTGGAGTGCCACCAGATGGCAACGGCAACCACAGCGAGCACCACGATCACAATCACGATGATGACCCTGCGGCGGGACTGCGGCTGCGCTGTCTCCGTGATCTCTTCCGGCTCGGGTGGTGTTGGTGTTGTATCCGCCACGTTTACTTTCCTCCCAGATAATTCTTGTAGCTCTCGGCCGCTCCCAGAGCGCGGGCCAGGCTGAGCTTGGCCACGTTATGCCGGTAGAGACTGGTCACATATTGATCGTTGGCCTGAGCCACGGATTGTTCGGCCTGGCTGACGGCCAGGTTGTCGCTGACGCCGTTGGCGTAGCGTTGCTGGGCCTCGGAAAGCGCCTCGTTGGCCAGTTCGACCGAGGAGTGCGCTACTTCGACCTGTTTCGCTGACGAAGCGATGTCCAGCAGGGCGTCGCGTACATCGGCGTCCACCTGGGCGTTCGCATCGCTCAATTTGTCGCGCTGCGTGTCCAGTTGCGCTTGCGCCACCTGGGCCTCGCCGCGCAGGGCATACTCCTTGAACACAGGAACGCTCAGCGTGCCGGAAGCGTCGCCGGTTTCGTGCGAGTGGCTGACATTCACGCCGATGTCGCCGTAGTCGCCACTAAAGACGACGGTGGGCAGGCGGTCCGCGGTGGCAGCTTTGCGCTGCTCTTCGGCTGCCTTGGTCTGCTCCAGCATGGCGGCCAGATCCTTGCGATTAGCGCGGGCCTGGGTGATGGCCGCTTGCACATCCAGTTGGTCGAAGGCCGCGTAAGGCGCCTTGTCGGCCAGGTTGAAGCTCTGCGCGAGAGGCAGCCCGATGGTGCGGGCCAGGGCCAGCTTGTCCTTTTCGAGAGCGTTGCGGGCCACGATCAACTGTTGCTCAAGGGTTTGCGAATCCACGCGGGAGCGGAGTTCGTCCAAGAGCGGCGCAGTGCCGGCCTGGTGATTGGCGACGGCCTGGTCCAGCGAAACCTTGGCGGTGGCCACCTGCGCTTCCACGCTGGAGACGCGGGTTTCATCGGCCAGGGCCAGCAGGTAGGCGTTGCCCACCGTTAGGATGACCAGCTCGCGCGCATCCTGGGCGGAAAGCTCGGCGGCGCGGAAGTTGTGGCGCGCGGCCAGATAGTTGCGCATGGAAGCCACGTCCACCAGCGACCAGGTGAGCGAGGCGCGCAGATCGGTGAAGCCGAACGGCCCGATGATCTTGGGGAATCCCGGAATGCGCAACCCCTCTGCGGGCAGGTCGGACTGCATTACGGCTTCCTTGGCGCTGAAATCCACCTCGGGCAGCAGCGACTGCAACTGGCCGAGCCTTTCGCCGCGCGCCGCGGCCGTTTGTGTGCCGCTCAGAATGATGCCCAGGTTGGTCTTGAGCCCTCGGGCGATGGCCTCGTCGAGCGTGAGATCGAGCGGCTGCGCGGAAACTTCGCCAGCGGCCACACTGCCCTGGTAAGGGGAAGCATTCTGCGCGATCAGGACGCCCGGCGCAAGACTTGCCGCCAGAGCAACCAGTGCGAGTGGCAGGGCGCGGGTCGAGCTATTCCTTGAGAATTTTGAAAACATCAATGGCGTTCGACTTTCAGCAAAGAGCTTCTGCCTGGGATGGTTCGCATCTAATGGATGCACAAAAGGGACCGCAGGGTTCGTAAATCTAGTGTACCGAACCCGCCGACACGGGGGCTCAGGGCCAAGGAAACGCGCAAAGAGAGGAGGTCGCGGAGAATCGCCAGAGCCGGTGCACACGATTACGAACAGCAGCGCACGCCTATTCCCTACTCCCTATTCTCGACTCCCTGCTTTCCGAAGAATTACCGTTCGGCCGTGGCGTGAATCAACTGCGAAGCCAGCGAGCAGAGCCCCTGCCGGAAGATCTCGCGCACCGCATCCGGGGTCCATCCGGCGGCTGCGGGTCCGCCGCGTGTCACAAGCAACTCGGCCGTCTCCACGGCGGTAAAGCCCGCCACCGCACGCAGGACGAAGATGTTGCGCACCACGGTGGGCAGGCTTTCCAGCCATTTCCGCACCCGCTCGCGATCCGGTCCGCCAATCATGTTTTCGAATTCCTCGTTGGAGATGCCGGCCGAGGTCACATCGTCGTCCTCAATGCAGGTCGAGGAGTGTTCCAGCCCTTCCGGCACCGCCAGGCTTTCGGGGTCTCGTTGGGCAAGCACGCCGAGCGCAGCCACCGAGAGCGCGCGCCGGCTGCTCATGCGCGCCGCCTGCGGGTTGTGGCAAACCGATACCTCGGCCGTGGCCACCGCCGTCTCCACCAGGCGCACGCTTTCTTCACCCTCGCCCACCAGCATGGAGGCCAGACTGTACAATCCCGCGGCGATCAACTCGAAGATCTCATCCTGCCCTGCCAAAGCTTTGGCTACGGTCGCCTCATCCTTGGGCTGGCCGTCGAGCAGGCCCCGCATCCGCTTGGAGAAAACCTCGGCAGCGGGGGGAATGGGCTGGGAGGGGATCAGGCTGCCAGTCGCAGCGGTGGGTTCCTCAGTCATAAGAAGAGCTCCTCTCTGGGGCGGGAAAGCGTATTGACCCAGCTTCCATCCTCAACCCGCCGGGCGGGGCTGGTCAATCTCAATAGAAGACGAAGCCGCGGTTCGACCTGCTCCTCAGGCCCTGAATCCCCGCCGGTTCCCTGCCCGGTACAGCAGGCTCTGCCTTGATTTTCAGTCAGCTTGCACCCAAGTCATGCGGCATCCGGCAGTTAACTGGATTCCGTGGGGCAGAGACAAGTGCGCCTGCAGGGTGCAGAATAGGAGCCAGGAGTGTTACAAACCGATGAATTCCTTTTCTCATCCTTCCCGCGGACAGTCCCAGGCGGCGGCTCAGCCGGATTTCAGGCGGCAGGTTGAGGCATGGCGTCAGTTGCTCATTCAATGCGGCCAAAAGCCCAGCCGGAAAGCCGTTCATAGCCTGCGCGTGGCCACTTTGCGCCTGCAGGCGGGAGTGGAGTACTGGCTGCGCGCTCAGGAACCGGACGCCCCGGCGGCGCGCGCCGCGAAGCGCTGGAATAAACAGGGGAAGAAACTGCGGCGCGCGCTCAATCCGGTGCGGGAAGCGGATGTTTCTCTGGCCAGGCTTGCCAGCCTGCGCGCATCGACAGCCGGACCTCCTGAAGGCCAACTCCCTTGCAGCCGCGGTTGCCTCCGCCAGATCGGCGAACTGGAGCAAAAACTCACGGAGACGCGCCAGGCCGCGGCCAAGAAACTTATCGACGTCATTGAAGACCGTCGCAAGCGCATGGAGCGGTTGAGCACGGAAATGGAAGCCGCTCTGGCGATGAGCCCCTGGGGTTGTGCGGGAAAAGATCTCCTGGCTATGTTCGCCAGCCTTCGCGAGGAGTTTCCGGAACTCGAAGCGGAGACTCTGCACACTTATCGAAAACGCCTCAAGAAAGTGCGCTACCTGGCCGAGATTTCCGCCGTGGGCGACGCCCTGGCCGCACGGCAGGCCGCCATTCTGAAGAGGATGCAGTCCGCCGCCGGCGAATGGCACGACTGGCAGGCGCTTGCCAGTCAGGCTGGCCGTGCCTTTCGAGGCAATGGCAGCACATCCGCCTTGACCCAACTGCTGGAGGCGCGAGCCCAGGAATTCCTCAAAGAGGCTCTTGGCCAGTGCCGGCGCGCAACCGCACAGCTTTTAGGGCGCGACGCCCTCAACCATTCTTCTTCGCCGCGATAACTCGGCGCACGGGCCCCGGTACCGTTTTTTGCCGGACTTTCACATCGTTTTCATCGTCCGTGCTGTAAGCGTGGATGGTGGCGTTGTTTCGATTTTCGGGGCACTGAGAGCCGGGCTTGAGTCAATTCGCACTTGAAAGAGCGTCTCCGTGTGGCTTTCCCAAGAGAAGGAGCACAGGAAGGGCCAGCCCCCTGCAGTTCTAACTTGGTTCCCCGCAGGTGCAATTCCCAGGGAAAACGCTGTAGACTTCCAACACTACGCACTGGATGGGCTAGGGATGGGCAGAACGACACAACGACATAAGCTGTTTAACGGCCGCGACCGCTCGTGGATGCAATTCGACCGGCGCGTGCTCGAGGAGGCCGAGGACGCATCCAATCCCCTGCTGGAACGGGTCAAGTTCCTGGCCATTACCGCCTCGAATCTCGACGAATATGTGGAAGTCCGCCAGGCCGGCCTGATGCAGCGCATTGAGGATGGTTACCGCGAGCCGGGCTACGATGGCCTGCGCCCCGACGAATCTCTGACCACGCTCACCGCCGACATCCACGACTTTGTAGGCGCCCAGTACCGCTGCTGGAACGACCATCTGCTGCCCGAATTGCGCAAGCAGGGGGTGCGGCTGCTGGAGTGGGAAGAACTGGACGAAGAGGCCCGCGCCTTTGCCCAAGGCTATTTTCAGCGCGAGGTCGATCCGCTGCTGACTCCCATCTCCATCGACCCGGCGCATCCATTTCCCCGCGTGTTGAACAAGGCTCTTTGCCTGGCCCTGCTGCTCAGGCTCAAGCGGCGCAGCTCTGGCCCGCAGGTCCTGGGCGTGGTGACCGTACCGCGTGCATTGCCCCGCTTCGTCCGTCTGCCCTCCGCCGAGGGGAAGTTCGACTACCTGCTTCTGCAGGACCTGATCGCACAAAACCTGGCCGGCATGTATCGCGGCTACGAGGTGCTGGCGCGCACCGCCTTCCGGGTCACGCGCAACTCCAACCTCTACTTCGAGGAAGAAGAAGCGCGGTCGCTGCTCGAAGCCATTCGCGTGGAACTCCACAACCGGCGCAAGGGCGATGCCGTGCGCCTGGAGATTGAGACCGGGGCCGATCCGGAGATTGTGGAGCGGTTGCGGGTCAACTTCGAACTCGACGAGGACCAGGTCTTTCTGGCCGAAGGCCCGGTGAACCTCTCGCGGCTGATGTTCTTTTATGGCGACGTAGCTCGGCCCGACCTGAAGTTTCCTCCCTTCACGCCCAAGGCCCTGCACCTGAGCCGCAAGTCCAGCAACATCTTCGATGAGCTTCGGCAGCATGACGTCCTGCTTCACCATCCCTACGACGCCTACGACCCGGTGGTGGACTTCATCCAGCAGGGAGCGGAAGACCCGGCCGTGGTTTCCATGAAGCAGACCCTCTACCGCACCAGCCACGACTCGCCCATGTTCCAGGCGCTCATTGAGGCCGCGGCCACCAAGGAGGCCACCCTGGTGGTGGAATTGATGGCCCGTTTCGATGAAGCCTCCAACATTCGCTGGGCGCGCTCCATGGAAGACGCCGGCGTGCAGGTTTTCCACGGCGTGGTGGGCCTGAAGACCCACTGCAAGCTGGCCATGCTGGTGCGCCGCGACGAGGACGGCCAAACCCGCCGCTACTGCCATCTGGGCACCGGCAACTACAACCCCGTGACCGCGCGCTTCTATACCGACCTGAGCCTGCTCACCAGCGATCCGCAGATTACCGAGCAGGTCCACATGGTCTTCAACTATCTGACCGCCCATGCCGAGGTCGACGACTATAGCCCCTTGCTGGTGGCCCCGCTGACCATGGCGGAGAGTTTTCTACGCCTGATCCGCCGCGAGCAGGAACACGCCCAGGCCGGCCGGCCCGCCCACATTGTGGCCAAGATGAACGCCCTGCTCGAACCGTCAGTGATCGAGGCTCTCTACCAGGCTTCGCAGGACGGCGTCGAAGTGGACCTGATCATCCGGGGCCTCTCGATCCTGCGTCCCGGCGTCAAAGGACTGTCGGAGAGGATTCGCGTCCGCTCCATCGTGGGCCGCTTCCTGGAGCACTCCCGCATCTTCCACTTCGCCAACGGCGGCGACGCCGAAATCTACCTCGGCTCAGCCGACTGGATGCCGCGCAACCTCTTCGAGCGTTGCGAGGTGGTCTTCCCGGTCCGCGACCCCGTGGCCAAAGCCCGCATCCACGACGAAATCCTGCCCGCTTACCTGGCCGACACGGTGAAGGCCCGCCTGCAGCAGCCCGACGGCAGCTACCTCCGCGCCAGTAAGATTTTGCATGACGCTCCGGTATTTTCCAGCCAGGAATTTCTGATGCAACTTGCTGAAGGGAAGGCAGATCTGGACGCCATCCCGAAGACCAGCGCCCAAAAATCTTCACAGAAATCCATCGCGAAGAAGACCAAGGCCGCCGATTAAGTAAGTTGTCCCCTCCGGACTTGCTGTATCGTCCTTGAAAACCAGTTGCACCGAGGAAGACGACATGGAACAGAACGAACCACAGTTTTTTTCCGGCATCACTCCGGAACAGTTTGCAAAGCTGACGGAAAAGGCCAAGGATGCGGGAATGGACATCCAGGGCAACAGCGGAACCGCAACGGAATTCGGCGTGGAAGTGGCCTGGAATTACGCGCCCGAAGCGCAGCATTTGACGCTGCATTGCCTCAAGACTCCATTTTTTATCAGCACCGCCCAAGTCAACGCCAGAATCCAGGCGCTGGTGAAGGAGAGCAAATCCTAGAGCATCTCTCCCATCGGTGTAGAGTGGGCGTGGGCCGGGGGGCCCACGCTACAGCCGGCCAGGAGGCCGGCGTTACAAATTGTCATGGCTTCAGAACCTCCTGCGATCAACAGCGCTGCCCGCGTGCGGGGACCGCGCTGCGGTGTTTCCAGTTCCGCCCTAACCTCAACCATTAGGTGGATTTGCCCCCATTTGAAATGTTACAAACGTGCTAATATCGTACCTCAAGGAGCTGGCAGACCCCACTTTACCCCCGCCGGAACCATCCCAATGAACCTCTATTTGATGCGCCACGCCAACGCCGGAATTCGTCGCGGGAACCCCGCCATCGACGACAAACGCTCCCTCGTCAAGGAGGGAAAAGAACAGTGCATGCTGATGGCGCGCATGCTCAACGCCCTCAAGGTGCAGGTGGATGTGGTGGTATCGAGCCCGTTGAAGCGGTCTTTGCAGACCGCGCAGTTTGTGGGCACCGAGTTGGGCTATGAAGCCAGGGTCGAGGTCAGCGCGGCGCTGGAGCCGGATGCCAACTACACCGACTTTGTACAGATGCTGGCCAAATACGCCGATCGCGAAGGGATTCTGGTGGTGGGCCACAACCCCAACATTTTCCGCTTCCTCGGCCACTTGATTACCGGCAACGGCGGCGCCGCGATCCGCATGCGCAAGGGTTCGGTGGCGCGCATCGACATGGACCGCCATCCACCCCTGCTGCAATGGCTCATCGATCCGCGCATGGCCCGCGCCATCTACGCCAACGTGGGAAAGAGTTCGCGCCCGAAGACCTCGCGGAAGTAGTCCGCCTCCTTGCGCAGCGACCACAACTCCAGTTCCGCCCCCGTCCGCCCCGGCTCCACTTCGAGATAAACCCGCTTGGGATAGACCTTGGCCGCCACCCGCAGCACGTCGCTGGCGCGGTCCTGGTTCAGCGCTTCGGCCAGCCGCAGAAGCACCACGGCCCGGTGCACATTCTTGTGCTCGTCGGCCGGAATGTTGCGCAGCGCGCGGTCGCCCGGCTGCGGCCGGCTCTTGCCCAGGTAGCGGGCAATGGCGGAAACCACGGTGCGCTGCTCGCGCGTGTAGCCGTAGATTTCGGAGCTGGAAACAATGTACTGGGTGTGCCGGTGGTGGCCCTGGTGGTTAATGAACTTGCCGGTATCGCGCAGCATGGCCGCGGCCCCCAGCCAGCTTTCGTACTCGGGTGGCAACTGGTGAAGCGCCTTCAATTCGCGATAGAGCTGCACGGCGTGGGCCCTCACCGGCTCGGCCTGCTTCAGATCGACCCCGTAGCGCTTGGCCGTGGCTAGTACGCTCTCCCAGCGCTCGCGCTCAAACTCCAGGTGCGCAGTGGCGCGGGCGTCCTGCTCGGCCAGCATCTGGGCCAGGATGCCGTCGCGCAAACCCAGCGGCGAATAACGGAAGCCCTCCAGACCGAAGCTCTCCAGCAACTCGGCAATCACCTGCGCGCCGGCCACAATGATCTCCGCCCGCCGCGGCCCAATGCCCTCCACCGCCTCGCGCTCTGTCAGCGGCATCCGGGAAAGCTTCCCGGCCAGCTTGCGCACCTCGCGCGCCGGAGTCAACCCCAGCGCGGACGACGCCGAGGAAGCGCGCCTTGAAACAAGCTTCGCAACCCGCGCGCCTTGCGCCTTGCCGGCCTGCTTCTTCTGGGACTTGCCGCCTGGCCTGGCCGCGGCGGCGATGGCCTCGCTCAGCGCCGCCGCAGTCCCCGAGGTCGCAATCGCCAGGGACACGTTTTCGGGCTGAATCCTGCGGTGCGCCCGGCGCAATTCCCGCGCAATGAGCTGCTGCATCCGCGCCAGGTCCTCGGCTGGCGGCGGGTCGGCCAGTAGAAACTCCTCGGTCAGCCGCACCGCGCCCAGAGGCAGGCTGATGGTCTCCTTGATCCGCTTGCGCTCGGAAAGCGTGATTTCGCAGCTTCCGCCGCCCAGGTCCACCAGCAGTACACGTCCCGTCGCGCCCGGTTCAGCGGTGGTTGAGCCCGCCCCCATCACGCCCAGGTGAATCAGCCGGCCCTCTTCCAGGCCGGAGATGATTTCGAGATTCCAACCGGTCTCTGCCATTACCCAGGCCTGGAAGGCTGGCCCGTTGCGGGCATCGCGCAAAGCCGCCGTGCCCACCACGCGCACGTGGTCCACTCCATGCGTTTGGGTGGCGCGTTGAAAGCGCTTCAATGCCCTCAGCGTCGATGCCATGGCCTCTGGCGACACCAGTCCGGACGCGAAGACACTCGCCCCCAGCCGCGTCACCTCGCGATCTTCAGCCAGCGTCTTCAACTGGTGGGAGACGACGCGCGCGATCTTCAACCTGCAGGAATTGGAACCAATATCGATGGCGGCAAAGGTGGGCATAAGGGAAGTCGGTACGCTCCGAGAGTTGGATTTCCTCTCTCGGGCCAAGATACACGACCGCGGTGGACTGGCGCAGAACAGTAACCTGCCTCTTTCGCGATTGCAGCCGCAGGCGCCTGCAATCTCCTCCTCACCTTCCCATTGTCATCAAACACCCGTCCCCACAATGGAACGGCCGCTCTCAACGGCTGTTATCCTTGGTTCTACGGCCTATTCAGCGATGACAAATAAAGAAAATACGCAGAACCGCACGCAGCAAGCGCCTTCCGCTCTGGCAGCCTGGGTACTCCTGGCGGTGATTTTTGCCGCAGTCCAGCTTGCTTCCCTGTTCACGCCTCCCCTGCTCGACGATGCCGACGCCAGCCACGCACAGGCGGCACAGCACATGGCCGAGAGCGGCGACTTGATCACGCTCAAGGTCGACGGCCTGCGCTACCTGGAGAAGCCACCCCTGCCCTACTGGCTGGATGCCGGGCTTTACCGGGTCTTTGGCCAGAACGCCTTTGCCACCCACCTGCCCAACGCGCTGGCCCTGCTGGGCTGCGCCTGGCTGGCGTGGCTCTGGGCCGGCCGCGCCTGGGGACGCCGCGCGGGCTTCTATGCAGCCCTGGGCGTGCTCACCTCCGTCGGGCCGTTTCTCTTCACCCGCTTTGCCATTCCCGAGGCGCTGCTGAGCTTTTTCCTGCTGGCCGCCCTCTATGGGTTGCTCACCGGCTTTGAGTCCAGCCGCCCCATCCGCTTCTACTTCATGTGGGCGGCGCTGGCCCTGGCCGTGCTAACCAAGGGACTGGTTGCGCCCATCTTCTTTGCCGCCGCGGCCATTCCGCTGCTGATGATCAGCGGTCTGTGGCGCCGCTGGAGAAACCTCAAGCCGGTCACCGGCCTGCTGCTCTTCCTGGCCATCGCCGCGCCCTGGCACATTCTGGCCGGCATCGCCAACCCCGGTCAGGGCCACCCCATCGGCAATCACCCCACGATGGGCAACGTGCACGGCTTCTGGTATTTCTACTTCGTCAACGAGCACTTTCTCCGCTTCCTGGGCCAGCGCTTCCCGCACGACTATAACCGGCTGCCCTTTGCCGCCTACTGGTTGCTTCACCTGGTCTGGCTCTTTCCCTGGAGCCTCTTTCTGCCTGCCCTGCTGGCCCTGGCCTGGAAAACCCGCAAAAGCTGGATGCACCACCTGGGCCGCGACTCCGGACAGACGGTCGATTTCTATCTCGACTACAGCGCGCGCGAAGATGCGGCCAGCTATGTGCAGCGCCTGAAGTTCCGTGTCCGCTCCACCTGGCTGCTGAGCATCTTTGCCGGATTTACCCTGGTCTTCTTTTCGCTCTCGACCAACCAGGAGTACTACACTTTCCCGGCCTGGACGCCGCTGCTCATTCTGATCGCCGGCGTGATTGCCGGCATTGAAGAAAACCGCAACGCGACGGAGGACGGGCCTTCGCCGGTTTCTACCGCCTGGCTCACCGGCGCGCAGGCCTTCTTTACGGTGGTCGGAGTCAGCATTGCGGCCCTGCTGGGCTGGTGCCTGTGGGAGTCGCGCAACCTGCCTTTTGTCAGCGACATCGGCACCCTGCTGGCGCATCGCGATGTGGGCGGCTACACGCTTTCCATGTCCCACTTCTTTGACCTGACCGGCCCCTCGTTCGCCGCGCTCCGGCTGCCTGCCGCACTGGCTGCCGTGGCCCTGCTGATTGGCCCGGCCGTGGGCTGGCTGCTCCGGCTCAAAGGCAAGCACATGGCCGCCACCGTCTCGGTCGCCCTCACATTGGGTGTCTTCCTGGTGGCCGCGCACATCGCCTTTGCCCGCTTCGAGCCCATGCTCAGTTCCAGGCAGTTGGCCGACACCATCCTCCAGAAGGGCTCGCCCGCCGATACCTTCATCATCTACGGAGACCAGTCCGACGCCTCGTCGGTGGTCTTCTACACCCACAAATTCATTGCCAAGCCTGCCCTGGTGGTGGCTGAACCCTGCTCGCCGCACGGCGACGCATCGTCGTTGCTCTGGGGATCCTGCTACACCGATGCCCCCAAAGTGCTGATCAGCGAAGACCAGTTATCGAAGGCATGGGGTACCGGCGAGCGCAAATGGCTCTTTGCCCAGGACGTCCACCAGTCCCAGGCCGAACAGCTTCTGGCCGGACGTCTTTACCCCGTCCAATCCATCGCCGACAAGGCCCTCTGGACCGATCGGCCGCTGAGGTAAACAGAAGCCGATTCTGTTTTGTGCCGGGGCTCTTTCAGAGTTCCGGCACAAAGCGGAATCGGCCGAGGTATTGCCTCTTCCCCGGTTGCAGGCAATACACTTTGTCCCCGGTGATACCATGGACCGGATGTGCGGAGAGAAAGAGAGATGAGTGCCTCTTTCTCCTCTTCACGAGGAGGGTTCTTGCCTTTCAAGAAAGCTCTGGGCGGTGCGATCAAAGTCACTCTTGCCCTGGTTGCGCTCGTCGTCATGGCTGAGTGCGTTCTGCGATTTGGCCTGGGGCTGGGAAATCCGGTTCTCATCACCCCGGACCCAGCCTGCAATTACACTCTCAAGCCGAACCAGGATATATTCCGGTTTTTCGCCCACACATTTATCAATTCCTATGGGATGCGTTCGGATGAAGTGCCGGCGTACCGCGTGCCGCATTCCTTGCGCCTGATGTTTGTGGGCGATTCCATTACCTACGGCACCAGCCGCGTCGATCAAAGCAAGATCTTTACCGAAATTCTGCATCGCGACCTGCCATCCATTGCCCATCAACCCGTGGAAGTACTGAATGCCTCCGCCAGCGCCTGGGCGATTGACAACGAGCTTTCCTACGTACGTTCGCGGGGCATTTTTCACTCGGATATCGTCCTTCTGGTCCTCAACAGCGGCGACCTCGCGCAGCCTCGCAACACAATGGCTCAAGTTGGAGATGACCTGCCCCAAAAACGAGAGGCCACCGCGATCGGCGAACTCTGGACGCGCTACATCGGGCCGCGCATCCTGGGCCTTCACAGGCATGTTGATGCCGGAGATAACACAAACGACCAGGCCGGCGATGTTATACGCGCCAACGTGACCGAGCTGGAAGCGTTTCGCGTTCTCGTCACCAGCCAACATGCCCGGATGGTGCTTGTGTACGTGCCGTTCAGGAAAGACCTTGCGACCGCCAGTGCAGCTTCGGATGCCACGCTTCACGCCTGGGCTGCAACTCATCAGGTTCCCCTGTTCGACCTCACGTCGGCCGAATCGCCCTATTCCGCGCGAGAGATCACACTGGACGGCGGCATTCATTTCAACGAGAAAGGGCATCGGCTCGTGGCCGATGCAATCGAACGTGCCTGGCCGTCTCTTGACCAACCCTGATGATTCTTTCAGCTGGTCTCCGAATCCAGCTTCGGTTGCTCCCGTGATCCAGGTGCCCCCGGGAGCGGCCAACTCGGACAGACGTCCTATAAGCGCCTAATTGATCTTCCGCATCAGGCCGCCCTTTTCCAGCACGAACTGGTCGTCGCGCCAACCGACCTTGCGGCTGGTGTAGCTGGCCGCCCAGAGGATTGCGCCCATCAGATCGCGCAGCGGGTAGAGCCAGCAATAGCGGTAAGCGTCCGGATCGCCCACTACCCAGCCGCCCGCCACCAGGCACAGCAGCACCCGCGAAAGCCACGCCCAACCCAGCAGCGCCCAGCCTGCCAGCGGCATACCCAGCGCCAGCCCGGCTACCAAGCCCAGCAGTCCGAACGGCGCCGCAAACGTGGTCCCAGTGCCGAAATGCCCTGCCGGCCGGCTGAAGCGCGTCGACTTCATCCAGCTCCACTGGTGCGAGAAGTTGCGCCAGAACGAGTTGTTCACGATGCAGTGGTCAATGATGTGGCTGGACAGCAGCACCCGGCCGCCCGTCGATGCCACCAGGTTGCCGAGCATGAAGTCGTCGGCATAGTAGTAGCCGAGCTTGCTGAAGCCGCCGATGCGGGCCAGGTCCGCCTTGCGCACCGTCATACAGGGGCCGAGGGTAAAGCGCATCCCCTCCATCATGTCCGCCGTCACCACCCCGGCGGTCATCTCCACGCTCATGCCCAGGCCTTCCATCAGGGCCCACAGCCCGCGGCCCGTGGCGTCTCCGCGATAGAGGCAGGTCGATGCGCCCAGCCCGGCGTCGGCAAAGGGCGCCACCACCTCGCGCAGAAACTCGGGCTTTACCCGCACATCGCTGTCGGTAATCACCAGCAGATCGTGCGCGGCCTCAGGAGCCATGACCGCCAGCGAGTAGCAACGTGCATTGGGCCAGGGCGGCGTGCCGGAGAGCAGAAACCGCACCGGAACCTGCGGGTGCAGGGCGGCCACTTTGCGGGCCAACTGCAACCCGGCGTCCGCATCGGTTCGTGCGCAAAACAGGATCTCGAATTCGGGATAGTCGAGGGCGAAAAAGCTCTCCAGGTACTCCCGCAGCCCGGGTTCTGCGCCATAGAGCGGCTTGAGCAGGCTCACCGGGGGCAGATAGGTCGATTTCCCCAGCCGGGCGCGCGCCTTTGCCGTCCGCTTGAAGCGGAAACAGGCAACCAGAACCAGTCCCAGAAAAACAGTGGAAGTCAGGGTGCCCACGAGGGCGATCCCGAGGAGAATTTCAAAGAAAATATGGATCATGAACACAGCTTTGCCGGAGGCATTCCTTCTTTGGAGGCTACGGGCATTGTAGCGGAGAGGAAGGCGCGCCGCTTGGCCCCGCCTAGGAAGTCTTGCGCGAGGCGCGCGGGACAATGACCGGCTTGGTGTGGAGCGGCACCATGGCGGAGCGCGAATCGGGCGACATGGCCTGCTGCATCCGCGTCAGCATCTCCGAGCGCACGTACTCCACAAAGCTCTGCATCTGCCGGTTCATCTCCTCCATCCGCTCCCGCATCTGGAGGACGATGGCAATGCCGGCGATGTTCACGCCCAGGTCGCGCGCCAGGTTCAGGATGAACTCCAGCCGCTCCAAGTCCTCGTCGGTGTAGAGGCGCGTGTTGCCCTCGGTGCGCGAAGGCTTCAGCAGCCCCTCGCGCTCATAGAGCCGCAGCGTCTGCGGATGAATCTCGTACATCTCGGCGACTGCCGAGATCATGTACGCGCCTTTCGATTTTCTCTTCGCAGCCATAGGCTTATCTCAACGATGTATCTGATTCTAATTCTGTCATAGTTGATTTCGTCATTCCTAACCTAAGATGCCAACCTTTTGGCATACTGACTTGATACTCTTTCAACATTTTCTTCAATTCCTTAGATGGTTTTCCTGTATACCAATACTTATGTTCTTCGAGATAAGAGAATTTTTCGTGTTTTAATGACTTCAATAAGCTGATGGCCTCTGCGTAGGTCAGACAGTAAAGCTCCGCATCATTAGGATTTCTAACATTCCAAACATAGACAATCCTCAACTCAGGAAAACGTTCATATTTGCTAGACAATTCGAAAGCTTCGTCAGTTGCAGTTTTCAATTGAATAGGGCAGGCTGCAAATTCTTCGCCGTCAGAGCCATCACGAAAAGCAATTAGATCAATCCCGCGATCACGCAAAGGTTCGGCCACCTCAATGTTAGCTGCAATGAGGTTAGCGATCAAAATGTGTTTCCCAATAAGACCGATTTGCTGCTTGTCCATTTGAGCACCAACCTCTATTCCGTGTTCCCTATTCCCTGTTTTTTCAAAGCTTGTCGAACAGCGCCACGCGCGGGTCCTGGTTGTTCAGCTTAGCCAGCTCGCGCATGATCTCCTTGCTGCGCTCGTCCTGCAGCATCGGCACCACCACCTCGACGGTCACGATCTGGTCGCCGCGTTGGCCGGGCCGCTGTGCGCTTTCGACGCCCCGCTCCCTGAGGCGCAGCTTCTGCCCGCTCTGCGTGCCGGGGGGAATCTTCAACTGCGCCCGCCCGTCAATGGTGGGCACGTCCACCTTGGCGCCCAGCGAGGCTTCGGCAATGGTCACCGGAACCGTCAAATGAATGTCGTCGCCCATGCGCGCAAAGACCGGATGCGTTCCGGTGCGCACAATCAGGAACAGGTCTCCGGCCGGGCCGCCGTTCAACCCCGCGTTGCCCTTGCCGGGCAGGCGGATGCGCTGTCCATCGCGGGTGCCGGCCTTGATGCGAAACTCGACCGCCTCAGTGCGGCTGACCACCCCTTCGCCATGGCAGGTGGAGCAGTCGCTCGTCGTGCGCCCCGTTCCGTTGCAGCGCGGGCAGGGGATGTTGAACTTCATCCGGCCCCCCATCTGCGTTACCTGGCCCGTGCCGTTGCATTCCGGGCACGGCATGGGCCCGCCGGCCGACGCCTGTCCGTGGCAGGCGGGGCAGGTCTCCTGCCGGTGCACCTGCAGCCGTGCCTGACCGCCGCGAATCGCAGTCCAGAAGTCCACCGTAGCCTGGTATTCAAGATCGGTTCCCGGCTGCGGCCCGCGCGGACGGTGCTGTTGCTGCTGCGCGCCAGAGAAGATGCCGGAAAAAATGTCCTTGAAGCTGCCCCACGACGAGGAACCCTCCCCCGCCTGCGGTCCCGGATGCTGCCCCGGCCCGCTCTGGAAGCCGGAAAAGTCGAAGCCGCCGAAGTCCACCGGCGTTCCCCCGCCGCCCGCCTGCTGCCGCGCATAGGCCGCGGCCTGCTCCGGGTCGATCTGGTCGGAGTAGAAGCCCACCTGGTCAAAGACCTTGCGCTTCTTCTCGTCGCTCAGAATGTCGTTGGCTTCGGAGATTTCCTTGAACTTCTCCTCGGCCCGCTTGTCCCCGGGGTTCACGTCGGGATGATACCGGCGCGCCAGCTTGCGGAAAGCCTTGCGGATCTCCTCGGGGGTCGCGGTCTTCTTTACCCCTAGCGTCGCGTAATAATCCTTGTTTTGAGTGGTGGCCATGGTTCCTTTGAATTCGTAGTTCCGGCCGGTCTTAGTCACGGGCCGCTTGTTGCGATGCAATTTTCGTGCTCATTGACCGCGTCTCCATTGTAGAGACTGCTAATAATCCCCAGGTGCTCAAGCGATAGCTCGCTGCTCAGCATCCTCGCGGCGCTCGCTCACAGGCCGGGGACGAATGTCCTCCCGTATCGCTGCCTTTTCCGCATCTGCTGCCGTCTCCAAGTCAAAATCCATCTGCAAGCGCATCCAGAACTCGGGGGTCATATTGAAATAACGGGCCAACCGCAGCGCCGTGTCCGCCGTAATTCCGCGCCGCTCTCGCACAATCTCTGAAATCCGCGTCACCGGCACCCGCAGCGCCATCGCCAGCGCATTGGCCGACAATCCCAGCGGCTTCATGAACTCCTCGCGCAGCATCTCGCCCGGATGAAGAGGCGGCATCCGCGCGCCGTCTTCAAGGTCAGTGGTAGTCAACGATTTCAACCTCGTAGGCATCGCTATCCCTCCATCGAAAACAAATCCGGTACTGGTCATTGATGCGCAGGCTCCACTGACCCTCCCGGTCACCCGTCAGGCGCTCCAACCGATTCCCGGGCGGCTCATACAGTTCCTCGACCGTAGAAGCGGTGTGAATCTGCCGCAGCTTGCGAAGCGCCACCCGCTCAAACGCCGCGTACCTCCGGCTGTGCCGGTGGTTGAAGACCTTCTCGGTTTCTTTATCGGCGAACGAGCGAATCATGTTTAACGCTTATCGTAACACGGAAAGCGTTAAACATGATTCGCTCAACCCACACGCGGATACGACAGCACCAGGCAACTCTCTTCGCCGCTGGTCATGAAGGCCTGAATCCGCTCGACGGCGTTACGTAGAACAAAATCGACGCGGGTGGTGGTGCAATTGCCGATGCGCAGCCAGACGACTTTGGGCGGGCTGCCGAGAAGAAAGCTTCTTTGCGAGAAGTCCGAGTCCTTGGAGACGATGGCAAAGCCGTTTTCCAAAGCGTACTGCCAAACCTTGATGTCGGAAACTCCGCGAAGGCCGCAATCCCGGAGATGGAGCGAACCGGGATAGAGATCAGCCAAGGCCTCCGCCAGACGGGGCGACAGATTCTCATCGAACAGGAGTTTCACAGCGAGACGATCTCAAATCTGCGTTCGGTATCTGCCGCAAAAGCCAGGCAGGCGCGGATGTCGTTCGCGGTGAGGTCGGGAAAGTCGGCCAGAATCTCTTCCTGGGTCATCCCGGCGGCCATGTAATCCAGAACATCGTAGACAGTGATGCGCAGGTCGCGAATACAGGCCTTGCCGCTGCGCTTGCCGGGATCGATGGTGATGATCTTCGAGTAGTCCATGAGGGCTCTCCAGGGTTGGCCGGAATGGGTTCAGTATAGGCGTGGTTTGCCCGCGCCAGCAAAAACTTCGGTCGGCTACTCTCCGCCATTTTTCCGGTTCGGCGGGAGGTTCACGACATACTCGCAAACGTCTGCCGCTCTGTGGGCGCACGCTAGAGCCCCTCCAAGTCCAGACAGAAAGCAGTCGGCTAGCCTTGTAGCCATTGTTTCCGCCTCTATCTTCGGCGCTATGCTCGAGTCCGCCTCTAAACTCTTCCAGCCGCTTGCTTCTGCAACTCCAGCACCTCGCGCATCCTTTGAACTGCCTTTTTCGGAAAATTCTTGTAGTGAATCCCAAATGCTTCCATATCTAGGAGCTTCTCGAAAGATTTGCGTGGTTTCCGACCGTCCAGTTTTGCCTCTGCAACCTTAAAACATTCGAATGCAACGAGGTCTGCTGGTTGCAAAGCTATACATTGGTCCCAACTGCGGGGCTCGATGGTAGTAAACAGGTCCTTGTATCCGAACCCAGGATCGTTCAATTGTTGATTGAAAGACCTAAGGATCGTCGAATCATATTTGCCGTTTCCCCCGGTGCGATCATGAAACAAGGAAATTCTTACTTTCGAGCCGGGAGCAAACCTAGCAAAGTCATCCCCGATCAAATCCATCAAGAACAGTGTCAGAATTCCGTAGCCCGCCTCCAGACGGTCGGATGCCCACTCAGGGAACACATCGCACACGTCGTCGAGTTGGATATCGAAGGCTGCGGTGTGAATTGGGATCTGTTTGAAGATCTCAAATAAACCTAAGACAAAGGAATCACGCTCATCGTGAGTCCAACCCTTGAAGTCGCCACGCCGACCGCTGCAGTCCGAGGCATGATACCGATTAATTTGGGGTCTGCCTGCCCTTTGAAGTTCTCTGTTCTTCGCCTGCAAATGAAGCTTCCACTTTCGCTCCAATTCGGACCAGTCCTTGAGCCGTGCGATTAGACAAGACCAAGCAAAAACATTTTGCCTAGGTCCGTAGCTCTCATCGATATAACCGCGCATGAGCACGAATTCACCTGTCACGCTACTATTTGAGGTGGGCGACGGTTCGTCGCCCACCTCAAAGTTTTCCGCTTGAACGGCGGGGCTAACTCCGCCAACCGTGCCTACTTCTTTTCGTCCACGTCCACATACTCCGCGTCGATCACTTCGCCTTCCTTCTTCTGGTCGGCGGCGGGGGCGGGATCGGCGGCCGGTGCTTCTGCGCCGCCAGTTGGTCCAGCCTGCGCAGCAGCCGCGTTGACCTTGTAGAGCACCTCGGCCAGCTTGTGGCTGACGTGGGTGAGCTTCTCGTGCTGGGCCTTCAGCTCGGTCGAGGTCGGCGTGCCGTCCAGCACCTTCTTCGACTCGGCCAGAACCGTCTCGACTTCGGCCTTGATCGGAGCCGCTTCCGCGCCCTGCATCTTGTCGCCGGACTCCTTCAGCATCTTCTCGATGTTGTAGACCAGCCCGTCGAGCCCGTTGCGCGCTTCGATTTCATCGCGCTTTTCCTTGTCTTCGCTGGAGTGGGCCTCGGCGTCCTTGGCCATCTGCTCCACTTCTTCCTTGCTCAGACCCGAGCTGGAAGTGATGGTGATGCGGGTGTCCTTGCCGGTGGCGTTGTCCTTGGCGGTCACGTTGAGAATGCCGTTGGCGTCGATGTCGAAAGTGACCTCGATCTGCGGCACGCCGCGCGGCGCGGGAGGAATCCCGGCCAGCTTGAACTTGCCCAAAGTGCGGTTCTGCGCGGCCAGCGGACGCTCGCCCTGCAGCACGTGCACCTCGACTTCGGTCTGCGAATCGGCCGCCGTCGAGAAGGTCTCGGTCTTCTTGGTCGGAATGGTCGTGTTGCGCGGAATCATGGTGGTGGCCACGCCGCCCAGAGTCTCGATCGACAGGGTCAGAGGCGTCACGTCCAACAGCAGAAGGTCCTTGACCTCGCCGGCCAGAACGCCTGCCTGCACCGCGGCTCCGATCGCGACCACCTCATCGGGGTTCACGCCCCGGTGCGGCTCGCGGCCGAACAGCGCCTTCACCATCTCCTGGATCTTGGGCATGCGCGTCTGGCCGCCCACCAGGACCACTTCATTGATCTTGTCCACGGTAATGCCGGCGTCCGCGATGGCCTTCTTGCAGGGCTCGAGAGAACGCTCCAGCAGATCCCCGACCAACTGCTCCAGCTTGGAGCGGGTCAGCTTGCGGACCAGGTGCTTCGGTCCGCTGGCGTCGGCGGTCACAAACGGCAGGTTGATTTCGGTCTCGATGGTCGTCGAAAGCTCGATCTTGGCCTTTTCCGCGGCGTCCTTGAGGCGCTGCAGGGCCATTTCGTTGCCCTTCGAACCCAGATCCAGGCCATGCTCCTGCTTGAACTCGTCAATCAGCCACTCCACGATGCGCTGGTCCAGATTGTCTCCGCCCAAGTGGGTGTCGCCATTGGTCGACTTGACCTCGATGACGCCCTCGCCAACCTCCAGAATGGAAATATCGAACGTTCCGCCGCCGAAGTCGTACACCGCGATGGTCTCGTCCTTCTTCTTGTCCAGTCCATAAGCCAGAGCGGCCGCGGTGGGCTCGTTCACAATGCGCTTCACGTCCAGACCGGCAATTTTGCCTGCATCCTTGGTGGCCTGGCGCTGCGCGTCGTTGAAGTACGCCGGCACGGTGATGACCGCCTCGGTGACCGTCTCGCCCAGGTAGGCTTCGGCGCTCTTCTTCAGCTTCTGCAGGATCATGGCCGAAATTTCGGGCGGAGTGTACTCCTTGCCCTGGGCCATTACGCCCACATGGTCGCCCTGCTGGATCACCTTGAAGGGCACCATCTTCATCTCGTCATTGACCTCGTTGTAGCGACGGCCCATGAAACGCTTGATGGAGAAAATGGTGTTCTCCGGGTTGGTGATGGCCTGGCGCTTGGCCACCTGGCCCACCAGCCGCTCCCCGCTCTTCGAGAAGCCCACGATGGAGGGCGTAGTGCGCGCACCTTCTTCATTTGCAATCACTTTGGGCTCGCCACCCTCAAGGACCGCAACGCACGAGTTGGTCGTGCCCAGATCGATTCCGATAATTTTTGCCATAGTTGGTTTCCTGCCTGCCGGGTAAAGTTGTTGACTCTTCCAGAGTGCCAGATTGAGTGAGATGTTGTCAAGTTTTATTGATAGTACCTCAGTAAGCTCTTCCACCGCCGGCCACGCCGCCCCCTTGTCACTGGCAGCGCGAACCCCAATCGTTTACCCTCAATAGGTCCTCTCCCAACCGATGCCGACCGCCGCCGCCCAAGCCCGCTATCCGCTCACCCAAGGGGTCAACCCGTGGCTGGTCACGCTTTCGGTGATGCTGCCCACCTTCATGGAGGTGCTGGACACCGCGATTGCCTCGGTGGCGCTGCCCTACATCGCCGGTTCCCTTTCGGCTTCTAACTCCGAGGCCACCTGGGTTCTGACCAGCTACCTGGTGGCCAACGCCGTGATTCTGCCGGCTTCCAACTGGTTCGCCCGACGCTTTGGCCGCAAACGCTTCCTGCTCATCTGCGTAAGCATCTTTACGGTCGCCTCGTTCTTCTGCGGTGCGGCGCCCTCGCTGGGCGTGATTCTGCTGGCCAGGGTCATGCAGGGCGCGGGAGGCGGCGCGCTCCAGCCCCTGTCGCAGTCCATTCTTCTGGAGAGCTTCCCGGTCTCCAAGCGCTCCATGTCCATGGCCGCCTATGGTTTGGGCATCGTGCTGGCGCCGGTATTGGGACCCACGCTGGGCGGCTGGCTCACCGACACTTTTAGTTGGCGCTACGCCTTCTACATCAACATTCCCTTCGGCATGCTGGCGATCTACATGATCACCCGCTTTGTCCACGATCCGCCGTACATCAAGAACGCCAAGGTCGGCCCCTTCGACAACATCGGCTTCGGCCTGCTGATGCTGTGGACCGGCAGCCTGCAGATTGTGCTCGACAAGGGCCAGGAAGACGACTGGTTCGGCGCCGTCTGGGTTCGCTGGGCGGTTCTGCTCCTGATCGTTTCCCTGGGCCTCTGGATCTGGCGCTCCTGGACCAATCGCGAGGGGCTGCTCGACCTGCACGTCCTCAAGGATCGCAACTTCCGCACCGGCTGTATCCTGATCGCCATGCTGGGCATGTGCATCTATATCACCATCGCCATCCTGCCGCTCTACTACCAGGAGATTCTGGGCTACACGGCCTTTACCGCAGGCCTGGTGGTAGGCCCGCGCGGCATCGGTTCGTTCATCGGCTCGCCCATCATCGGCATCCTCGGCTCCCGCATTGACAACCGCAAGCTGATGACCGCCGGTTTTCTGGGTTTCGCCATCTGCTCCCTGATATTCGGCACCATCAACCTCGATATCGGCCCCTACACGCTGCTGATTCCCATCACCTTGACGGGTTTCGCGCTGAGTTTCGTCTTTGTGCCCATGTCCACGCTGATGATGTCCACCATTCCCAACAAGGAAATGGGCAACGCCACGGGCCTGGCCAACATGCTGCGCAACATTGGCGGCTCCATCGGTATCGCCATGGCCACCACGGCCCTGATCCGCCGCGCCGATCTGCACCAGACCGAGCTGGGCGGCCACATCACCGCCTCCACCTGGGTCTACCAGCAAAAATCCGCCGCCCTCGCCGGCTACATCGGCCATCACCTCGGCCCCGCCCAGGGACGCCCCGGCGCCATGGGGTTGCTTTACGGCTTGATGGAGCAGCAAGCCGCGCTGATGGCCTATGTGGATGTCTTCCGCTGGACGGCCGTGCTGGCCTTTATCTGCGCCGCCGCAACCTGGATGTTCAAGAAGCCCGTTGGGCACGCCGCCCCGCCGCCCGGCGCGCACTAGAGCCAGGAGAATTGGCCGGCACGCTGGCTGGACGAGCTCCCTTGCGCGCCCCGGAATAGCCTCCAAAAACCCTCTAAAAATAAAGTAAGAAAATCGCGCACGGCCGTTGAAATTGGGTGTATCTTGCTACGCGGGCGAGATCTTCCTATGGAAATCAGGCCCTGCAACATTTTCGATTCTGCTTTTGACATAAGCCGAAACGCCAAGTGACCTTGCCCTCAGAATGCGTATCTCTTAACCGGCCGGGTTTTGAGGATATTTAATTCATCCTCGTCATCGTCGTGGCGGTGGGAATGTGGGAATCGGCTTCATCGATTTCCAAGGTTTGTG